>ULQD01032718.1_pt1 | contig 9732 bp, 9 predicted proteins | sample 1954121 | NCBI WGS metagenome assembly ULQD01 (sample SAMEA4835646, study PRJEB28245) | human gut metagenome | biome: gut microbiome; material: fecal sample | place: Denmark | collected 2008 | reverse complement strand
GAAGCTGCCGTGGAAGTGGAAGCGGCACCGCCGCAGGCTGCAAGGCCCAGTGCCAGCGCACCGGCCACCATCATCGAAAGAATACGTTTCATCTTCATCCCAGAAGCCCTCCTCAACGAGCTTATTTTATTGCTTTATCATGCTAAAGAGCTAAATCGTGACTATAGAATAGCGCGTTTTGCCGCGTTTGGCAAGAGGAAAACGGGATTTTTCGCAGAATGCCGGAAGACGTCTGCCTTTCGGCGCTCTTTCTGGGCGTTTTGCGCAAAAAAGCTGTTGCGGAACTCCCTCCGTCATCGCTGACGCGATGCCACCTCCCTCAATGAGGGAGGTTTTCACAGCTCACCGTTACGCCAAGGCTCCCTCCGAGAGGGAGCTGGCACGGCGAAGCCGTGACTGAGGGAGTTTTACAACAGCCCGATTTTCTTTTGCTCGTCTTCGCTCAGTTGACCGCCGCCATAGCGTCCAGAGCGGCTTTCTGCAGGTCCTCAATCGAGATGGTGCAGAGGGCCATCAGGTCGGCGTCCGAGCCGTCGGAGGGGATGTCGGCCACCTCGGCGCGGGTCTTGCCCTTGAGGTAGCCGCAGAAGCCCTCGCTGTGCTCATACCACTCCTTGTCGATGGAAGAGGCCCCCCGCATCCCGTAGCGGTCGCCCTGTTCGAGCTTGGTCTCCACCATGTCCGGGGCCTTGATGCCGCCGTCGGACATCACGGTGAGGGCCGGTTCGGCCATGTCGGCCACGGCGCTGGTCACGCGGCCGTCGGCGTCCAGCGTCACGGCCACCATGCTCACGTCGATCCCCGCATTCACGTCCTTGTCATCGGTGGCGGTCACATCCGAAGTCGCATTCACGGCCTCAATGCCCAGCGAGACCCGGTCTCCCTTGGCCGCGCCCAGCACCTTGGCGCTGCTGCACGCTTTCGAGATGGCGTCCCGGTAGCGGTCCACTGCGATGGTGCACCCGGACAGCAGGTCCGGGTCCGTCGCCCTGCCGTCGTTGTCCAGTTTCAGCATGGACACCTCTTCAGGCGTTTTGCCGACGAGGTAATCCGCAAAGGCATCAGCCTGTTCTGCCCAGCCCTTTTTCAGGGAGGACGCCGCCGCCAGCGGGTAGTCGTCCCCTTTCTGGCGCTTGGTGCGGTAATCCTTGGGTAGGTTCACAGCGCCGTCGCCACCCGCAGAAAAGGTAGTTTCCAGCTCATCCAGCTTCACGCCGGAAATTTTCCCGTCGCCATCCAGCAGCACCGCCGCCGCCACCAACTCGATGCTCCCGGTGCGGTCCTCTTCCGATGCCTCGGTGATGACGCCGAGGCCGGTCTTCCACGCCGCCGTTGTCTGGGAGGCCGAGCTGCTCCCGCTGGCCGCCCCGCTCATGCTGCCGGAACCCGACGACCCTGCATTGTTTTTCCCGCAGGAGGTCAACAGCAGCGCCGCCGCCAGCGCACAGCCCCAAAGAACCCTTGGTTTTCTCATAGATACGCTTCCTTTCCGGATAGGTTTAGGAATAGTATATCCGGTAAGGATTTTCTTATTCGTCAGCGGGGCTTGCCCTCGCCTTATCGAACGCAGTCGTAAACAAAGGCCCTGCTGCCCCGTCAGATGTTGGTATCACATCAGCGGGCTGAGCAGCCGCAGCACACTATCCAACAGGGTGCCGACGAGGGAGGTGCGGCAGTCGGAGAGGCTCACTTCGCGGCACCGGGGGAGCGTGGCCAGCACATCGTCCCGCAGGGCGATGACCTGACTGTTGTTGTAGAGCAGCGCCCCACACTCGAAGTGCAGAAACAGGCTGCGGTAGTCCATGTTGATGCTGCCCACCACCGCCAGATGGTCATCGCTGACGTAGCACTTCGAATGGAGGAAGCCGGGGGCAAACTCATAAATGCGCACCCCCGCCCGGAGCAGCGGCATATAGTAGGACCGGCTCAGCCGGAACACCAGCTTTTTGTCCGGGATGCCGGGCAGCACCAGCCGGACATCTACCCCGCGCTTGGCCGCATTTTTCAGCGCATCGAGCATTTCTTCGCCCACCGCAAGGTAAGGCGTATAGATGTAGATATACTGCTGCGCTTGGTTCAGGATGCTCAGGTAGACCGTCTCCGCCAGCGGCTCTTCGTCCAGCGGGCTGTCCGCGTAAGGCTGCACGATGCCGTCCGAGGTTTCGGGCAGCTTCGTGGGCGCAAAGGGAGCGTAATCCGTTTCCTGCGGGCGGAAGGCATTCCAGCTGTTGAGGAACATGACCGTAAAGTTCCAGACCGCCGCCCCTTCCAGCCGGATGGCGGCGTCCTTCCAGTAGCCGAACCGGTGCTCGGCGTTGATATATTCATCGGCAAGGTTGACGCCGCCCGTGTAGGCAATGTTGCCGTCGATGACCGCGATCTTCCGGTGGTCGCGGTGGTTCATGACCAGCGACACCAGCGGCACCACCGGGTTGAAGGGGATGCAGCGGATGCGGCTGCGCTCCATCCGAACAACGAAATCCGTCGGCAGCCCCAGCAGACTTCCGAAATCATCGTAGATGAGCCGGACGTCCACCCCCGCGGCGGCTTTCCGCTTGAGGATGGTCTCCACGCCGTCCCACATGATGCCGGTCTTAACGATGAAAAATTCCAGAAAGATGAACTTTTCCGCCCTTTCGAGGTCGGCCAGCAGTTTGGGGTACATGGCCTCGCCGCTAGGGAAATATTCCGCGTCCGTGTGCTTCCACGCCGGGTAGGGGCCGTATTTTTCCACGTAGTGGCTCAGGTTTTTGGCCGACCGTTCCAGCGTGTCGGTCTGGTCCTCCTGCGGGGCAAGGTCGGCGGTGTGAGCCCGTTCCACCTTCTGCATCCGGGTGCGCAGCCCCTTGGCCGGGGCCTTATTGCCAAAGGCGAGGTAAAGCGCGCCGCCCAGCAGCGGCAGCAGCCCGATCAGAACGATCCAGCCGATCTTGTAAGCGCTGTTTTCGTCCTTCCGGACAAGGTACAGCACGATGCAGATGCTCAGCGCCTTCAGCAGACCGTTCAGCCAGACCCGGCCCGTAGTGAAAGCCCAGAACGCCCACAGCAGCCACGCCGCCTGCAAAAGCACCAGTGCAATGGTGACGGTGGCCCGATTGATGATCCGGCTGAAAAATTTAACGAATGGCAGTCTGAACACGCTGCACCCCTCCCCCGCCGCCCCGCGGCTCTTATGATGGAGATAGTATAGCGCAGCTTGGCTCAGTTTGCAAGGCGGCTTTCTTACGCCTCTGCGTCCTCATACCCAACCAGCAGCCCGCCCAGCTCAGCGTAGTAGCTGCACAGGCCGCCGCAGGGGTTCACAACGACCTGTGCGCCCTCGAAGACCGCCTCGATCATATGCTTGAGGCGCTCGGCGGCGGCGGGGTTGTCGCAGTGGGAGACGATCACCCGGCCGCCGGCATAGCCGTGCTCCTTGAGTTCCAGCACGATGCGTTCCAGTGCGCCGTGCTCTCCCCGCGTTTTGCAAATAACGTCCAGCTCTCCCGCCGCGCTGGCCTGACCAATGACCCGGATGCCCAGCATCCGCGCCACAGCGGCGACGGCGGGCTTCACCCGGCCATTGCGGGCCAGATTTGCCAGCGATTCCAGCGAGAAGAGCAGATGCGTGTGCTCGTGGTAGCGGAGCATCTCCGCACAGATGGCGTCGAAGTCCTTCCCAGCCGCCAGCTCGTCCCGCAGGTGCTCGGCCAAAAGCTGCTGCTCCGGGCCGGTGGACAGGCTGTCCAGCACGAAGACCCGCTTGCCGGGGTGCTCCTGCTGGTATTCTTCCGCCGCCAACTGGGCCGCATTGTAGCAGCCGGACAGGGTGCCCGTGATGGTGATGGCATACACCTCGTCGGCTCCCTCGAAAGCCTCCAGCCAGTCGCTGACGTTCGGGCAGGAGGTGGAGGTCTTTCCTTTGTAAGTGCGCAGGGTCGTTGCCATGCCCACAGCGTCCAGCGTGCCGTCGTCGCGGTACTCCTCATGGTCGGTGATGATCTTCAGCGGGACACAGGCGAAGTCCACGCCCTCCAGCGCATACAGGTTTGCGGCGGAGTCCACAACGATCTTGGTCTTCATAAGCGATCTCTCCCTTTCAGCGGCCGGATGCGCCGCCACGTCTTCATGGTTGTCGGAGACATGATATCAGTTTTTCAAAAACCTGTCAACTGTTTTTGCAAATTCTTTCAAAAGATTTCACACACCTGTTGACCCCGCTGGAAAAATACGCTATACTATCCGCATGAAAAAAGAATCGAACCGCCGCATTGCGGCCTGTGCCGTGGATTTTGCCCTGCCCCGGTACGAGGAGCTGCCTTCCGTTGGGCTGTATCTCGACCAGACCGTTCAGTTCGTCAACGGGTATTTTCGTTCGTTTCAAGGAGTGGAGCTCACCGCCTCCATGGTGAGCAACTATGTCAAGAAAGGGATCATCAGCCACCCCGTCAAGAAAAAATACACCCGCGAGCAGCTGGCCAGCCTGATCTACATCGTCGTCTCCAAAACTGTCCTCTCGATGGAAAACATCGACACCCTGTTCAAAATGCAGCGGCAGCACTTCTCCGCCGCACAGGCTTACGACTATTTCTGCGACGAGCTGGAAAACTGTCTGCCCTACGTCTTCGGCCTGCGCCACACCATCCGGGACCTTGCCGAAGACGCCGGGGAGGAAAAGCTGCTGCTCCGCAGCACCATCATCTCCGCCGCCAACAAGATGTATCTGGACTGTGCCTTCGCCGTCATGCGGCAGGAGGAAGCCCTTTGGCCGGGCATTCTCGCTGACCTCGCCTGAGGACGCCGTGTTCGATGAATAAAAAGAGGCTGCTGCACGTTCGACTAAAACGACGTGCAACAGCCTCTTTTACATTATAAAAGCTGACGACCGCTCAGAACAGATCGAGCATGTTGTCCAGATAGACAGCCTCCCGGACGTGGAGCTGGTATTCCGGTTTGGTCAGATAGTGGAGCAGAAACTCCAAGATCAGGGCGCTGCCAAGGCCGCGACCCTCGATCTTGAACTGCGAAAAGCCCATGGGCAGGTAGCAGTCCCGGATGTCCTCCACGCCGATGAAGCTGGGGCTTGCCATCGCCTTGGAGAAGCGGTAGCCCTCTGCCGCCTCCGGCGCGGCACAGCGGTGATCCGGGCAGGGCTCACCGAGGTTTTTGCGGCTGACATTCTCATAGCACCGTTTCCGGTCGGTGCAGCCGACCCAGCAGCACTCGTTGCAGAGAAACTCCACCTTGTCCTTCAGCGTCTGCGGCAGAGCGTCCAACTCCGAAAAGGCTTTGTTTAAGCGGAAATCCGGCACGACATAGCGGAACTCCTCCCGCTGCAATTCCTGCAAAAGCTGGGGAAACTCCGTCAGCACCTTGGTGGTGGAGGAGACGAAGTACAGCGCCGGATAGGTCCGTTTCAGGTAATCCAGCAGCAATTCCGAGTGGACGATGACGCCGCTTTGCACCCCGCCGTCGGCCGCGAACCGGGCGCAAAGGGCATTGCACTTCGGGTCGGCAAGGTGCTCTTCCCGCAGCAGAGAGTTGCTGAACGTCAGGCGGGCGGAGATGCCGTACTCCTGCGTCAAAGCAAGGACCTCGCCGGGGTCGGCGCTGCCGAAACCGGTGCGTCCCCCGCCCCAGATGCAGTCTGACGGGGCACCGTAGAGCGAACCGATCTCGCACCAATCGTAAAAATACTCCCGATGGGTGCGGAACAACGGCAGAAAGACGCGGTACAGCTCATAAAACTCGAACAGGCCGGGCAGATGATAATACGCCGTGCGCTTCATGGCCGGATCACAGGTACGCGACCGTCTCCGACAGCGGCTTTCTGGAAGCGTGGTTGGGCAAGGGCTTGGTGCCCTCGGCGGCGTAGCCAAGGTCGAGGATCATCAGGATCTCCTCGTTTTCCGGCAGCCCCAGCGCCTCGGCCAGTTTGTCCGGGTCGAAGAAGTTCAGCCAGCAGCTGTCCACCCCCTCGTTGGCGGCGGCCAGCATCAGGTGGGTCGCCACGATGGAGGCATCCTCCACACCGGAGTTCCGCTTCCCGCCGGGGTAGGTAAAGGTATTGTTCCGGTCAAAGGCCACCACCATGCAGGTGGTGGCGCCGTAGCGGCAGGGCGTGGCAGCGTCGATCTTTGCCAGACCCTCTTCAGACTGGATCACATAGATCCGCTGCTCCTGCAGGTTCTTGGCCGTCGGCGCAAGGCGGCCCGCTTCGAGGATGGCCTTCAGCTTCTCGGCGGGAACTTTGCCGGGGCCAAACCCTTTGCAGGAATAACGATCTTTCACAACTTCATGAAATTCCATAGTCTTGACCTCCCTATTCTGGATGGCTTTAGTGTATCACGCCCCGCAGAAAAAGGCCAGAGCTGTTTTGCACAAATAATGTTTTAGTGCCCCGCTTTCGTTCCCTTTTGCAGCGTCTCGTGCATCGCCCCCATCAGGATCAGGATTACCAGCAGATAATACGGAAAAATGGCGATGGTGGTATGGTTTGCGGCCGCGCCGAACAGCGGCGGCATCAGGCAGTTGCCGATGTAGGCGCTTGCCATCTGCACCCCGATGATCGCCTGTGAATTTTCCGCCCCGAAACGGCCCGGCGTCCCATGGATCAGGCTGGGGTAAATGGGTGCGCAGCCGAAGCCGACCAGCAGCAGCCCCGCCAAGGCCGTCGTTTCCCCCAGCGGCAGCAGCAGGAGCACGACCCCCATCGCGATCAAGCCAAGGCCCATCCGAACCATCTGTGCATCGTTCAGCTTCAGGGTCAAAAAGCCGCAGAGGGCCCGGCCCGCAGTGATGCCGAGGAAAAACAGGCTGGCAAAGCTGGCGGCGGTTTCCGGGGAGATGCCCCTGTTCAGCACCAGATAGCTGCTGGCCCACAGACTCGTGGTCTGCTCCAGCGAGCAGTAACAGAAAAATGTGACCAGAACCTCTTTCACGCCGGGGATGCGGAAAATTTGTTTCAGGGTCAGAGCCTTTGCGGGGGCCGCTTCCTGCTCCCCTGCGTCCGCAGTCGTTTTGGCCTTCCAGAGCGGGAGGCTCAGAACGATAATCATCGACAGTACCACCTGCATCCCGCTGATGATACGGTAGCCCATCTGCCACCCGGCGCCTCGCGTCAAGGCAGCCCCCATGATGTACGGCCCGACTGAGGCACCGATGCCCCACATGCAGTGGAGCCAGCTCATGTGGCGGCTGGCGAAGTGGAGCGCCACGTAGTTGTTGAGGGCCGTATCCACGCTCCCGGCACCGAGGCCGTAGGAAATGGCCCACAGGCACAAAGCCCAGAACGAATTGCTGGCGGAGAAGCCGAACAGCGCCGCCGCCGTCATGGCCACGCTGATGGCTGTGACGCCGCCCGCCCCGAATTTCCGGGTCAGTCGGTCACTTTGCAGGCTGGAGATCACCGTCCCCACCGAGATGATGCAGAAGATCACGCCGGAATAGGAGACCGGGACCCTGAGCCCCTGATAAATGGACGGCCACGCCGCCCCCAGAAGGGAATCCGGCAAACCCAGACTGATAAACGAGACATAGATCACGGCCAGCAACAGGTGGATCATCTTGCATTCCTCCTTTTCATTGATGCAATCATATCACACAAAGGGAGGAATCCATAGGACAGATCCGCTTGCTTTATACAACAAAACCGTCATTTCCACTTCTATCTGCCCATCTGCTCCGATGCTTCAAGGCGTGATGTGAGAACGAAATCGTGTTTCAGCCGATTTGTTTTCAGCAGCCGATGCACGCAGACACGGTCATCTTTCCTTCCCTGCTTTGACCAGCCGCGCTCCCAGACCGGATAAGATTCAGAAAAGATTTCCGTATTCCTCTTGACAGCCTTCCCCTATTCTGTTTTAATGCCTTTGATAAAAGGGAGTAAAGGGCAGTTTTCGTTTTTTCATTCGGGAAACTGCTGCATGGCAGCGTCATCACGGCAGAAATGCCCGATGTCATGTGTTCGCTTGAGACTTTTGTCACAGACAAGGTACTGTGGCAGAAGTCTCTTTTTTCTTGCCGCCGTACCAGAACACAAGGAGGTAAGAAAAAATGAACTTTCTGAACACATTCGCAAGTCTGTTTTCCAACTTTGGGAACCTGACGTGGCAGATGGTGGTAATGTGGGGCATCGGTGCGCTGCTCGTCTACCTCGCCATCGCCAAAAAGATGGAGCCGAGTCTGCTGCTGCCCATGGGCTTCGGTGCCATTCTGGTCAACCTGCCGCTGTCGGGTGCCATCACGCAAGGGGACACCGTCGGCCCCATTTCCGCCTTGTTTGAAGCGGGAATGTCCAACGAGCTGTTTCCCCTGCTGCTTTTCATCGGCATTGGCGCCATGATCGACTTTGGCCCCCTGCTGGAAAAACCGTGGCTCATGCTCTTTGGTGCCGCTGCTCAGTTCGGTATCTTCTTCACCCTGTTTCTGGCGGGCTTCTTCTTCGACCTGAGGGACGCCGCTTCCATTGCCGTGATCGGTGCAGCGGACGGGCCCACTGCCATTTTTGTGGCAAACACCCTCAATTCCCAGTACCTCGGTGCCATCATGGTGGCAGCTTACAGCTACATGGCATTGGTGCCCATCGTGCAGCCGCCGGTCGTCAAGCTGCTGACCACCCGGAAAGAGCGCCTTATCCGAATGCCCTACGAAAAAGGCAATGTCAGCCAGCTGACGAAAATTCTGTTTCCCATTGTGGTGACCATCATCGCCGGTATGGTGGCTCCTGCCAGCGTGGCTCTGGTGGGCTTCCTGATGTTCGGCAATCTGCTGCGGGAATGCGGCGTGTTGAATGCCCTCAGTGAAACGGCACAGAATGTTCTGGCAAACCTCATCACCCTTATGCTGGGCCTGACCGTGGCCGGGCAGATGACGGCAGACAAGTTCGTCCGTCCCGACACTCTGCTCATCCTTGCACTGGGTCTGGTGGCTTTCGTCTTTGATACGGCGGGCGGTGTGCTGTTCGCAAAGCTGCTGAATCTGTTCCTGCCGGAAGGCAAAAAGCTGAACCCGATGATCGGCGCGGCCGGCATCTCGGCCTTCCCCATGAGCGGCCGCGTGGTCAATAAGATGGGATTGGAAGAGGATTCTCAGAATTTCCTGCTGATGTACTCCATCAGCGTCAATGTTTCGGGGCAGATCGCATCCGTCATCGCCGGCGGCCTGATCCTGACCCTGATGGCTTAACGGAGGTACGCATATGCTTCATCTTTCTTCGTGGATGACCACACTGCCCATGATGTTCATCGGCATGGTCGGCATCATTCTCGTCATCGGCGTCATTGTTTTGGCCGTGATGCTGCTGAACCGGTTGACCAGCCGGAAATAATTTATTTCGTCGAAGCAGACGCAAAAAGCCCCCGGAGAGCCTTTTCACAGCTCTCCGGGGGCTTTGCATTATACACTGGGCACCGATGTTCCTCACACCGATGCACGGCTGTTATTCAATTTCGATCAGGTTGGGGTTCACAGGCAGAGCCTTCTGCTGCTGCGGTGCGGGCAGCGTGATGTGCAGGATGCCATCCTCGAACTTTGCGTGGATGTCCTCCTTCTTCACGCCCTCGCCCACATAGAAGCTGCGGGCGCAGGTGCCGGAGAAGGTCTCGCGGCGCAGGTAGCGGCCATTCTGATCTTTCTCGTCATTGCTGTGGCTGCGGACGGCCTGAATGGTCAGGTAGCCGTCGTTCAGCTCCATCTGAACATCTTCCTTCTTGCAGCCGGGCAGGTCAACGGCAACATCATAGCTGCCATCGG
>ULQD01050598.1_pt1 | contig 9756 bp, 7 predicted proteins | sample 1954121 | NCBI WGS metagenome assembly ULQD01 (sample SAMEA4835646, study PRJEB28245) | human gut metagenome | biome: gut microbiome; material: fecal sample | place: Denmark | collected 2008 | reverse complement strand
CGAGTCTTCTTGCCATCTCGATGCCCGCCAGAAAGCCCGAAGCCGCGGACTCGATATAGCCCTCCACGCCGGTCATCTGCCCGGCAAAGGCGATGCGGTCATCCGCGATCAGGCGATAGTAGCGGTCCAGCATCCCCGGCGAGCGGAGATAGGTGTTGCGGTGCATCACGCCGTAGCGCACAAACTCCGCATCATGCAGCGCGGGGATCATCGAAAACACGCGCTTCTGCTCGGGAAAGCGCAGATGCGTCTGGAAGCCGACAAGGTTATAGACGCTGCCCTGCGCGTTGTCGCGCCGCAGCTGGACGACGGCATAGGGCTCTTTCCCCGTCTTCGGGTCTCGCAGGCCGCGCGGCTTGAGCGGGCCGTAGCAGAGCGTATCGTGTCCGCGGCGCGCCATGACCTCGACGGGCATGCAGCCCTCGAAGACGTTTTTATCCTCAAAGCCGTGTACGCTCGCTTCCTCGGCGGTCGTGAGCGCCTGCCAGAAGGCATCGTACTCCTCCTCCGTCATCGGGCAGTTGATGTAGTCCGCCGTCCCCTTGTCGTAGCGCGAGGCGAAAAACGCCGAATCCATGTCGACGCTCTCAAACGTCACGAGCGGCGCGGCGGCATCGAAAAAGTTCAGCGTGTGCCCGTCGCCGATCTTTTCGGCGATGGCGGCGGCGAGCGCGTCGCTCGTCAAGGGGCCCGAGGCGATGATGACGTTCCCCTCGGGGATGGCCGTCACCTCGCCGGGGACAACCGTGATATTGGGATGCGAACGGATCTTCTCTGTCACGAGCTTTGAAAAACCGTAGCGGTCGACCGCCAGCGCGCCGCCCGCCTCCACGCGCGTCGCGTCCGCGCAGGCAAGGATCAGCGAATCGAGGCGGCGCAGCTCCTCTTTGAGAAGGCCGACCGCGTTTTCGATCTGGTCCGAGCGCAGCGAATTCGAGCAGCAAAGCTCGGCAAAATCCGCCGTGTGGTGCGCGGGGGTGGTCTTTTCGGGTTTCATTTCATGCAGCGTCACGGCGATGCCGCGCTGCGCAAGCTGCCAGGCAGCCTCGCAGCCGGCAAGGCCGGCGCCGATCACAGTTACTTGCATCAGTTCTCTTCTTTCTCCGCGGTCTTTTTGGCCGCGGACTTGGCGGTCGTCTTCTTAGCGGCCGCCTTTTTCGTGGTCGCGGTCTTCTTTGCCGCCGTCTTTTTTGCGGGCTTTTCTGCACCATCCTCGGCTGCGGCCTTCTTTGTCGTTTTCTTCGCTGCGGCGGTCTTCGTCGCGGTCTTCTTGGTGCTCGCCGCTTTTGTGCTCGTTTTCTTTGCGGTGGTGCTCTTCTTAGCCGTCGTCTTCCTGGCGGCGGTCTTCTTTGCCGCGGTCTCCGCCGCATCGGCGGCTTCGTCGCTCTCCGCGCCCTCTTCCGCGGTCTCGGTGGTCTTCTTTTTCACATAGCCGCGCTGGTCTTCCGGCACAAAGCGCGAACACGCGGGGTTGATGCAGTACGGGCGCTTAAAGCCCTTGCCCGCCTTTTTGAACATCGTCTGGCCGCACTCGGGGCAGTCGTCCTTCGTCGGCACATCCCAAGTCATGAAGTCGCACTTCTTCTCGGGATCGCTGCTGGTGGAGAATTCGCAGGCATAGTACGTGTACTGCTTGTTCGTCTTCTTGCTCACGCCGGTGCGCTTCATCATGCGCCCGCCGCACTTGGGGCAGCGGCCCGGCATTTCGATGACAAGGGGCTTGGTGAACGTGCACTCAGGGTAGCCCGGGCAGGCCAGGAAGCGGCCAAAGCGCCCGCTCTTGATGACCATGTTGCGGCCGCAGACGTCGCACTTCTCCTCGCTGACCTCATCGGGGACCTTGAGTCTCACGCCCTCAAGCGCCTTCTCGGCGTTTTCAAGGTCGCGCTCAAAGCCGCCGTAAAAGTCGCGGATGACGTCCTTCCACGCAGTCTTGCCCTCTTCGACGGTATCGAGCTTTTCCTCCATGCGGGCGGTGAACTTCATGTCCACGATGTCGGGGAAGCGCTCTTCCATCAGGCCCGTCACCACCTCGCCGAGCGGCGTAGGACGCAGGTATTTTCCGTCCTTGATGACGTATTCGCGGTCTAAGATCGTCGAGACCGTCGGCGCGTAGGTCGACGGGCGGCCGATGCCGTTCTGCTCCATCGCGCGGATGAGCGTCGCGTCCGTGTAGCGCGCGGGCGGCTGAGTGAAGTGCTGGAGCGGCGTATATGCCTCGAGCGTCAAGCCCTGCCCCTCGACAAGCGGCGGCAGCGTGCCCTCCTTTTCCTCCTTGCTGTCGTCATCGCGGGATTCCTCGTAAACGGCGGTGTAGCCGGAGAATTTCAAGTTGCTGGCGCTCGCGTGGAACTCGTGTCCGCCCGCCATGATCTGCGCGCTCACGCTGTCATACACGGCGTTCGCCATCTGGGAGGCCAAAAAGCGGCTCCAGATCAGGCGGTACAGACGATATTGCTCGCCCGTCAGATCGCCCTTGATCTGCTCGGGCGTCAGGTTGACGTTCGAGGGACGGATGGCCTCGTGCGCGTCCTGCGCGCCGGCCTTGGCCTTGTAGTGGCGGGCGGTCTTGGGATAGTAGCTCTGCCCGTAGCGTCCTAAAATAAACGTCTTCGCTGCGGCGATGGCCTCTTCGGAGATGCGCAGCGAGTCGGTACGCATGTAGGTGATGAGACCCACCGTGCCCTCGCCCGTGATGTCCACGCCCTCATAGAGCTGCTGGGCGATGGCCATGGTGCGGCGCGGCGTCATGTTGAGCTTGCGCGAGGCCTCCTGCTGTAAGGTGGAAGTGGTGAACGGCAGCGACGGGGAGCGCTGCTTGTCCGTGCGCTTGATGTTCGTCACAGTAAAGGACTTGTCGCCGATGTCGGCAATGATGCCGTCCACCTGCTCGCCGGAGGCCGGCTCAACCTTTTTACCGTCCTTGCCGTAATAGTGCGCCTCAAAGGTCTTGTGCGTCGCCTCGTCGGTGAGGTCGGCGTCAAGTGTCCAGTATTCCTGCGCCTCGAAGGCCTGAATTTCCTTTTCGCGGTCGTCGACCATGCGCACAGCGACGGACTGCACGCGGCCCGCGGAGAGGCCGCGGCGGACCTTCTTCCACAGAAGCGGGCTCAGCTGATAGCCCACGATGCGGTCGAGCACGCGGCGCGCCTGCTGCGCGTCGACCAGGTCCTGGTCGATGGCGCGCGGCTCCTTGATGCTCTCGGAGACGACCTTTTTCGTGATCTCGTTGAAGGTCACGCGCTTGGCCTTTTCATCGTCCAGATTCAAAAGCGCTTTTAAGTGCCACGAGATGGCTTCGCCCTCGCGGTCCGGGTCCGTTGCAAGATACACGGTGTCGCTGCTCTTGGCGGCCTTTTTGAGCTCGCTGATGAGCTCCTCTTTTCCGCGGATGGGCTGATAGACAGGCTCGAAGTCGTGCTCGATATCAACGCCCAGCTTGCTTTTCGGCAGGTCGCGCAAATGGCCCATGCTGGCCTTGACCTCGTAGTCTTTGCCAAGATATTTTCCAATGGTTTTCGCCTTTGCCGGAGACTCGACGATCACCAGATGCTTTTTTGCCATGAATGTTATTCCTCCAGTAGTGTGACGGTCAAAGAAAAATGCTTGCCGCTGCCCTGCTCGACGTAGCCCTCAAGCTCCATCATCGTCAGCGCGGAAAGAACACGGCGCGTGGGGATCTGCGTCTTTTCGATCAGATCGTCCACCTGCAGCGCGCCGTCTTTCAGCGTGCGCAGAATGTCGATCTGGTCGTCGGTCAGCCCCGCGTCGTTGGTTTTCAAATTCAGTGTCGGCAGCGACAGTATTTCCTCCGCCGCGGCCTGCTTGGCGCGCGCTTGCTCCTCGCGCGCCTGATAGCCGAGCGTACGCGGAAGCTCCACGCGCTCGCCGAGTATTTTATGCGGATAGATGGCCTCGTACTCGCGCAGCACATCCCAGCTGTCGGTGATGAGGCCCGCCGCGCCGTCCGCGATCAAACGGTTGCAGCCGCGGCTGAGTGGCGCGTCGATCGGACCGGGAACGGCGAAAACATCGCGTCCCTGCTCAAGCGCGGTATTCGCCGTGATGAGCGCGCCGCTCTTTTCCGGCGCTTCGACCACGATGATGGCGAGGCTCAAGCCGCTGATGATGCGGTTTCGCACGGGAAAATGCCACGCCTCGGCCGCCGTCCCGGGCGGATACTCGCTGATGAGCGCGCCCGAGGCCGCGATATCGCGGTACAGCCACGCATTCTCCGCCGGATAGACGACGTCGAGCCCGTTGCCGAGCACGGCGATGGTCTTTCCGCCCGCGCGCAGCGCGCCGCGGTGAGATGCGCTGTCCACGCCCGCCGCCGCGCCGGAGATCACGACCGCGCCCTGCTTGCACAGGCCGTAGGCGATCTTCTCCGCCGCTTCGATGCCGTAGGGCGAGGCCTTGCGCGTGCCGACCATGGCGACAGCGACCTCCTCGTCGATAACGGGGAGCTGGCCTTTGACATAAAGCAGGCACGGCGGCTCAAAGATATTGCGCAGGCGCATCGGATAGTCCGCGTCCTGCATCGTGAGAAGCCGCAGCCCCAGCCGCGAACACGCGCCGAGGATACGGTCGGCGTTTTCCAACGATTTTTCCGCGAGCAGTGCGATCTGCCGCGGCTCGATGCCCTCGACGAGGCGGTACTCGTCCTCGTCGGCATAGTAGACGTTCTCCGGCGTGCCGAAATAGTCGAGCAGCAGAAGCTTTGAGCGGTTTGTCAGTCCCTTGACCTCCGAGAGCCACACCCAGTATTTAAGGCCCGCCATGAAGAGCACCTCCTTGTTTGTTTCAGCGATACATCTCCCACAGAACGACCGTCGCCGCGATGGCCGCGTTGAGCGACTCGCAGCGCGGGCTCATGGGAATTTTGAGCGTTTTGGCGCACTCATCCAGCATTTGCTGCGACAGTCCGCGCCCCTCGCTGCCGATGGCGACAGCGGCTTTGGACAGGTTCGCGTCAGACAGCGGCACGGTGTCCTCGCGCAGCGCCGTGCCGTAGAGCGGGACGCCGCTTTTACTGAGCAGCGCGAAAAGCTCCTCCGGCGTGACGCTGTACGCCTCGCGGCGGAAGATCGCGCCCATCGTGGCGCGCGCCGTCTTGGGATTGAAGAGGTCGGCGCAGGCGTTGACTAAGAACACGCCGTCGCACTCAAACGCGTCCGCCGTGCGCAGGATGGTCCCCACGTTCCCGGGGTCCTGCACGCCGTCCAGCACGAGATAGTGCTTACCCGCAAGCGTTTCGGGCAGCTTCGTCTCGGGAAGCGCGACTGTAAACAGTGCGCCCTGCGGCGTCTCCATCGGGCTCACCGAGCGCATCAGGTCTTCGCTCACGCACACGGCGCGCACGGTATCGGGAAGCGTTGGAATCTCCACACCGTCGGAGAACACCGCCGTTTGGACCGGTGCGCCCCACTTGAGCGCTTCGTCCAAGAGCTTTGTCCCGTCGCAGAGATATTCGCCGCTCTTTTTGCGGTAAGACCGGGAGGAAGCGAGCTTGCGCAGGTGCGTCATCAACGGATTCTGCCGGCTCGTGATGGTTTCCACGTTCATTTTTCCTCTTCCCTCCCAGTTTCTTATTTAATATGTATCACACTATATTATCAACTGCCGCCCTTTGTCAAGCAAAAGAATCTTTTGCACCGTTTCACTTTTGCGCGGATCGGTGCGCCGCGGCTTTACAGTTCGCCCCCTTTTGTGGTACACTGAGCGTGAAATATCACGCAGCATGACTGCAAGGAGGTACCCCAAAATGGAATCTGCCAAATCGCGTTTTCTGCGCTATGTGACCTATTACACCACCTCGGATGAATTCACCGGCACCTCGCCCTCTACGGAGCGGCAGAAGGACCTCGGCCGCGCGCTGATGCAGGAGCTTGAAGCGCTGAAGCTCGAGGACGTCCACATGGATGACTGCGGCAATGTGCTTGCAACGCTCCCCGCGAGCGAGGGCGTGGACGCGCCCGTCATCGCGCTCATCGCGCACATGGACACCGCTCCCGACGCTTCGGGCGAAAACGTCAAGCCCCGCCTCGTGCGCTACGAGGGCGGCGAGCTGAAGCTCAACGACACTGTCTCCCTCACCGAGGCGCTCTGCCCCGGCCTTGAAAGCCATGTGGGCGAAGAGCTCATCGTCACCGACGGCACGACGCTCCTCGGCGCGGACGACAAGGCCGGCGTCGCCGAGATCATGGCCGCGGTCGAGACGATGATTGAGAAAAACGTCAAACACGGCGAAGTGCGCGTCATCTTCACGACCGACGAGGAGATCGGCAACGGCGTGGACGGGCTCGACGTGCAGGAGCTCGGCTGTGACTACGGCTACACCGTGGACGGCGGCCCGCTCGGTGAGATCGAATTTGAAAACTTCAACGCCGCGTCCGCCGTTCTGACGGTGCACGGCGTCGGCGTCCACCCCGGCAGCGCCAAAAATGTCATGATCAACGCCGCGACCGCAGCGATGACCTTCCACGCGATGCTGCCTGAGGACGAAGTGCCGGAGAAAACCGACGGCTACGAGGGCTTTTTCCACCTGACCGAGATGAGCGGCAGCGTGACCGAGGCGACGCTCCGCTATATCATCCGCGACCACGACCGCGAGCGCTTTGAAGAGAAAAAGGCTCTCTTTGCCGACTGCGCCGCGCGCCTCGACGAAATTTACGGCAACGGCACAGCCGAGGCCCAGATCAATGACAGCTACTACAACATGAAGGAGAAGATCCTCCCCCACTTCCACCTCATCGAGCGCGCGGAAAACGCCTTCCGCGCCAACGGCGTCGAGCCGCAGTGCGTGCCCATCCGCGGCGGCACGGACGGCGCGCGCCTGTCCTGGGACGGGCTGCCCTGCCCCAACCTCTCCACCGGCGGCTACAATTACCACGGCGTGCGCGAGTGGATCCCCGCGGATAGCCTTGAGGCCATGACGAACGTGCTCGTCACGCTGACGGAGAGCTTTGCCGAATGAGGCAATCGTTATCGTAACAAAGAATTGGAGTGATTTTGTGATGAATCCTGTCGAAAAGCTCGCACTTTTGCGCGTGGAGATGAAAAAGCGCCACTTGGACGCCTACGTCGTCGTGACCGACGACTTCCACACCTCGGAATATGTCGGCGCGCACTTCAAGGCGCGCGAATTTCTCTCCGGCTTCACCGGCTCTGCCGGTACGCTCGTCGTGCTGCCGGACGCCGCCGCACTGTGGACGGATGGCCGCTACTTTTTGCAGGCCTCGCAGCAGTTAGAGGGCAGCGGTATTGAGCTCATGCGCATGGGCCAGCCCGGCGTGCCTGAGATCCCCGCGTTCCTGCGCGACCACGTTCCTGAAAACGGCTGGATCGGCTTCGACTCGCGCACGATCAGCAACGACTTCGCTCGTTCGATCGGCGAAAAGACGCGCGAGAAGCACATCCGCTTTGCGGGCGGCGAGGACCTTGTCGACCTTGTGTGGGCGGACCGCCCCGCGCTCTCGTGTGAGCCGGTGTGGGAGCTGGACGTAAAGTATGCAGGCCTGACGCGCAGGGAAAAGCTCGCAATGGTGCGCGGCAAGATGAAGGAGATGGGCGCAAGCGTGTTCGTCATCCCCTCTCTCGACGAGGTCGCGTGGCTGCTGAATCTGCGCGGCAACGATGTGCTCTTCACGCCCGTGTTCCTCTCGTATCTGCTGCTTGAGCAGGACAAGGCCACGCTCTGCGTGCAGAGAGAGGCCGTGAGCGCAGAGATCGAAGCACATTTGAAATCTGACGGCGTAACGCTCGCCCCCTATGACGACATCTACCGCCTCGTCGCGGCGCTGCCCACGGGCACCCGCGTACTGCTCGACGGCGAGCGCGCCAACTACCGCATTCTGCAAAGCGTGCCTGAGAGTGCCGAAGTGCTCGACCGCACGAGCCCCATTCAGCTGATGAAAGCGGTGAAGACGCCCGCGGAGCAGGAGAACGAGCGCCTTGCCCACATCAAGGACGGCGTGGCCGTCACGCGCTTCATCTACTGGCTCAAGCACACGATCGGCAAAGAGCCGATCACCGAGCTCAGCGCGTCGAAAAAGCTCGAATCTCTTCGCGCCGAGAGTGAGCACTATCTTGAGCAGAGCTTCGACCCCATCCTCGCCTACGGCGCGCACGGCGCGATCGTCCACTACGAGCCGACCGAGGAGACCGACATTCCCATGGAGCCGCGCGGCCTCTGCCTCGCCGACACGGGCGCGCAGTATTTGGAGGGCACGACCGACATCACCCGCACCATCGCGCTGGGGCCGCTCACGGACGAGGAAAAGCGCATCTACACGCTTGTCCTGCGCGGACACATACAGCTGGGCGCGGCCAAGTTCCTGCACGGCTGCATGGGCGAAAACCTTGACATGCTGGCCCGCACGCCGCTGTGGGAAGCGGGCCTCGACTTCAACCACGGCACGGGCCACGGCGTGGGCTTCGTCCTCGGCGTGCATGAGGGCCCTGAGCGCGTACACTGGGATGTGAAGCGCCAGAAGCGCCACTGCGTCATTGAAGAGGGCATGATCTTCTCGAACGAGCCGGGCATTTACCTTGCCGGCAAGTTCGGCGTGCGCATTGAGAACCTCGTCGTTGTACGCGAGGCTGAGGTCAATGAGTACGGCCGCTTCCTTGCGCTCGAACCGCTGACGCTCGTGCCGTATGACCGCGATGCGATCGATCTGTCGCTGCTCTCGTCGCGCGATGTGGAGCTTTTGAATGCTTATCACGCTAAGGTCTTTGCGGCGATCTCGCCGTATCTGAGTGGGGATGAGCTGGAGTGGCTCAAGGAGGTTACTAAGCCGGTTTTGTTCGGCTAAACCGAAGGGAAAAGGCAGTGCCGATGGCGCTGCACGGGGCAAAGGGGGAGATCCTCTTTCAAAAGAGAACTTCCCCCTTTGAATCCCCCAAGAGAAAGGCAGGGGGCGTTTCGACTTTGCCCCCTGCACCCCCTAACGACCAAAAGGGAGGGGCGCAGCCCCTCCTTTTTGGATTATCCACCCCGTGCTTCTGACGGTGCGGCATTGCTGCGCTCGCCGCTTTGGGGTGCCGCTTTTTTAGCTTTCTGCTGGATCGCCATTGCCAATAGGTTCATCGGGGATGATGTCTTGTAAAATGACTTGCTCTTCTGCGTCTAACAAGGCTTTTTTCAGGACTTCGCGGGCAAGGATGCCTTTGCCCGCATCATAAAGGTCGATGGCCTCGCTCATTTTTTGGACCATCAAATGATATAGTGTCTTATACGTCGTCATCTTCATCACCTCATTTATAGTTTAGAACAAAATATTCAAAAATTCAATAGAATAATTTGTTCTACGTATACTGTGTTTGGTGATAAACGTGAAGAGATACCGGCGCATCCGCGATTTGCGGGAGGATGCCGATTTGACACAACGTCAGGTCGGCGAAGCGATCAACGTTCCGCAGCGCACATACGCATATTATGAAAGCGGCGAAAGAATGCTGCCGCCGCACGTTTTGTGCGCGCTCGCTGATTTTTATGGCGTCAGCGTCGATTATCTTCTGGAACGAACTGATAAAAAGAACGAAAACGACCGCTGACGCGGTCGTTTTTTCTATTAAAATGTGGCGAGCGCAGCAACGCCGCCTTGGCAGGCATCAGCAAGATCGTACAAATCCAAAGTAGACAGAAATTAGGCTGTACTTCTACAAGATGGGCAGAGCGGCAGCGGATAATAGGAGCAAGCCAAATTGTATCGCAGCAAAAAACAGCAGACACCCGATTCCGCAGGCTGAGCA
>ULQD01027149.1_pt1 | contig 9788 bp, 7 predicted proteins | sample 1954121 | NCBI WGS metagenome assembly ULQD01 (sample SAMEA4835646, study PRJEB28245) | human gut metagenome | biome: gut microbiome; material: fecal sample | place: Denmark | collected 2008 | reverse complement strand
CCGGAGGGCAAGATGTGCTGCGGCAAGACCGCCGAGGTGCGGGATCAATACGCCGCGCTAAAGGGGGAAGCCGTATGAGCCGAGGAAAACTGATCGTGCTGGAAGGGCTGGACGGCAGCGGCAAGGCGACCCAAGCCAAGCGGTTGGCGGCGGCTCTGACTGCCGAAGGCCGCCCGGTGCGGGAGATCACCTTCCCAAACTACGAGAGCGACTCCAGCGCGCTGGTCCGGATGTATCTGGCCGGGCAGTTCGGCGAAAAACCCGACGATGTGAACGCCTATGCGGCATCCAGCTTTTATGCGGTGGACCGCTATGCGGGCTACAAGGCCGACTGGGGGAAATTCTACGAAGAGGGCGGCATCCTCATTGCGGATCGGTACACCACCTCCAACGCGGTGCACCAGTGCTCCAAGCTGCCGCCGGAGCAGTGGGAGGAGTTCCTCCACTGGCTCTTTGATTACGAGTTCCGGCTGCTGGGTCTGCCCGCGCCGGACCGGGTGATCTACCTCCAAGTGGATCCCGCCGTGAGCCAGAAGCTGATGACCCAGCGCTACCACGGCGACGAGACCAAGAAGGACGTCCACGAAAAGGACGTCGAGTACCTGAACCGCAGCCGCAAAGCTGCGGAGTTCTGCGCCGCCCATCTCGGCTGGTGCTCCGTCCGCTGCGATGCGGGCGGGCAGATGCGCAGCATCGAGGAAATTGGGGAGGAAGTTCGGCAGCTTGCCCTTTCTGCCCTTGAATAACGAATGCGTAAGGAGGAATCCTATTTCATGTACCGTTTGATGCAGCCGTCCGACCGGGCGGAAATTCTGGCGCTGTGGCAGCGCGAGCGGGGCGACGGGGAAACCTTCGTCACCAACGCCATCGAGCGCTTTGCCGGAGTGGAAAATGTCTACGTGGCCGAGGAAAATGACCACATCGAAGCTGTGGCGATGGCTGTGCCGGTCACGCTGCAGGGGCGGCCCGGCTGCTGCCTGTACGGGCTGACCGGGCAGGGGAGCCTGATCTTGGCGGGCCTTGTGGACCACCTGTGCGCGCAGCAGAAGCTGCGGGGCGCCGGCTTCGTGGTCGTGGTGCCCGCCGGGGCCGAACAGGCCGCTCTCTTGCAGGACAAGGGCTTCCAGTGGGCGTTCCCGCTGCGGTGCCTCCCGCGGGAAGTGGAGCGGAACCTGTGGAGCCAAGCGGAGTTCGACTCCGTGACGGCCCGGAAGCTGGTCGAGCTGCGGGCAAGGTTCTGGCCCGATACCGTCCAGCTCCCGCCGGAGCAGATGACTGTGGTGCTGGGGGATTTGTACTCCCGCGGGGCCACCATCGTTTCCAACAACGACGGCTACGGCATCTATTTCCGGAAAGAGGATACCCTTTATTTTGTGGAGCTGATGGCCGAGAACGACCGCGCTGCCGAAATTTTGATGGAAGCGGCCCGCGAGAAGGAAGTCATCGTGGAAAAGGCTGTCATCACCGTGGGGGCCGCGCAGAACCTCTTCCTCGGCGAGGGCACCCGGCAGGATTACGGTATGATCCGCTTTGAGGGCGAGCCCTTTGACGTGAGCGAGAGCTACATGCGGCTGATGCTGGACTGAAAGGAATGGACGGATGGCGAAAAGCAATCATACGAAGCCCCGCAAAAAGGGCGGTGCGCTGAAGATCCTGCTGGTCATTCTGGTGCTGCTGGTGCTGGCGGCGGGCACCGCCCTCCTGCTGGCAAAGCGGGAGATCGACGGCAGTGGGGAGCAGGAAGAGGCCGTAACGGTCGAGATCGCGCAGGGCAGCGGCGTGAGCACCATTGCCAAGAAATTGCAGGAGGCGGGGGTCATCCGCTTCCCGCAGCTCTTCCGCTGGTACGTGGGCCGCGAGGGCGCGGCGGCAAAGCTCCAGTACGGCGAATTTTCGCTGGAGCCCGGCAGTTCCTACGATGAGATCATCGCAGCCCTTTCCGAATATGCCAAGGCCGAGAGCGTCCGCCTGACCTTCCCGGAGGGGATCACCGCCATCGACATCGCACAGAGGATGGAAACGGCTGGCCTGTGCACCGCCGAGGAGTTTCTGGAAGAAGCCAATACCGGCGATTTCAGCGCCTACAAATTCTGGCAGTATGTCCCGGACAACAAGGAGGCCCCCGGCCGTTTTATGAAGTGCGAGGGCTATCTCTTCCCGGATACCTACGAATTCTTGACGGAAGATACCGTACACAACTACGTGGCAACGTTCTATTCTCATTTTGATCGGCAGTTCACCGACGAAATGTACAAAGAACTGGACAAGCAGGATCTGAGCCTTTCGGAGGTCATCACGCTGGCGTCCTTCGTGCAGGAGGAGGCCGGCAACGAGCAGGACTCCAATGTGGCGCAGGTGTTCCGCAACCGGCTGGCGGAGGGTTCGCCCTACCCCAAGCTCCAGAGCAACACTTCGAGCTATGTCCAGAGCGATGAGGACAACAACTACCTGTGGAACTGGGTGGCCCCGTGGTACGGCGGCTGGGACAAGATCCCGGAAAATATCCTGAACGCCTACGACACCTACAGCTGCACCGGGCTGCCCGCCGGGCCTATCTCGAACCCCGGTCTGGCGGCCATCCAAGCCGCGCTGGCCCCCCAGCCCGACGAGGACGTCAAGGACTGCTATTTCTTCGTGACCGACCTTTCCGGCCATTACTATTACGCCCGCACCTATGCGGAGCACCAAGCCAACTGCGAAAAAGCAGCGCAGGTGAATAAAAATTATAAGTAAGAGGATCATTATGCTACAAATCCCGGAACTTCTTTCCCCGGCGGGCGATCTGGAACGCCTTCGCTACGCCATCAACTACGGCGCGGATGCCGTGTATTGCAGCTTGCCCGAATTTGGGATGCGCTCTGCCCCGGCCAACTTCACGCCGGAGCAGCTCACCGAGGGCGTCATCTATGCCCATGCCCGCGGCCGCAAGGTCTACCTGACCATGAACACCCTGCCCACCAACGAGGAGGCAGACCGTTTGCCGGAGGCCATCAAAAATGCCGCCGCTGCGGGCGTGGATGCCTTCATCGTGGCGGACCTCGGCGTGATGGAAGCGTGCAAGCAGTTCGCCCCGGACATCGAGATCCACATGTCCACCCAGACCGGCATCACCAACTGGGCCGCAGCCCGCGCTGCCTACAACATGGGCGCCAAGCGTGTGGTGCTGGCCCGTGAGCTGACGCTGCAGGACATCGCCACCATCCGCGACAAGACCCCGCCGGAACTGGAGATCGAAGCCTTTGTCCACGGTGCCATGTGCATGAGCGTGTCGGGCCGGTGTCTGCTCTCCAATTACATGACGGGCCGCGACTCCAACCGGGGCCAGTGCGCCCAGCCCTGCCGCTGGAAATACTACCTGAGCGAGGAGACCCGCCCCGGCCAGCTCTATGAGATCGGCGAGAACGAGAACGGCAGCTACATCCTCAACGCAAACGATCTGTGCACCGCGCCCTTCCTCGACCTCATCTGCAAGGCGGGCGTGGACAGCCTGAAGATCGAGGGCCGCGCCAAGACCTTTTACTATGTGGCCAGCGTCACGGCGGCCTACCGCAAGGCGCTGGATCAGTACCTTGCCGACCCCCTCAACGACAACTTCGAGCTGCCGGACGAGGTGCTGGCCGAGCTGACCCGCACCAGCCACCGCCACTATTCGCCGGGCTTCTACTTCGGCCGCGAACAGGCCAGACAGGCCACCGACAGCGCCACCTACATCCGCCAGTGGGAGTTCGTGGGCACCGTGGACGGCTGGGAAAATGGCATTGCCAGCTGCCAGCAGCGGGGCAAGTGGACCCTTGGCGATACCTTGGAGGCTCTCTGCCCGGACGGCCGCAGCATCCCGCTGCACCCGGAGTGGATCAAGAACGAGGCAGGGGAGAGCGTGGACTCCACCCCGCACGCCATGGAAAAATACACCATCCCCACCCCGGAGCTGCCCCCCATGAGCTTGCTGCGGCGCAAGGTCTGAGCAGGGTTTTCAGGATAGGATAAGGAGAGGAACCAGATGAAAAAGCTACTGAACAGTCTTCCGTTCCGGCTGTTGCTGGGCATCGTTGTCGGCGTGCTGCTGGGGCAGGTCTTCCCGCTGGGAGCCATGAAGGTTGTGGTAACGCTGCAATACATCATGGGCCAGCTGATCACGTTCTGTGTGCCGCTGATCGTCATCGGCTTCATCGCGCCGTCCATCACCCGGCTGGGCAAAAATGCCTCCCGGCTGTTGGGCGTTGCCATCGTCATCGCCTACACCTCGTCGGTCTGCGCGGCCTTCATGAGCACCGGCGCGGGCTATGCGCTCATCCCGCATCTGTCCATCGATACCGAGGTGGCCGGTCTGCGTGAGCTGCCGGAGGTGGTGTTTGAGCTGAACATCCCCCAGATCATGAGCGTTATGAGCGCACTGGTTCTCAGCGTCCTCGTGGGTCTGGCAGCAACGTGGACCAACAGCAAGCTGACCTGTGATCTTCTCGGCGAGTTCCAGAACATCGTTCTGTCCGTCGTCAGCAAGATCATCATCCCCATCCTGCCGTTCTACATTGCGGCCACCTTCTGCAACCTGAGCTATGAGGGGATGATCACCCACCAGCTCCCCGCCTTTATTCAGATCATCCTCATCGTCATGGCGGGCCACTATATCTGGCTGGCGGTGCTCTACCTGCTGGCCGGGGCCTACTCCGGCAAGAACCCGTGGGAGGTCCTCCGCCATTACGGCCCGGCCTACCTCACCGCCGTCGGCACCATGTCCAGCGCCGCGACGCTGGCCGTTGCACTGGACTGCGCCCGCAAGAGCAAGGTGCTGCGCAAGGATATGGTCAGCTTCGGCATCCCGCTGTTCGCAAACATCCACCTCTGCGGCTCGGTGCTGACCGAGGTGTTCTTCTGCATGACCATCTCGAAGATCCTCTACGGTGAGCTGCCCGGTGTCGGCACGATGATCCTGTTCTGCGTGCTGCTGGGCATCTTCGCCATCGGTGCCCCCGGCGTCCCCGGCGGCACGGTCATGGCGTCGCTGGGCCTGATCACCGGCGTGCTGATGTTCGACGATGCGGGCACGGCTCTGATGCTGGCGATCTTTGCATTGCAGGACAGCTTCGGCACCGCCTGCAACATCACCGGCGACGGCGCGCTGACCTTGATGCTGACCGGCTATGTGGAAAAGCACCACATTCAGGAGAACGGCAATCTGGAAAGCCCGATCCTCTAAATCGACGATCTCTACACGACCTGTCCCGCCCAAACGGCGGGACATTTCTCATCTCAGCGGGAGGAATGCAAGATGAAAGGCTATCTTTTGGCGGAGGCAAAACGGCTTGTGCTGGCGGTGCTGGCCTTTCTGGTCGTTTTCGCGGCGGTGCCCGGCCTCCGGCTGGTGCACCTGCTGGGGCTGCTGGCGGCAGGGCTCTGTGCGCTGGGGCTGCTGTACCGGAACGCTTCGTCCCGGTTCTTTGGCCGGGTGATGGCGGGCGGCATCGGCTGCCTTGGCGGCTTTGTGCTGGCGCGGACTATGCTGCAAGATCGGCCGCTGCGGATGGTCTCCGCGCCGGAATACGCCCTGCTCTTTCTGGACTTTTTGCTCTGGGCGGGCCTGCTGCTGTGGAGCTGCCGGGCGGATGCAGCCCCGAAACGGGAGAAGCCGCCGCTGTTCAAGGAACAAGTGCCGGATAAAGCGCGGCTCATCCAATACATACAGGATCTGCCGATCGTGGGCATCCACGCAAAATGGGGCAACGGAAAAAGCTTTCTGTGGGAAAATCTCCGGTCCGACCTTCAGGCGCAGTTCGAGATCGTTCAGATCGACCTGCTGGCCTGTGATCTGGACCAGATCGAAGCCTTCCTCATCCGGGAGCTGGAAAAGGTGTTGGAGCGCGGCCAGATTTACCCGGAAAACGCCCACTACCTCAAGGCCCAGCTGGGCAAGAACAGCGCGCTGGAAAAGCTGGGGGGCATCGCGGGGGAAAGCGGCTTTTCGGATACCTTCGACTCGCTGCAGCAGGAGCTGGAACGGCTGCCCAAGAAGGTTTTGCTGAACTTTGAGGACATCGACCGCATCCGCAGCGAGGAAGTCATCCAGAAGATCTTCGCCATCTCGGAGAAGCTGGCCTCGGACCGGGTGCACGTGGTCTTCCAGTACAACAAGGAGGCTCTGCCGGGCCGCTTGCAGGAGAAGGAGTATCTGGAAAAGTATGTGCCCTTCAATGTGGGCCTGACGCCGATCTCCTTCGCCTCGCTGGTGGGGTATTTCTGGGATCGGTTCGAGATGGATCCCCTGCCGCTGAAAAAAGACGCGCTGAGCCTCATCGGCGTGACCCGCCCATCTTACGAAACGCTGAACTCTGCGGTGGGGCTGGATGCGAAGGCATCCTTTGACCTTACGTCCTTGGTCTCGATCCGGAAGGTGCAGTTCTATCTGGAAGAGGTCAAGGTCCTGCTGACCTCCAACGAGGAGTTCGCCCGGCAGACAAATGCGGAGACCGTGGCGATGGTGCTGCTGATCAAGCACTTTTTCCGGGAGGAGTACGCGGCCCTGCAAGCGAAGACCAGCCCGCTGAGAATATTTGTATTTGAGACCGAGGAGGGGCCGCTCACCCTTCTGGAACTGGCCGACCGGTACCGCAAACCGCAGCGGGAGGAGTCGGAAGCGCGGGAACAGCGCCGCGCGGCGCTGGAAGAAGTGCTGCAGCGGGGCGAAAACTCCGAGCACCTTTGGCTGCTGATGCTTCTGGGATATCGGATCCCCTTTCAGGGAGGGGATGAAGAGCGAAACCGGAAGCAGAAAGTGCAGACCGAGATGCACAACGCAAAGATCGACCATCTGGTCTGGAACGTGATGGCCAACGGCGTTTCGGAGCTGACCGACGAGGAAAACGAGGTGGAGGAGCTGCTGCACAAGGTCTTCTATGACGCGAAAAAAGAGGAGTGGCCCGCCCGCTGGGAAGCGTATCAACTGGACCGCATCGATGGCCGTTTCCCAAAGGACAACACGACCGTGATGATGTGGGGAGATAATGCGCTGGCGTGTTCCTTCCGCGCCATGGCCCGTGCGGGAAAATACGCCAAGGTGCAGACGCAGCTGCTGGAACTGCTGATCGAGCTGGAACGGGCAAAGGAGGCCCCGGCGGTGTCGGATGTGCTGCTGGAATGCCTTTCCTACTGCGATTGGTCCAACGGGCAGGACCTGATCTTGATGGCGGACTTCTTCGCCACCCTGAAAGGAGAAGAAAACCCGGAACATCTCCCATTTTACCGGACGTTTTTTCAAAACACCATGAATGCGATCGTGCTGAACCGCTATTGCGAACGGATGGAAAGCTTCATGTTCGAGTGGTCGGACAAAGACGGTTTTGCCGAGCATGAAACAAAGCAGCTTAAATATCTGAAGCAGGAGCTGGAAGAAGAGCGGGCAACGCAGACTGTTCCGTTTTTGCAGAAAGAACTCGACACCCTGATCCGATTCGTGGAAAAGAACACGGCGCTTCTTTCCAGCCCGTCTCCGATGCCCCAGCGGAAACCGGGCTGGAAAGTCGGCGAGTGGCGGAGCGAGTACAGCCATCAGGCGGAGATCGACCGGCTGAAAGAGTACCGGAAGACCCACACCCAAGCGGAATTTGAGCAGGAGCTGCAAAAGAGCCGCGGGGGGCTGTACTACGCCGAGATCAAGGAAGCTTTAAAACAGGACGAATAAACGAAACGATCCCGCCATGGAATGTGGCGGGATCGTTTCGTTACAGCGTATCCAGAACGGTGCGGGCGTTTCGGATGGTGTCCTCGCTGGTCTGCCAGAGCTCGAACTCCGAGAAACCGGGCAGCCCCATGGGGACGCCCTCCCGGCGGAAGGTCATCCGGCTGTCCAGCACCTGCTTGCCGGAGAGGTGGAAGGCGGAAGCGCCTGTTTCCCTTGCAAGGGCGGGGAGGTTGGCCGGGGAGACCCCCGCACCCACCAGAATCTCGATGCGGCCCGCCGCCCGCTCCACGAGCTGCCGGAGCAGGGGAGCGCCCTGCGGGGCACTGGCGGCTTGGCCGCTGGTGAGGATGGTGGAAAGGCCCAGCCCACAGGCCGCTTCCAGCGCGGCGAAGGGGTCACGGCAGACATCGAAGGCGCGGTGGAGGGTGAGGGCGACGGGGCGGTTCACCTTGGCTGCAGCTTCGCGGGCGGCGTCGTAGATGGGGCGCAGAGCTTCCACATCCAGTGCGCCGTCCGGGGTCAGCACGCCGGTCACGATACCGTCGGCCCCGGCAGCCACCAGCTCCGCAGCGGAAGCGGCCATCTGTGCCAGCTCCCAACGGTCGTAGCAGAAATCGCCGAAGCGGGGGCGGAGCAGGGCGCGGACCGGGAGGCCGGTGGTCTCCTTCACCTGCCGCACCAGCGCAAGGCTGGGGGTCGTACCGCCTACGATGAGGTCGGCGCAGAGTTCCAGCCGGTCGGCCCCGCCCTCCTTCGCCGCAAGGGCGCTGGCGGTGCTGTCAACACAAACTTCTAATATATACGCCATGGAAATCTCCTCTGTTTTGTGCATCGATACTCGCGAGCCAGTGGGTATTCTCCCCCGCAAGTGAGACGGGGATTCCATACCCCGCCCTATTGCCTACGGCAACAGGGTCCCACCCGTCGGACACTTGCTGGGGAAAACACCCACCGTCTTGCTTAACAGTTCAACAAAACCCGCCAACAGGAACTGCTGACGGGTTTTGCATTGCGAAAAAGCTTAGTTTACGGAAGCGAGGAACCGCACAAAGCCAGCGCGTCCGGCTTCGTCCAGTTTATAGACACCGGCATCTGCCAGAACCTCGGCGAAGACATGGCCGACCTCGTCCTGCAGGATGAGGTGGACGTTGTCACCGTTCAGGTCGGGGTGCTTGGCAAGGATCTCCTCGGCCCATGCGGCGTGCTTCTGCAACGCTTCGGGATACTCGGCGGTGGGTACGCGGGCCACCAGTGCGTCGGCCAGATCAAACAGCTCCTGCTTCAGGCGGCTGGGCAGAACGGCCAGACCCATGACCTCGATGAGGCCGATGTTCTCTTTCTTGATGTGGTGGAGCTTGGCGTGGGGGTGGTAGACGCCCAGCGGGTGCTCCGGGGTGGTGATGTTGTTGCGGAGCACGAGGTCGAGCTGGAACCTGCCGTCCCGCATCCGGGCGATGGGGGTGATGGTGTTGTGGGGTTCACCGTCGGTCTCGGCGAAGAGAAAGCAGCTCTCGTCGGTGTAGCCGCGCCATGCGGTCAGGATCTTGTCCGCCAAGTCCACAAGGCGCTTGTCGTCCGCACAGGTCAGGCGGATGCAGCTCATGGGCCAGTGGACGATGCCTGCTTCCACATCCTCATAGCCGGGGAAGACCCATGCCTTTTCGATGGGGGCCTTCGCCATGGCGAACTCGTAGTGGCCGCCTTGGAAGTGGTCGTGGCTCAGGATGGAGCCGCCCACGATGGGCAGGTCCGCGTTGCTGCCCACGAAATAGTGGGGGAAGAGGGCCACGAAGTCCAGCAGCTTGCGGAACGTGGCCCGCTCGATCTTCATGGGGGTGTGCTGGTTGTTGAAGACGATGCAGTGCTCATTGTAATAGACATAAGGGCTGTACTGCAGATTCCACGCGCTGTCGTTGATGGTCAGCGGGATGATGCGGTGATTCTCCCGGGCGGGATGGTTCAGCCGGCCCGCATAGCCCTCGTTCTCCACGCAGAGCTGGCACTTGGGGTAGGCGCTCTGGGGGGCCAGCTTAGCGGCGGCAATGGCCTTGGGGTCTTTTTCCGGCTTGGAAAGGTTGATGGTGATATCCAGATCGCCGTAGGGGGTCTTGGT
>ULQD01041995.1_pt1 | contig 9817 bp, 7 predicted proteins | sample 1954121 | NCBI WGS metagenome assembly ULQD01 (sample SAMEA4835646, study PRJEB28245) | human gut metagenome | biome: gut microbiome; material: fecal sample | place: Denmark | collected 2008 | reverse complement strand
GTTTGATAACACAATTGTCATTATGGCTGGCACTGCTATTGACATTCACTGGCTGTGCGGAAAGCACCGTCACGCCGCAGGATAATACTTATACGATAGAGCAGCCGGCGACGATCCCCTACGAATTGCTGGAAGCATCGGAGACTGCAGCATCGGAACCCGAATCCGGACAGTCACAGGAAAACGCTTCAGATACACAAGAATCGCAGCAGGTTACATCTGCAACAGACGTTCCGACAGGAGAGGGCACGTCAGCATTTTCCCTCCGGGAGATTCCGGCATACTCCGGCACGCCTTATACAGAGGTCAATGGCAACAAACCTTATTTCACAGAGGTAGATATGACCACACAGTCCTTCGAGACATACAGCGAGCTGGACAGCCTGGGGCGCTGTGGCGTGGCATATGCCAACGTGGGACAGGATCTGATGCCGACAGAACCGAGAGGGGAGATCGGAGCCGTGAAGCCTACCGGATGGCATCTGGTGAAATACGATAACGTGGACGGAAAATACCTATACAATCGCTGCCACCTGATCGCCTACATGCTGGCGGCGGAAAACGCCAATCCGCAGAACCTGATCACCGGAACCAGATATCTCAACGTGGAGGGAATGCTCCCTTTTGAGACGAAAGTCTGCGATTATGTCAAAAATACAGGGAATCATGTCCTGTACCGTGTCACTCCCATATTTGACGGGGATAACCTGCTGGCAGACGGTGTCCTCATGGAAGCCTATTCTGTGGAAGATGTCGGAGAGGGAATCCAATTCTGTGTATTTGCCTACAATGTGCAGCCGGGGATCGGTATTGACTATGCCACCGGAGATAACTGGGCGGAGAGCAACGCGGCATCCCAGGAAGCGGCAGCACCCATTGTGATAGAAACACCGACACAACAACCCCAGACAGACACTACGGTGCAGATCACACCGGAACCGTCAGTGCCACAGGAATCACAGGAAACTACCTACGTGCTGAATACCAACACCATGAAATTCCACTATCCGTCCTGCTCCAGCGTGGATCAGATGAAGGAGAAAAACAAAGAGATATATACCGGCAACAGAGAAGATATCATCAATATGGGATATATGCCCTGTAAGCGGTGTAATCCTTAATCGGCAAGTGAATTAGATATAGCAGAAAAGGACCTTCGAGATATTGATAACAGCCTCGAAGGTCCTTATTATTTGCTTAGTAAAGATAAGAATATGATTTGCGTCAACATTTTTCGTATACTTGCAAACATTCTGTAAATGCTATAGACTAAGACTAGTTTCTATATCTATTTGAATCAGAACAAAGGAGTATATGTTATGTGTACAGCGGCAACTTATAGATCACAGGATTTTTATTTCGGCAGAACTTTTGATTATGAATTTAACTATGGGGAAGAGGTAACGGTAACACCACGCAATTATCCTTTTCCGCTACGGCATCAGAATGCCCTGACGGAGCATTATGCCATGATCGGCATTGCTCATATGGCAGGGGATTATCCTTTGTACTATGATGCAGTGAATGAGAAAGGACTCGGCATGGCGGGACTGAATTTCCCGGGAAATGCAGTATACAGCAAAGTGCAGACAGGTAAGGACAACATCGCCCAGTTTGAGTTCATCCCCTGGATTCTGGGGCAGTGTGCCAATGTGCAGGAAGCCAGAGTATTGTTATCCCATATCAATCTGGTGGATACGCCCTTTAATGAAAAATATCCGGTTTCTCCACTGCACTGGATTCTGGCAGACAAGGAAGAGGCCATTACGATCGAGTCTGTGCAGGAGGGACTGAATATCTATGACAACCCGGTGGGAGTATTGACGAACAATCCCCCGTTTCCAATCCAGATGTTTCGTTTGAACGATTATATGTCCCTGTCCTCCGAATCACCGACAAACCGTTTTTCCGCAGATCTGAAGCTGAAGCCGTACAGCAGAGGCATGGGAGCCATGGGACTGCCCGGGGATCTGTCTTCTGCATCCCGTTTTGTACGGGTGGCATTCACGAAGATGAATTCCCTGTCCGGATTGTCTGAGTCGGAGAGCGTCAGCCAGTTTTTCCATATTCTGGGGAGCGTGGATCAGACCAGAGGATGCTGTCAGCTGGACAAAGGGGAGTATGAGATCACTATCTACACTTCCTGCTGCAATGCAGACAGAGGAATTTACTATTATACGACCTATGAAAATCATCAGATTACTGCAGTAGATATGTACCGGGAGAATCTGGACAGTGATCGTCCTGTCCATTACCCGCTGGTACAGGGAGAACATATTTTATTGCAGAATGCTGCAGCAGGAAGCGCGGAGGAAAACCAGTAATGGATGTACAGAAAGAACAGGAACAGCAAAACCGGACGGATCATGTAGTGTCCGGATTTGCATTCTATTCAGAGAAAGATGCCAGACTGGCAGAGCAGGAGAGACAGAAGATTGCTTATCTGGATAAGCGGATCGATCGGACAAATCTGGAGTCCGTACTGGTTATTTATAAAAAAGCATTGGATGACAGGGTGTTCCGCACTCCGGTAGGTTTGGAATACCTCAGGGAATTGCAGGGAGAACTGAAAGCAGAGCAGGATCTGTTGGGAGAAGAGATTCCGCCTATCCCTCTGTGGACGAACTTTGCGGACACCAGGGAAAAAACGTCTCCTGCCAGAAGAAGAATCAAACCGGCACCGGAAGAAAATAAAAATACGACGTTCCGGCTGTCTCTTATTATGAATATTGTGATGGTCATTGCAATTATTGCAATGTTTATCATCACGCTGAATTCCGATCAGCCCAATGTCCTGAATTATGAAAGAAATCTGCAGAACAAATATGCCACTTGGGAGCAGGAACTGACCCAGAGGGAGCAGACGGTACGGGAAAAGGAAAGAGAATTACATATAGAGACCGAAGTTTCACAAAATTGACATATTTACACGCTATAGTGTAAGTATTCAGGAAAGCCTCGAAGAGGTGATTTTGCGAATGGGGCTGAATAGTTACTATCTCAAGATAGGAGGGTGAGGGTGTATGGACAGACTGAAAGTACTGGTGGTGGATGATGAGAGCAGAATGCGCAAGCTGGTCCGGGATTTCCTGGTGAAGAGCAATTTTGATGTACTGGAAGCCGGTGATGGTGAGGAGGCACTGGATATTTTTTATAAAGAAAAAGATATCGCATTGATCATTCTGGATGTGATGATGCCGAAGATGGACGGATGGCAGGTATGCCGGGAAATTCGTGTCAACTCCAAAGTTCCGATCATCATGCTGACAGCCCGCGGAGATGAGCGGGATGAACTGCAGGGATTCCAGCTGGGAGTGGACGAGTATATTTCCAAGCCCTTCAGTCCCAAGATTCTGGTGGCCCGAGTGGAAGCAATCCTGCGCAGAACAAATCAGCTGGGACAGGAAGAGGCTCTGACCTGCGGCGGCATTACCGTGGATAAGGCGGCACACCGCGTGATCATTGATGGAAAAGATGTGGATCTAAGTTACAAGGAATTTGAACTCCTGACCTATTTTATGGAAAATAAAGGCATTGCCCTGTCCAGAGAAAAGATCCTGAACAATGTGTGGAACTATGATTATTTTGGGGATGCCCGTACCATAGACACACATGTGAAAAAACTGCGCAGCAAACTGGGCGAGGAAGGCAATCTCATAAAGACCATATGGGGCATGGGGTACAAGATGGATGAAACAGCGGAATAAAGAACAAAAGAGAAAAGTACATTCTATCAGGGGACAGTTTGCCTGGATCTTTATCGGCCTGATGATCGGTACGATCCTGCTGTGCCTGATGATCAACTATTTATTTCTGGGAAAAGTCTATATGCAGAGCAAACTGGATGTTATTCATGATGCTTACGGAACCATCAAGCAGGCAGCGGAGAGCGACAGCTATGACACGGAAGAATTTGCCAGAGAACTGGATGATGTGTGCAGAAGCTACAACATGACGGTATGCGTTATGGATGTGAATTCCAATATGAAATATGTGTCCATCAACGGCGGTGAGAGACTGGAAAACCGCCTGATCGGTTATGTATTTGGACTCAGCATACCTTTCAATGACCAGAGGGTGATCGAGAACGGCGATGATTATGTGATCAAGAGAACCGGACAGGAGGACAAGGAATATCTGGAAATCTACGGAAGACTGAATACCGGCATTTCTTTTATTATGCAGACACCTCTTTCCAGTATTCAGGAGAGTGCAAAGATCGCCAACCGCTTCTATGCCCTTGCAGGATGTCTGGGAGCAATGGCGGGTGGTATTATTATCTGGTTCGTCTCCCGGAGTGTGACCAAGCCGATCCTGGAACTGAATAATATTTCGGAACGGATGGTACAGCTGGATTTTGAGGCAAAATATCAGGGGAAGGCACATAATGAGATCGATCTGTTGGGAGAGAATATCAATAAGTTGTCCGATTCCCTGGAGAAAACCATTTCGGAACTGAAGACAGCGAACAATGAATTGCAACGGGACGTGGAGAAAAAAGAAGCCATTGACGAAATGCGCAAAGAATTTCTGGCCAATGTATCCCACGAACTCAAGACCCCCATTGCGCTGATTCAGGGTTATGCGGAAGGGCTGCAGGAGGAGATCAATGACGATCCCGAGAGCAGGCAGTTCTATTGTGATGTCATCGTGGACGAAGCAGCGAAGATGAACAACATGGTGAAAAAGCTTCTGACCCTGAACCAGCTGGAATTTGGTAATGATGTGGTGGCCATGGAGCGGTTCGACCTTACGGCGCTGGTGAAAAATTATATCCAGTCAGCGGCAATTCTGACAAAACAGCATGAGATTACTGTGCGGATGGAAGAGTATCCGCCGATCTATGCATGGGCGGATGAATTTAAAATAGAAGAAGTGTTCATGAACTTTTTCTCCAATGCGGTCAATCATTGTGAAGATGATAAGATCATCGAAGTGAAAATGGAACAAAAGGACGGCAAAGTACGGGTATCTGTATTCAATACAGGCAAACCGATCCCGGAGGACTCTATCCACCATATCTGGGAGAAGTTCTACAAGGTGGATAAGGCCAGAACCAGAGAATACGGAGGCAGCGGTGTGGGATTGTCTATCGTGAAGGCCATCATGGAATCCATGAACCAGCAATTCGGTGTGAACAATTACAACAACGGCGTGGAATTTTGGTTTGAGTTAGAGACAAAATAGTAAATATAAAGGATATATTTTTATATGAGGGAAGAACAGATACAGGAGGCACCGGTAAAGGTACTGTTAGTCGGTGTGGATGTCGGTGAAGAACCGGATTTTGAGCGTTCCATGGAGGAACTAGCAAGTCTGGCGGAAGCTGCGGAAAAAGAAGTGGCCGGTCAGATTGTACAACGGCTGGATCATGTCAATAAAGCGTTATATATCGGCACCGGAAAAGTGACAGAGGTGCGCAGGCTGGCGGAAGAATGCGGGGCACAGGAGATTGTGTTTGATAATTCTCTGACACCTTCGCAGGTAAGAAATCTGGGAAATGAACTGGAACTGCCGATCATCGACCGGACTAATCTGATCCTGGATATATTTGCCATCCGGGCCCAGACAAGAGAGGCAAAATTACAAGTGGAGACAGCCAGACTGCAATATATGCTGCCGAGACTGGTAGGAATGTATGATGCACTGAGCAGACAGGGCGGTGCCAGTGGCAGCATGAGTAATAAAGGCACCGGTGAGAAAAAGCTGGAACTGGACAGGCGTAAGATCGAGCATCGTATCACAGAACTGAAAAAGGAACTGGAAGATGTGGGACGTACCAGAGAGGTGCAGCGGAAAAAGAGGCAGCAGTCCCGTATCCCGCAGGTGGCTCTGGTAGGATATACCAATGCGGGAAAGTCTACAATTCTGAACCGTATGGTAGAGCAGTTCGGCGAATTGCCGGATAAAACGGTCATGGAAAAGGATATGCTGTTTGCTACATTGGAGACCAGTGTCCGCAGTGTGGATACCGGACATAATAAACCGTTTTTCCTGACAGACACCGTAGGTTTTATCAATAAACTGCCTCACGGACTGGTAAAAGCCTTCCGTTCCACACTGGAGGAGGTCAGGTATGCGGATCTGCTGATCCAGGTGGTGGATTTCAGTGATGAAAATTACAGACAGCAGATGCAGGTAACAGCAGATACTTTAAAAGAGCTGGGAGCAGGTGACATTCCGCAGATCATAGTGTATAATAAGGTAGACAAATGTGGGATGGAACCACTGCCGCAAAAGAGACAGGACAACTGGTATCTGGCGGCAGGACTTAATATCGGTATCCGTGAACTGGCAGAGGCTGTTGAACAGAAAGTCTATGCGGATAATGCAGAGTGCGTATTTCTGATCCCGTACAGTGCAGGAAATGTGGCTTCCTATCTGATGGAACAGGCGCAGATACTTTCCAGAGAGTATAGGGAGGACTGTATTCTGATCCATGCGGACTGCCATAGACAGGATATGGACAGATACAGAGAGTATATAGTGTCATAAGATCACAGAAATTACAATGAGGGAAGGATAAAAGATGGAGACCAATACACAACAGGAACGAGCAAAGAGACTGGAACAACAGGCAAGAGAATACCTGATGCAGTCCAATGATCCGATATTTACCAGGTATTTACAGCAATTACTTCCAAGAATACAGAGACAGCCGGAATATGTAGAACAGCTACAGGCAGAACTGGATAAAAGCGTGGAATTCTGGTACCAGAGACAGCAGATCAATGCAAACAGAGGCGGAGAAACCGGAGCGGAGTCATCTGTGCCGCAGCAGAGTGTACCACAGGAGGCAGCCGCCGGAGAACAGCAGACAGCCGGGCAATCACAGACACAGCCAGTGGGGCAGTTTACCATGCAACAGGTGCAGGCACCGGTGACGCAGGCTCCGGCACAGAAGAAGCAGAATGCGGAATATCTGGTCGCAACCATTGCATTGTCGGTGGTTGGCGGAATCTTTATTCTGACCGCACTGGTATTGCTTGGTATGTATTTTATGAACGGCTGGATCAAAGGTATTTCTTTATATGCAGTTTCCCTGGGAGTGGTATTGATCGCAGAATTACTGATCCACAGAAAGCTTCCGAAACTGGCCCGGATCTTTTCGGCTATCGGCATAGCGGCGTTATATCTGTCGACCATGATCAATACGATTTCCCTACATAATTTCGGTATGCTTCCTGCAGCGGCGATCATTGCAGTGATCACAGTGGGCACGGTTTTACTGAGCAGAAAAAGGGATTCCCTGATACACAGAATGCTGGGAATCGCAGCATGCTGGCTTTGTGCGTATCCGCTTTTCGGTTCTTCATTGCTTTCGGAGCCGGAAGGCCTGCTGGTGCTGGCATTGATTCTGTTACTGAGTGTACTGAGCATCTGTGTGCCGGTAAGAAGATATCATACGGCTTCGCAGTTGATACAACTTGTCAGCACTACGATCCTTTTCCCGGTAACGGTATCCTGTGTGATCAGTACACAGGGAATGCCGGTCTGGGTGACAGCAGCTGCATTTGGGACCTTTTTCCTGATCGCACATCTGATCCTGGTAGTGCAGAGCAATTACATACTAAAAGAAAAACAGGCGGGCCATGCAGTGAATGAAAACGGCTTGCTGACAATCTATATAGCATTTCTTCTGGTAGCCGGAATTACAACCGGTACGGCGATGAACAATTATTGGGGAAGAGCGGAGAACGACGCGTATATCGGAATCATCGCCCTGACGGGAATGGCGTTTGTAGTCGCGGTTCTTGCGGGAATTGCCATACGTGGAACGTGGAAAAAATGGCTGCCCTGTTACTTTTTCAGTTTTGTTGCGGTATGTGCCTTTTCTGTAATAGAAAGTAACTGGCCGATACTCATATGCCTGACAGCGTTGCTTTTACTGACGAAGATACTGACCCGTTTTGCGGAAGGCGGACTGAGGGCACTGGATGTGATCGTTACATCACTGTACTGTATTGAACTTCTGGCAAACGGAAAGGAAATACCGTATGCATACCTGCTCCTTGCGGGAACCATCCTCAGTATGTTCCTGGTCTATGGATGGACAACGATACAGGAGCTCCTGCTTACTTTTTCCCTGGCATTTTTTGCAGCGGCCAATTTGATGCCGATGCTAAAGCTGCCGGCTTTTGCGGGGATCCTGTTTGTAAGTATATTGCTGTTTAATAATGTGAAATATATGCGCGGGAAAAACATCCTGGTATTTAATGTATCTGTAATGGTGGGGCAGATCGGAGCGTTGATCGCTCTGGCAAATCCGGTGTACCGGAACTCTTATCTTACTTATCTGTGCATGTTTGTGTTTGTACTGGCTTATCTGGTACTGACATTGCAGGAGAGATACTATAAGAAGTTTAAACGCAGAGAACTGATCATTGTGATCTTTCTGACCTATATGGCACTGATCGTTAAGACCAATGTTCCCGTGATCAATAGTGTTCTGATCATGCTGATTGCGCTGGTAAGTGTAACACTGGGCTTTTTGAAAAAAGATAAGCCGGTAAGAATATATGGACTAGTGCTTTCTTTGTGCACTTGTGGTAAAATAGCATTATATGATTACTGGGGAGCACCGGTATTGCAGAAAACGGTCCTTTTCTTTGCAGTGGGTGTGATCGCACTGGCGATTGCCGGGATTTATATCGTACTTGAGAAAAATACAGGAAACAATGGAAAAACAGACAGGGAAGGATAGAAGAATGACAGGAAACAAAAAGAGGATTGTATGCGGAGCGTTATTGTGTGTAATGGCGCTTGGCATGACAGCCTGCGGAAATGAAATTCCGGATCTGACAGAAGCGGAATCACAAAGAGTCGGAGAATATGCGGCGGTAACTCTCTTAAAATATGATGCGAATCACCGGAGCCGTCTCGTGGACCCGGAAATCGTCATTGCAAAACTGGAAAAAGACGCGGCCAAGGAAACCGGAAGACAGGAGAATGCACAGACGGAAGAGAAGCCTGCGGAATCGACTGCTTCAGAAGCCCAGGCACCTACCGCACAGGAGGATATTACCACCAGTCTGGAGGATTTCTTCGGACTTGCGGAGGGAGTGACCTTGACATACAGAGATTACCAGATAGCAGACTCTTATCCGGAGGACGGATCTACAGAGGATTATTTTGCGTTGGATGCATCCACCGGGAAAAAGCTTCTGATATTGAACTTTGAACTGACCAACGGAACAGACCAGGAGGAAAATGTTGATTTCCTGAGTACCGCATCCAGATACATCATTACTGTAAATGACGGCACACGTGGAAATGCATTGACCACAATGCTGCCCAATGACATGTCTACGTATGTGGAAACCATGGCTCCCGGTGAGACACAGGGATTGGTCCTGCTACTGGAAGTAAATGAAGATATGGCAAATGGGATACAAAACATTTCTCTTCGTCTCAAAAATACATCAAATGAATATACAATTCAACTTTTATAGGCATATATACTGTAAATTACGAGAAAAAGAGAAAAGACAATAAGATCCAAAATGACAAAAAAGCCCATGATTATGGGCTTTTTTACTGCTTTTGCAAAATTGTTTGAAAAATATGCAAAATAATGTTGACAAGTGGGGCACAGGGTGATATACTCAGATTCGTTGTTGAGGCAGCGCCGAGACAACACAACAGCTCGAAAGAAACTTGAAAAGATTTCAAAAAAAGTTGTTGACAAAGTCTGACAGATATGTTAACATAAATATCTGTCACGGAAAACAAAGTTTTCCAAGATGAAAAAGATTTCAAAAAAAGTTGTTGACAAGCGAAAGCGGTTATGATAAGATATCAGAGTTGCCGCTGAGAA
>ULQD01030885.1_pt1 | contig 9881 bp, 10 predicted proteins | sample 1954121 | NCBI WGS metagenome assembly ULQD01 (sample SAMEA4835646, study PRJEB28245) | human gut metagenome | biome: gut microbiome; material: fecal sample | place: Denmark | collected 2008 | reverse complement strand
CGCCGTATCGGCACTTAGAATTATGCGGTATTGCCCATAAAAAGCAACATGAAATAGGAACCTAAAAGCACTATAACAAACCCCGTTCGTTATGTCAATCTCCTATAAATAAAAAATAAACCCTGCATTCCGGCAGAAGCACAAAATGCAGGGCAGATAAAAGCAAACAAAGAAGCAAATAGAAAGCAAGAATAAGCGAATTTACAAGAAAAAGCAGTTGCAGTTACAGGAAAGCTCAGCCTGCATACAATGCTCCTAACTCCTAACTTTATTCCCACTTTTCCCAAACCTCCGGCCGGTACCCCACTGTGGCGGCGCGGCCATTGCGTACAATGGGTTGGCGCAAAAGCTGCTGGTTTTCAAACAGTTTGTCAGCCTGCTGGCTTTCGTCCAGCCAGCGCAGCAGGGCAAGGGTATCCTGGTCTTTGGCGGTTTCGTCCACCAGGGCCTGCCAGCCGCCCACGGCCTGGCACACGCGGTCAAACTCACCGCGGCTCAGGCCCTTTTCTTTCAGGTCCACCATCTGGAACTTGATGCGCCGCTCTTTGAACCAGCGCTGCGCCTTTTTGGTGTCAAAGCTTTTGTTGGTGCCAAAAATCTGGATGTTCATGCGTTTTCCTCCCGCCATCAGTCTGCCTGCGGGACATCCTGGCTGGATGCCACAATGTTATTGACCCACACGCCCTTTTTGACCAGAATAAACCCGATGATGCACTTGAGCAGATCCACCCCGTTCACAAACAGGTAAACGATGGGCAGCGGCAGTGCCGTATAGCGGCTGAGGACAAAGGCAATGGGAAAGTTGATCAGCCAGGTATAGCAGCTGTCAAAAAAGAAGGTGATCAGCGTTTTGCCGCCGGAACGCAGCGTAAAGTAGGCAGCGTTGGCAAAGGCGAACAACGGCATGCACAGCGCCGCCGTGCGGATCACGCTGGAAGCAAGCTCCCGGATGGCGGGTTCGGTGTTGTAAATGTGGGGGATCAGCGGGCTGAACAGGGCCAGCAGCGTGCCCATCACCGCGCAGCTGGAAACACTCAGGGTGATCATCCGCCATGCGGTGCGGCGTGCACCGGTCATGCGGCTGGCACCAAGCTCCTGCCCAACCAGAATGGCCGTGGCATTGCCCAGCGAAAGGAAAACTTCGTTAAAAATCTGGGTGATGGTGCTGGTAATGTTCATGGCGGCAATGGCCTGGATGCCGCGCACGGAATAGCATTGCAGCAGCATGGCCTGGCTCATGCTCCACAGGCATTCGTTCAGCAGAAGGGGAAAACCCTTGATCGCCACCTGGCGGGCCAGATTGCCGTCAATGTGGAAATTGCGGAACACGCCTTCCATGAACGGGTAGCGCTCGGCACTGCGGTGCGCCCCGCTGACCACGATGACAAACTCCACAAAGCGGCTGAGCGAAGTGGCAATACCGGCACCCACTACGCCCAAAGCAGGAAAGCCGAACAGGCCAAAGATCAACAGGCTGTTGAACACAAAGTTGATGCCCATGGCAATCATGCTGGCGCGCATGGGAAGCGTTGTCTGGCCGGATTCCCGCAGGGTGCTGGCGTAAGCCTGAGTCAGCGCAAAGGGAATCAGCCCCGCCAGCATCACACGCAGGTAGCCCAGGGCATGCTCCATCGTGGCGGCGGCATCGGCGGCGGTGGTGTCGGCTGAAATATACAGTTCGATCAGCGGCCGCCCGGCCCCCAGCAGCACTCCGAACGCGATGACCAGCAGGCCGACCGCAATCAGCAGTTTCATGCGCAGGGTCTGGCGCACGCCCTCCATGTTGCCCTGGCCGTAATACTGGGCACCAAAAATGCCCGCCCCGGCCAGCGCACCCCAGATGCACAGGTTGAACACAAACAGCAGCTGATTGATGATGGCAACGGCGCTCATGGGCAGGGTGCCCACCTGGCCAACCATCACATTATCCAGCAGGCTGACCACGTTGGACAGGGTGTTCTGCACAATAATAGGCAGAACCACCACCGCAACATGGCGGTAAAAGGTGCGGTCACCGATCAGGCACTCCCGCAGGGTTAAACTTTTTTGCTCCATACATCCTCCGTTTTACAAGTCTTACACCATAACAAAAATGCTCTTCCCGCACACAGCGGCAGGAAGAGCAGAAAAAAGCAACCCCTTTTTACGGCAGCGGCACCGCGTAATCCACAAGGCGGCGGGGCTTGCCTTCAAATACAATGGCAATACCATCCGGGCCGGTGTTGGCGCTCACAACGCAGCCCAGCTGGAACACCAGCAGCGGCGCATGACCAAACTCTTTTTTGCACAGCTTGACAAGTTCGTCACGCTTGGCGGTGGAGCTGGTGTAAGCAACCATGTAAGGCATTTTCTTCACATCGTCCACGCGGCTCTTGACCCACTTGACCATGGCAGGCGGCACGTTGTTGTCACCGCGCACCTTGGCTTCCACCTTGCTGATGCCATCGTTCAGGCTGATGATGGGGCGGATGCCCATCAAATCGCCCACAACGGCAGCGGCGGCGGAAACACGGCCAGATTTTTTCATCTGCTTTAAGCTGTATGCGGCAAGGCAGATTTCCACCCGGGCCAGCTTGTCCTGCATTTCGCGCAGGCAGGCATCCAGCGGCTCACCGGCACGCACCTTGCGGGCGCACTCGCACAGATACCAGCCATACGGCATGGAGTAGGTGTGCGAATCGATCAGATGAATCTTCATCTTGTGGCCGGGGCGCTCGTTTTCCAGCAGTTCGGCAGCCTTTACGGCGTTATTGTATGTGCTGGAACCACCGGCGTTGATGCACAGGTGCACAAGGTCCTGTATACCGGCGTCTACATATTTGGCATAGATATCCACCCATTCCAGCTGGGTGATGGCGGCGGTGGTGGGTACGCTTTTGGACTGGCGCATCATCTCATAGAACTGGTCGTTGGTCATGTCTTTGCGTTCCAGGTATTCCTTGCCGTCCAGCATAATGTGGAACCCAATCACATCAATGCCGTATTTATCGGTCAGTTCCTGCGGAATGTCGGAGCAGGAATCCGTTAAAAAAGCAACTTTCACATCACTCATCTTTGTTCTCACTTCCATTCAAATCGGGTCAGCTGGCCGTGTGTTTCCAGGTCGGCAAAGTCCCACTGGCGCAGAACTTCGTATACCCCCACAGCTACAGCATTGGATAAGTTCAGGCAGCGCTCGCCTTTGCGCATGGGCATGCGCACGCACTGCTGCTGGTTAGCGGCCAGCAGCTCTTCCGGCAGGCCAGCGTCCTCGCGGCCAAACACCAGATAGGAACCATCCGGATAATGGGCGTCGGTATGGCGCTGCGGCCCCTTGGAGGTAAAGTAGAAGAACGGGCCGTGATTTGCCGCAAAAAACGCATCCAGATCCTGATAATATGTTATATCAAGCTGGCCCCAATAGTCAAGACCGGCGCGCTTTAATTTTTTATCATCGATCGTGAAACCCATCGGCCCAACCAGGTGCAGGCGGGCACCGGTCACGGCGCAGGTGCGCGCAACATTGCCGGTGTTCTGGGGGATCTGCGGTTCAACCAGTACAATATTTACAGTTGGCAAAATTTACACATCCTTATTGTTTCTTATTCCGGGTTCTGCATCAGCCGGGGCAGCACGCTTTCCAGCCACACGCCAAGGCGCTCATCCGCTTCGTCGGGGGTGGCTTTCAGGCAGTCGGCTACAAACCCGGCGGCAGCCTGTGCGGCGGCGGGCAGTACGTTGCCCTGCAGCAGCCGCCCCACCAGCACCGCGCCGAAAATATCCCCCGTGCCATGGAAGCTCTTGGGTACCATGGGGGTGCGCACCAGACTTTCGCCGGTGGCACGGTCCGCCCCAACGCAGGCAATGCCGCGCCCGGCGGCCACACCGGTGATGAGCACCCGCGGGCAGATGCGCGTTAAACGCTGCGCCTGGGCCTGCGCGGTATGCAATTCCGCTTCGCCGGTCACACCGGGCATCGGATCGCCCAGCAGCAGGGCGGCTTCGGTGGTGTTGGGCAGAATCAGGCTGGCACGGGAACACAGGGTATACATGGCGGGCACCATTTCTGGCGCAAGGCCGCGGTACATCCGGCCGTGGTCGCCCATCACGGGGTCAACCACCGTCAGGGCGTCCGGCCAAAGGTCCATGGCCTGCTCTACCAGCTTGGCCTGGCTGGCATCGGCCAGGTAGCCGGAATAAATGCAGTCAAACCGCAGGCCAAGGCGGCGGTAATGCTCCAGAGCTGCGGGGCCGTAACCGGGGTTGGCCAGCTTGGCCGGGGTGCCCAGCCCGCCCGTGTGGGTGGAAAGCACTGCTGTTGGTACGGCAACGGCCTGTGCCCCCAGCGCCGAAAGCACAGGCACAATGACCGAAAGCCCTGCCCGCCCAAAGCCGGGCAGATCATGGATGCACAGAACTGTTTTAGGTGCATTGGACATAAGAAAAACGCTCATTTCTATATCGAATTTAGGGCAACACCACACAATTCCCGCCTTGCGGCTTAAGCACCGCTCCGGCAGCTGCGGCACGGCATCTGCGTTGCCAAAATGCTCGATAATGTCGGGTTGCGGTACCCGCATCGTGCTTCGGGGGCAAAAGCCCCTCGCACTCTGCGACCGCTGCCCCTGCTTCGGTTCGCTGTTTCCGCCACTGGCGGCGCTCACCTTTGCAGCATCCAGTATTATCTGCGCTTTTGGCTTAGCAGCTGCCGCACCTCGCTCGTCGTATCGGCACTTAGAATTATGCGGTATTACCTTAGGTCAGCCCGCAGCAGGGAAGTGAATGCGCGGCGGCTGAAAACGTCTTTTCCAAACGTCTGTACTGATTTTACCACAAACTTCCCCGCAGAAAAAGACGTATAACCACGAAACTGTATGGAAAAACTATCCCCAGGCTGGGATGAATGGAAAGCCGGCATCCCAAAGCCAAAAACACCAAAAGGAGCAATGCAAAATGGAAAACATGATCCCGACCGTTGCCGCTGCCGCCGTGGGGATGGCCATTGGCGGTGCCGCCGTATATGCCGCCACACAGGACCACCGCCAGATCCGCCGCACCGTGCACAGACTTTCCCGCGGGGCAGAAAAAGCTTTGATCGACTTTGACCGCATGGTGGAAAGCTACACCAAATAACAAAAATGCACCGCGTATGATGGCGGTGCATTACATAAAAAAGCAAACAAAATGCCGCAACGGAACCCCATGCCCCGCTGCGGCAGACCCAAACCCCTCTATTTTAAGGTATTATCACAGGATACGCACGCGGATGGCGGTATCAATGCCGCTGAGCTGTGCGGTTAGGCCGGCATCCACGTTGCCTGTTACATCCAGCATGGTGTAGGCAACATTCTTGCGGCCTTTGTTCACCATGTTCTCAATGTTCAGGTTGGCGGCGGTCAGAATGCCGGTGATGGCAGAGATTGCGCCCGGCTCATTGCGGTGAATGATGCAGATGCGCTTGCCGCCAACGCGCGGCTGGCTGACATCCGGCAGGTTGACACTGTGGGTGATGTTGCCGTTTTTCAGGTAGTCGCTCAGCTCATTGGCTGCCATCACAGCGCAGTTGGTCTCGCTTTCCGGGGTGGAAGCACCCAGGTGCGGCGTGCAGTAAACTCCTTTCACACCCAGCAGCTCCTCCGCCGGGAAATCGCAGAAATACTGGGCAACCTTGCCGGTGCCGAGAGCATCCAGCAGGGCAAAGTTATCAACCAGCTCACCGCGGGCAAAGTTCAGCACACGCACACCGTCCTTGCACATGGCCAACGTCTGGGCATTGATGGTGTTCTTGGTGGAGGGCAGGTACGGCACATGGATGGTCAGATAGTCGCAGCGGGGCAGCATATCGCCCAGGGTGACGCAATGCTGTACGCTGCGGGACAGGCTCCATGCAGCGTCAATGGAAATGTATGGGTCATAGCCCAGAACTTCCATGCCCAGGGCAACGGCGGCGTTGGCGACGCGGGCACCAATGGCACCCAGGCCGATTACACCGATGGTTTTGCCGCGCAGTTCCGGGCCGACAAACTGCTTTTTGCCCTTCTCCACATCCTTGGCCAGGGTGGCGCTGCCTTTCAGGCCCTGCGCCCACTGCACAGCGTCCGGTACATTGCGGCTGCCGGACACCAGCGCGCCGATGACCAGCTCGGCCACAGCGTTGGCGTTGGCACCGGGGGTGTTGAACACCACGATGCCCTGTTCAGTGCACTGGTCAATGGGAATGTTGTTGGTGCCGGCACCTGCGCGGGCAATGGCCAGCAGGCTTTTGGGCAGGGCGACATCATGCAGGTCGGCGCTGCGCACCAGAATGCCCTGTGCGTCGTTAGCCTCGTTATTGATCTCGAACTGGTTGGCCGGCAGCTTTGCCAGCCCAACCGGCGAAATGGCGTTCATGGTTTTGATGGTATACATAATGGCGGATAACCCCCTGTAATAATTAAAAGATAAAAAATAATAATGAATAATGAAGGTGGACCGCCGCTGGCACGGCTCAAAAAAGAAGGGAACAGCCTGTTTTTAATGTACGCGCGCGGCGCGCACACCGGCATTATTCTTTATTCTCTATTCGTTATTCTTTTGGAAAAGTTTCACGCGTTTTCCTTGCGGAATTTCTCCATGAAATCAACCAGGTCGTTCACACCCTGGGCAGGCATGGCGTTATAGATGGAAGCACGCATGCCGCCAACCAGGCGGTGGCCTTTCAGGTTCACGAAGCCGGCTTCGGTAGCAGCGGCGCAGAACTTCTTATCCATATCCGGGTTGGGGCTGGTGAAGGTCACGTTCATCATGCTGCGGTATTCCGGCTGAACGGGATTGTTATAGAAGTCCTGACCGTCCAGGTAATCATACAGGACCTTGGCCTTGGCGTGGTTGATCTTGGCCATCTCTTCCAGGCCGCCAACCTCGTTCTGCAGGTAATCCATCACCAGGCCGGTCATGTAGATGCACCAGCACGGCGGGGTGTTGTACATGCTGTCCTTATCCAACAGGGTAGTGTAGTTCATCATGGTGGGGATCTTTTCCGCCGGGATGCCTTTTGCGCTCTTGCCCAGCAGGTCGTCCCGGATGATGGCAATGGCCATACCGGCGGGGGCAACGTTCTTCTGCACACCAAAATAGATGCAGCCGTACTTGCTTACATCGGTCGGCTCACTGAAAATCATGGAGCTCATGTCAGCTACCAGGGGGATGCCGTCCACCTGCGGCACATCTTTATAAGTAGTGCCAAAAATGGTGTTGTTCTGGCAAATGTGGATGTAGCTGGCGTTGGGGTCATACTCAATGGCCTTGACATCCGGAATATAGGTGAAGTTCTTATCCTTGCTGGAAGCAGCGATGCGGGCTGTGCCGAACTTAGCGGCTTCTTCGGCAGCCTTTTTGCTGAAGTTGCCGGTCACCAGATAATCTGCCGTGCCGGTGGTCATAAAGTTCAGGGGCACCATGGCGAACTGCTGGGTTGCGCCGCCCTGGAAGAAACCGATCTTGTAGTTGTCGGGCACATTCAGCACCTTGCGGATACCGGCCTCAGTGTTCTGGATGATCTCATCGAACCACTTGCTGCGGTGGCTCATCTCCATCACGCTCATACCGCTGCCATGGTAGTCCAGCAGGTCGGCCTGAGCTTTTTGCAAAACGGGAACCGGCAGCATGGAAGGACCGGCGCTGAAATTATACACACGATTCATAAGAGGTTACCTCCTAAATTCATTCTTACACCCAAGCTCAAAGCGGCGCGCTGCGCCTTGCTTTGTTGATTCGTTTTTCACAACACCTGTATTATACGCACTGCGCCTGCCCGCCCGCAAGCAAAACACGTTTGTCAAAATACCGAAAAAAGTGGAAAATTGCCGCGGGCAGCCTGCCAATAAGTACAGATGTGCGCAAAACAAAAACAGATGCTTTTACAAACGTAAAATGCTGACCGCCAAAACAGCCAAAAAGTAAGTGCACATTTTGTGCAAAAATGCACCTTGATAAAATATCTGCCACATACGTAAAATAAAAGTACAAAAATCAACCACAAACATAAAAGGATGGAATGGAGAGAAGAATGAAAGCACTTTCAACCAGTGAAGAGCAGGTCATGGCGGCGCTGTGGGCCTGCGGCAAACCGGCCACCCGGCGGCAGATCGCGGCCAAACTGCCGCCGGACTGTGTGTGGGCGGATTCCACACTGCTCAACTTCCTGCTGCGGCTGGAAGCCAAGGGTTATGTACGGCCCGAAAAGCAGGGCAACAAAAATATTTATACCCCGCTGGTGCGCCGTGTGACCTATTGTGGGGCAGTCAGTGCGGTACACCTGCAAACTCTGTATGGCGGGGACCTGCGCAGCATGTTGGCGGCGTTATCGGATACCGGACGCATCACCAACGCTGAGATGGAGCGTCTGGCCCGCTGGCTGGACACCCGCGTGGCTGAAAGCCCGGAATACGATTACGATTGACCCCAAAAAGGAAAACTGCCCCTTGCTTTTATAGGGCGGTGCAGTACAATACAGACAGATGCTTGACTTGTAACAGAATAAGAGGGGAAATAAGACATGACAAAATTGGATGACCTTGCTTTGCATATGATTACATATTACGCGGCGGATCCTGCCCGCATCCAGCACTTTATCAAGGTGCACAGCTTTGCTGCGCTGATTGCCCGGCAGGAGGGGATGGATGCCGCAACGCTGGAAATTCTGGAAGCCGCTGCCTATGTGCATGATATCGGAATCAAACCGGCAGAGCAGACCTATGGCAGCTCCGCGGGCAGATATCAGGAAGAGCTCGGCCCCGCCCCGGCCCGCGCCATGATGTTGGAATGCGGCTTTACCCCGGCGCAGGCCGACCGCGTTGCTTATCTGGTGGGGCACCACCATACCTATACCAACATTGACGGCATGGACTATCAGATCCTGGTGGAAGCGGATTTCCTGGTCAATCTGTATGAGGATTCTGTACCCAAAGCAGCGGCGCAGAACGTGCTGGATAAAATTTTCAAAACGCAGACAGGCAAAACGATCTGCAAAGAAATGTTTGTGCTGTAAACGATATTACGATAAATTTCATGCCCGCAACCGGCGGTTGACACATTTCCAACAGTCAGGTTCTTTTTTGCAACGGCACCAGCTGGTACGATAAAGCCACCGAAACAAAACCCCACAACACAAGAAAGGACATGGACCATGATCTTTGCAGACAAATTGATCGCCCTGCGCAAAAAGGCAGGATATTCCCAGGAGGAGCTTGCCCAACAGCTGAACGTGACCCGGCAGTCGGTCTCCAAATGGGAGGGTGCACAGTCGGTGCCGGACATTGAAAAGATTTTGCAGATCAGCAAGCTGTTTGGCGTTACCACAGATTACCTGTTAAAAGACGAGATGGGCGAACCGGAATATGCCGAAAGTGAGCCCACCGCCCTGCGCCGTGTAACGCTGGAGCAGGCTAACGCTGCCCTGGCCCAGGCAAAGGTCAACGCTCCCTACATGGCGTGGGGAACCGCGCTCTGTGTTGCTTCACCTGTTATGCTGCTGCTTTTGGGCGAAATCTGCCAGCATTCCCAGTTTGGCCTGAACGAGAAGGTGGCGACCGGTATTGGCCTGTGCGTTCTGCTGGTAATGGTATGCGTGGCTGTGGTGCTGTTTATGCTGTGCGGCACGAAGAACCGGGACTTTGATTTTTTGGAAAAGGAACCCTTTGAAACAGAATACGGCGTGACCGGCATGGTGCGGGAACGCCAGGCGGCGTACCGTCCCACCTATGATAAATTGAACCTGACCGGCACCGTGCTGTGCATTCTGTCCGCGATTCCGCTGTTTGTGGCCATGATGGTGAACAGCGGAATCGTGATGAATGCGGCGGTTTGTGTTCTGCTGGTATTGGTTGCCTGCGGCGTTTTTGCCTTTGTGCTGGGCGGGACCT
>ULQD01053001.1_pt1 | contig 9899 bp, 6 predicted proteins | sample 1954121 | NCBI WGS metagenome assembly ULQD01 (sample SAMEA4835646, study PRJEB28245) | human gut metagenome | biome: gut microbiome; material: fecal sample | place: Denmark | collected 2008 | reverse complement strand
CGAGCGGATGCTCGTGCCGGACCTTTCCCCGGATTTATTTGAAGCACGGAGATATCATTTTGAAGAAGCTCTTATCAGACGAAGAGCTGCACCCACTGGTGGCCCCAAGCGGAAGTGGCATCGAAGTAGTAGCCAACGCCCATCTCGGTAGCGGAGGGGTTCAGAATGTTTGCGCGGTGGCTGTCGGAAGCCATCCAAGAGTCGAACACTTCCTGAGCAGAAGCTTCGCCCCAGCCGATGTTCTCGCCTTCGCCCTCGCCGGTCTGCTTGACGCCATACTCACCCAGAACGGTGAAGCAGTTGGTGCCATCGGGGCGGGTGTGGGAAGCGGTCTTTGCAACTTCCTGTGCGCGCTTCTCAGCGGCTGCGTTCAGGTTTGCATCACCCAGAGTCAGAGTGGAGAGGCCGTTCTTGGTGCGCTCGTTGTTCACCAGAGTCAGGAGCTCCTGTGCGAACTGGTTGTTGCTGGTGTTGGGAGCGTAGGTGAAGATCATGACCCAGTAGTTGCCGTACTCGCCGCCTTCGTAGTAGCCGATGCCAACATGGGTGGCGTCCTTGCTCATCATGCGGGCACGGAAGAAATCGTAACGGTTCCAAGTTGCGAAGACATCTTCAGCGGAATCGGAAGCTGCCCAGTAGTTCTCGCCAACTTCGATCTCGTTGACGCCGTACTCAGCGAGGACGGTGAACTCGCGGCTGCCATTGGGGCGGTTGTAGGAGTAGTTGGTTGCCAGCTCTTCGGCGCGGGCCTGAGCGGCTGCGTTCAGCTCGGTGCTGCCGATGGTCAGAGGAGCGATGCCACTGGCTGCGCGCTCATTGTTGATGAGGCTCAGCAGCTCGGCGCCATTGGAAGTTGCAGCGTGTGCGGGCATTGCCATGACCATCATCAGGCAGAACATTGCAGCGCACAGGAGCAGGTTCTTCAGGACGTTTTTCGTAGTGTTACGCATCGTATTACCCTCTTTTGAGTGACCCTACGAAAAAAGGTGTCGATCTACCAAAACACACTCGGCAAATCGACACCTAGTATTCCTAGATGGAGGTCGCTCAAAGGGCGGGCACCGCGTGTCCGTTTTGAGAAGCAACTGGCTGCCATTTTACAGGCCCTATAGCTTTGCGTCACAGCCTTTCGACTGCTTTGCCGAGAATATTCAGTTTTGACGTCCTTCTTCCGTAAGAGAAGAATTATAATGAAAAAAGGTGTTGATCTGCTGATACACTCGGCAAATCAACACCTGAAATTCAGATGAGGGTCACTCGACATTCCACATCATTGTGTCCTGTCCGAGAAGCAACTGGCTGCCATTTTACAGGCCCTATAGCTTTGCGTCACAGTCTTTCGACTGCTTTGCCGAGGATATTCAATTCAGAAAACCTTTCCTGCAGTCCGTAGGCTTTCTTTCGTCCGCCTCCGTTCTGCGGCACCATATTACCACATCCCACCTTCCCTGTCAACACTTTGCGACAGCTTTTTTCAAAATTTTTCCGCTTTCTGTTTTCGACAGCCGTTTTCCGGTTCTTATACCTATTATAATGGCCGAATCCCTTGCCAAGGCCCTGCCGCAGTGGTAAAATGAAAATGAAATATCAAGCGTATGATTTTCGACATTTTTCGAAGGAGATTTACATATGGAGTGCACCACTCTGCAGGAGGATGTCCTCTACTCCCAGAACACCTCCAAGCTGACCCCCGAAAGCATCGCCGCCATCCAGAACACCGTCCAGCGCAGCCAGCCGGTCGGCGTAGTGGTAGGCCTGTATGATGAAGCGCTCACCATCACGGATGTGAGCGGTTTCTTTTTAAAAAACCTCGGTTACGAATACGAAGATTTCTGCCGTGTCACCGGCTGTTCGCTCCGGGCGCTGTTCTACGGCGAGAACCAGAGCTTTCTGGCGCCGGAGCGCTGGCCCCTCATCACCGCAGACGGTGACGGCCAGTTGCTGACGAAGGACGGCGTGCCCATTTTTGCACGGCTGTACAAAATGGACTCCACCAACAGCGACGGTGCCCCCATTTGGATCCTTTCCGCCCAGATGGACTGGGTCCGCCAGAACCTCCACCTCGTCAACAGCGTCATGCGCTCCGGTATATGGTACATCGACTGTGACCACGCCGGTTCCCCCACCGGCGTGGTCTACAGCCATGAGTTCCGCCGGATGCTGGGCTACCACGACATTCTGGATTTTCCCAACACGCTGGACGCTTGGTCTGCCCTCATCCACCCGGACGACCGGGGCCCGGTGCTGGCCGCGCTGGATCGTGCCCTCTCTGATCGGACCGGTGCCAGCCCCTACGATGTCGAGTACCGGATGCGTCTGCCCGACGGCCATTATGAGTGGTTCCGGGACAGCGCCGAGGCCAGCCGCCGCCTGAACGGCACCATCCGCCGCTTCGTGGGCGTTTTCGTCAATGTGGACAAGGAGAAAAAGGCGGAACTTCTCGTCAAAAAGAGCGAGGCCTTCCACCGCGCCTACACGGAATCCAACCTCTGCGAATATTACGTCGATCTCCAGACCGATCATTTCGACCCCCTCAAGGAGGCTCCCTCCTTTCTGAGCGCCTTCGAGCAGCCCTCGTGGGATGCGCTGGTCTGCTCCTACCGCGACCGCTTCATTGCGCCCGCAGACCGGGACGCCGTGGCCATGATCTTTGACCGCAGCTACATCACCGAGCGCTTCCGGCAGAACCGCCCGGAGTTGAGCTTTGAGTGCCGCCTCCGGCTGAACGGCGAGGAACGCTGGGTGCGGAACGTGGTCATGCCCGGCGAGACCACCGGAGACCCCCGCTATGCCATCGTCTTCATCCGCGACATCACCGACTCCAAAAAGGAGGCCGCCCAAATCGCCGCGCTGACCCAGCAGAACAAGGCCATGGACATGCTGCTGCAAAGCACGGTCAAGCTCGTGGATCGGTACTTCCTGTGCAACCTTTCCACGGATGAATACACGTTCTACAACATGCTCTCCGCCGCCAGCCGCCCTTCCAGCGGCTGCTACCACGACCTTGTGGCCTACTTCCTCGCGCAGTTCCAGCCCATCGGCGGCGAACGGACGCTGGAAGAGAGCCTCTCCCCCGCTCACCTGCGCCAGCAGCTCCGCACCCCGGACGACATCTACCGCTTCGAGTACAGCACCAAAGATGAGACCCAGTTCAAGACCATGGCCATTCTGCCCGTCTCGTGGAAGGACGGCGTGGTGGAACAGGCCCTCTTCGTCGCACAGGATGTCACGCAGGAAAAGAAGACGGAGATCGCCTCCCGCAAGGCCCTCAAGGATGCTTACGACGCGGCCAACCGCGCCAATCGCGCCAAGACCGAGTTTCTTTCCAACATGAGCCACGACATCCGCACCCCCATGAACGCCATCGTCGGCATGACAGCCATTGCCGGGGCCAACATCAACAACCCGGAGCGGGTGGCCGATTGTCTGGGGAAGATCACCCAGTCCAGCCACCATCTGCTCGGCCTGATCAACGAAGTGCTGGATATGTCCCGCATTGAGAGCGGCAAGGTCGTGCTCAGCGAGGAAGCGTTCAATCTGGCCGAACTGGTGGACGACCTCATCGGCATCAACAAGGGCAACATCGCCGCCCACGGCCACAGCCTCGATGTCCACCTGCACAAGCTGGAACATGAGGACGTCTACGGCGACAGTCTGCGCATCCAGCAAGTCATCACCAACATCCTCAGCAACGCCATCAAGTACACCCCGGACGGTGGCCACATCGTCTTTTCCATCGCCGAGCAGCCGACCCACTCCCCCGGCGTAGGCTGCTACCAGTTCACCGTGAAAGACAACGGCATCGGCATGACGCCGGAGTTCCAGAAGATCCTGTTCGAGCCTTTCACCCGCGCGGACGACAAGCGCACCACCAAAATTCAGGGCACCGGCCTCGGCATGGCCATCGCCCAGAACGCCGTGAACATGATGAACGGCACCATCGACGTAGAAAGCGAGCTGGGCAAGGGCAGCAAGTTCACCGTGACCATCTTCCTGAAACTGCAAAACCGTTCCACCGAGCAGATCGACGAGCTGGCCCATCTGCCGGTCCTCGTGGTGGATGACGATGTGCTGTGCTGCGAGAGCACGGTCGAGATGCTGCAGGAGGTGGGCATCGACGGCGAGTGGACCACCTCCGGCGAGGAAGCCGTCGCCCGCGCCGCGGCCCGCCACGAGGCACACAACGATTACTTCGCCGTCCTCGTGGACTGGAAGATGCCGGGCATGAACGGCGTCGAGCTGACCCGGTGCATCCGGCAGAAGCTCGGCAAGGCACTGCCCATCATCGTGCTGACGGCCTATGACTACACGGATATCGAGAACGAGGCCCGCACCGCCGGGGTCAACGACTTCATTACAAAGCCGCTCTTCCGCTCCCGCCTGACCGCCGCGCTGAAAAATCTCGTGGCGGGCAAACCGAACGCCGCCGACCGGAACGAACTGGACGAGCTGGCCCGCTGCGATTACACCGGCAAGCGCATCCTTCTGGTGGAGGACAACGAGCTGAACCGCGAGATCGCCAAGGAGATCATCGGGATGACCGGCGTCTCCATCGAATGTGCCGAAAACGGCCGGGAGGCCGTAGAAAAGTTCACAGCAGCCCCCGTCGGTTATTACGATCTGATCTTCATGGACATCCAGATGCCGCTGATGAACGGCTACGAGACCACCGCCGCCATCCGGGCCCAGACGCTCCACGGCGGGCAGAGCATCCCCATCGTTGCCATGACGGCCAACGCCTTTGCCGAGGATGTCGTCCTCTCCCGCAATGCGGGCATGAACGATCACATCGCAAAACCCCTCGACCTGAACAAGCTGAACGACGTGTTGCAGCAATGGCTGTGATCGCTTGCGTTTTTCTCGTGTGTGTGCTATACTTTCTAGCGAACTGAATAGAAAACAGTCGGTGCGTTTCGTCATTTTGCTGATAAGCGGAGGGCAGAAACGTTAAAAGGGAAGCGGGTGCACAATCCCGCACGATCTCGTCACTGTGATAAGGGAGTCCCCCGTCCGGGTGCTTTGGGCACCGGTCACTGGAGCATCTGCTCCGGGAAGGCGGCGGAGGGCGGTGATCTTTCAGTCAGGAAACCTGCCGGTTGTTGGTACGGGAGCGTATGCTCCAAATCACGAGGAATTGGTTGTACCCAAAAAGCCTGAATCACTGGAAAAGGTCCTTTTTGTTTTGCCATCCCGCAAACAAAAGGGGCCTTTTTGTTTGGTCAGGTTCTCTTTCCTGTACCCTTCTGTCCGGTTCGAACGAATGTATCCAAAGCAGGAAAGGAACACAGAACATGAGAAAACGCACGATCCACAAGGCGGCGGCCACTCTGACCGCCCTCACCCTCTGTGCCGGTGTGCTCACCGGCTGCGGCGGGTCTGCATCCAGCACCGCTGCTTCCAGCGTGGCAAGCTCTGCCGCCGCATCCAGCGAAGTTTCCAGTGAGGAGGCCGATGAATTGGCTGCAAAGAACGTTGCCGATCTGATCGACGCCATCTATGTGCAGGAGCGCAACGACAACACCGACGAGCAGTGCGCTGCCGCCAAGGCCGCTTGGGACGCTCTGACCGACGCACAGAAGGAGCTGGTCGAGGGCGAAGAGGCCGACCCCGATTACTTTGGCCGCGACACCGGCGATGCCTCCAAGGACGACAGCCGCAACGAGGACAACATCGGCGACAATGAGCTGCTGGTGGTCTCCTTCGGCACCTCCTTCAACGACAGCCGCGTGAAGGACATCAAGGGCATCGAGGATGCTCTGCAGGAAGCTTACCCGGATTGGTCGGTCCGCCGTGCCTTCACCGCCCAGATCATCATCAACCATGTGCAGGCCCGTGACGGCGAGAAAATCGACAACATGCAGCAGGCCATGGATCGCGCTGTGGCCAACGGCGTGAAGAACCTCGTGGTCCAGCCCACCCACCTGATGCACGGTGCCGAGTACGACGAGATGATGGAGATGATCGACTCCTACCGCGACAAGTTCGAATCCGTCGCCGTGGCAGAGCCCCTGCTGGGCGAGGTCGGTTCCGACGCTGCCGTCATCAACGCTGACAAGGAAGCCGTTGCCAAGGCTGTGACCGCCGCTGCCGTGAAGGAAGCCGGTTACGACAGCCTCGACGCCGCTGCTGCCGACGGTGTGGCCTTCGTCTTCATGGGCCACGGCACCTCTCACACCGCAAAGGTCAGCTACAGCCAGATGCAGACCACCATGGGCACCCTTGGTTACAACAACGTCTTCATCGGCACCGTCGAAGGCGAGCCGGAGGAGACCGCTTGTGAGAACGTGATCGAAGCCGTCAAGGCTGCCGGTTACACCAAGGTCGTCCTGCGCCCGCTGATGGTCGTTGCCGGTGACCACGCCAACAACGATATGGCCGGTGAGGACGCCGATTCTTGGCTGAGCCAGTTCAAGGCCGCCGGTGCCTTCGACTCCATCGACTGCCAGATCAATGGTCTGGGTGAGATCGACGACATCCAGCAGCTCTATGTTGCCCACACCAAAGCCGCCATTGATTCCCTGAACGGCTAATATCCCGCATTTCATTGCCCGAAGGGAGAAATCTTTTCGGGCAATTTTTATGGGAGCCGCCCCCGCATGAGGAGGAGGCTCCCACCCATCTGAAATTTTGATTTTTTGAGGTATTTGATCGATGCGCTGCAAACAGTTTCTTACGCTTTCCGCCGCAACCCTGATTTTGGCCGCCGCCCTCACCGGCTGCGGTGCTTCTTCCTCCACTGCAAGCTCCGCCGCGGCCTCGGAGGCTGCGTCTTCGGCTGCTTCTTCCGTGGCCGCGACCTCGGAGGCTGCTTCGGAGGCCGCTGCCACCCTGCCGGACGGCGTCTACACCGCCGACTTCGAGACCGACAGCAGCATGGTCCACGCCAACGAAGCCTGTGACGGCAAGGGCACCCTGACCGTGAAAGACGGCCAGATGACCTTCCACGTCAGCCTTGCTTCCAAGAAGATCGTCAACCTGTATCTGGGCAGCGCGGCCAATGCCGACGCCAACAAGGCCGACTGGCTGCTCCCCACCACCGACACCGTGACCTACTCCGACGGCACCACCGAAGAGGTGTACGGCTACGATATCCCCCTGACCGCCGTAGACGAGGACTTTGCCCTCGCCATCCTCGGCACCAAGGGCAAGTGGTACGACCACACCGTCAGCGTCCGCAACGCAGAACCCAAAACCGAAGAGGCCGCGGAGACCCCTGCGGACGGCGAGTACAGCGTCAATGTCGTGCTGGAGGGCGGTTCCGGCCGCGCCAGCGTGGACAGCCCCGCTGCCCTGACCGTCGCGGACGGCAGGATGACTGCTGCGATCGTCTGGAGCAGCCCCAACTACGATTATATGATCGTGGACGGCGAGAAGTATCTGCCCACCAACACCGAGGGCAACTCCACCTTTGAGATCCCCGTGGTTGCGCTGGGCACTCCCCTCTCCGTCGTGGCGGATACCGTTGCCATGAGCACCCCCCACGAGATCGAGTACACCCTGACCTTTACCCTGAACTGATATGATCTCACGTCGCAATTTTCTGAAAGCCCTTCCCGCCTCTGCCCTTCTGCTCAGCAGCTGCGCAGCGCAGTCCGCCCCCGCCAATACGGACAAGCTGGTGTTCAGCCACAGCTACCCGCTGGACTACGCGGCCCAGTTCACAGCCGACTGCTACGAGGGGGGCTATACCCTGCTCTCCCTCCCCGATTCGGATCAGAAGTTCCTTGTCGTTCCGGAGGATGCCGCCGAAGTGGACGCCCTCCCCGACGGCGTGACCGTCCTGCGCCAGCCGGTGCAGAACATTTACCTCGTCTCTACGTCGGTCATGGATCTGTTTATCCACCTCGACGCGCTGGACACGATCACTCTTTCCGGCACCAAAGCCGAGGGCTGGTACCTCGACGAGGCCAAAACCGCCATGGAAGCCGGGCGCATCGCCTACGCGGGCAAGTACAGCGCCCCGGACTACGAGCAGATTTTAGCCGCCAATTGCAGCCTCGCCATTGAGAACACCATGATCTTCCACACCCCGGAGGTCAAGGAGCAGTTGGAACGGTTCGGCATCCCGGCGCTGGTGGAACGCTCCAGCTACGAGAGCGGCCCCCTCGCCCGGATGGAGTGGATCAAATTCTGGGGCATCCTGCTGGGCAAAGAGAAGCTGGCCGAGCAGTTGTTCGCCGCACAGACCCAGCGCATCGCCGTGCTGGCCGACCAAGCGCCCACCGGCAAGACCTGCGCCTTTTTCTCCATCACGGCCAACGACCTCGCCAATGTCCGCAAGGGCGGCGACTATGTGGCCCAGATGATCGAACTGGCGGGCGGCGATTACGTCTTTTCCGACCTGACCGACAGCGGCAACAGCCTTTCCACCATGAACCTCCCGCTGGAAGATTTCTACGCCGGGGCCAAGGATGCCGACGTGCTGCTCTACAACAGCACCATTGAGGGCGTCGTCTCCACCATCGACGAGCTGGTGGCCAAGTGCCCCCTGCTGGCCGAGTTCAAGGCCGTGCAGAACGGCGATGTCTGGTGCACCACCCAGAGCTTTTTCCAGCAGAGCATGGAGCTGGCCGATTTCGTGGTGGACCTCCACCGCGTCCTGACCGAAGATGCCCCCGCCGACCTGCAATTTCTCACCCACGTGACCTGACGAAAGGAGCCGCTCATGACAAGCCAAAAACGCCTTGCCGCAGCCTATCTGCTTCTGGCGCTCCTGTTGGTGATCCTCTTCGCCGCGAACATCTTCTGGGGCAGCGTGGCGCTGACGCCGGGAGCCGTGGTCTCGGCACTGCTGGGCCGCGGGCAGGACGCCCTGTCCGTCGGCATCATCACCCAGCTCCGCCTTCCCCGCGCGGTCATGGTCGTGCTGCTGGGGGCGGCGCTTTCGGCGGCGGGCTACCTGCTCCAGACCTTTTTCGCCAACCCCATCGCGGGCCCCTTCGTCATGGGCATCTCCAGCGGGGCCAAGCTGGCCGTGGCGCTGGTCATGGTGGTCTTCCTGAACCGGGGGCTGCTGACCAATTCCGTCACCCTCATCCTCGCCGCCTTTGCGGGGGCCATGGCCGCCATGGCCTTTGTGCTGGCCGTGGCACGCCGGGTGCAGCGGATGAGCATCCTCGTCATCTGCGGCATCATGATCGGTTACATCTGTTCCGCTATCACCGAATTCGTGGTGGCCTTTGCGCAGGATTCGAACATCGTTAACCTCCACAACTGGTCGCAGGGCAGCTTTTCCGGTGTGACGTGGGGCAACGTCCGGGCCGCCGCCTTGGTGGTGCTGCCCGTGCTGGCGGCGGCGTTCTGCCTTTCGAAGCCCATGTCCGCCTACCAGATGGGGGAAGCCTATGCCCAGAGCGTCGGGGTCAACGTCAAGCGGTTTTCCCGCGCGCTGGTTCTGCTTTCCAGCTTGCTGGCCGCCTGTGTCACCGCCTTTGCCGGGCCCATCTCCTTTGTGGGCATTGCGGTACCCCACCTCGTCAAGCAGCTGCTGGGCAGCGCAAAGCCGCTCTATGTCCTGCCGGGGTGCTGCCTCGGCGGCGCGGCCTTCTGTCTGCTCTGTGACCTCATCGCCCGCAGCCTGTTCGCCCCCACCGAGCTTTCCATCAGCGCGGTGACAGCGGTGTTCGGCGCGCCGGTGGTCATCGGGCTGCTCGTCCGCCGGAATCAGGAGGGCGCACGATGAACGATTTTTTCTGCGAAACGCAAAATTTAGCCATCGGCTACGGCAAAGCACCGCTGGCCGAGGCCATCGCCCTCGGCGTCCGGCGCGGGCAGATCCTGACCCTCATCGGTCCGAACGGCGCGGGCAAATCCACGCTGCTTAAAACATTGGCCGGGCAGTTGCCCCCCCTCGGCGGCACCGTGCTGCTGGGCGGCCAAGACCTTGCCGCCTACACCGG
>ULQD01038539.1_pt1 | contig 9951 bp, 9 predicted proteins | sample 1954121 | NCBI WGS metagenome assembly ULQD01 (sample SAMEA4835646, study PRJEB28245) | human gut metagenome | biome: gut microbiome; material: fecal sample | place: Denmark | collected 2008 | reverse complement strand
ATGGCAGCGAGATATTCTGATATAAGCGGGTATTGCATAGGCTAATATTATTCCTTGTTTCTGCAACACTATATGTTTGTTGTTTATAAGCGCCTAAGCAATTGTTTGTTGCTCGGGTGCTTTTGCCTTGCCAGATTTTTACTAACCTTCGTGTCGCGACAACAGGCATAGCAGAACTCTGAACGGCATGGCAAAAATACAAATAAAAATCGAGAAACACACGCATTTAGAGGATTTTTCTGATAATCCTGCTGAAAACGTAGCAAAAAGTCTGTTCATCTTATCAAGCATATTGTTATTTGGAGATATGATGTCAAGAATGTACTTGATGATGCACATATCAAAGTACACTTTCAATGGATCTGTCGGCAAGGTAATCCAAGAACGTGACATTCTAATTGGCATGGTAGCACGAATAGAGAATACCCTATTCCATACACGTGCATGATGACAACATGAGTTTCTTGTTACAGTGATAATGGTAAGCCAAGATTCAAAAGGTGCAACTTGCAAGCCAAATGACTGTGCAATACGCTTCTTTATCTTCTTATTCTTGATGTTAGAATAAACATTGGTGATTACCCCAAATGGCAATATCTCGGTAGGCATCCATGAAGGTGGGTACTGATTGGTATATGTCTCTTTGAAATGGTTGATGAAATCATCTTTTGTATGGTTCAGTTCATCTTCTATAAGACGTATAGAGCGATTGAACTTGGACGGATTTGAGAAATTGTTGGCATCAGTCATCCAAAAAGAGTTACCTGTCATTTCAGTTCCAAAGTTGACGATAGCGTAACGCACAGCGATCTCTATCTTTTCAATTTCATTGAATAATAGTAGGCGTAGCTTCTTGTCAAATCCAGTCAACCCCGAGATATTGTATATTAACTTTGCAAAGTTAGTACAAATGACTGAAACCACAAAATAAAATGGCAGGATTTTGCATGTGGACAGTCTCTGTTTGACCTTATATTGTTTCTGAACAACATGTTATTTTGAAAATAGTTTCTGTAGTATCGGTAGTTGTTTCTCTGAACTTACTGAACTTGTTCACGAACTATCTGAATCCGTCTATAGTCTCATGTCTCATTTTTGTATCAGATCTATCTCTTGGCAAAGTTGGGGCTGTCGAGCTTTACGTCCATTATTGCCTCGTAGAGCAGTTGCTGTTCTTCCTTTGTGAATTTCTCGGGCAGCAGTTGGCTGATGGGTCGGAAATGAAGTCTCTCGCGCAGCGCCGAAAGAGCAAGATGCAGCATGCAGTCGTGGTCGAACGCCAGCTGCGGTATCTCGTCGATGCTGAACCACTGAGCCTTTGCAGCATCATCGCCACCCTTTACTTCCTGAATATTGCACAGGGCGTAGTAGGCTATTGTGATTACTCGTTCGCGAGGATCGCGGTCAGGATCAGTGAAGGCATGAAACTGCTCCATGTATCCAGCCACCATTCCCGTTTCTTCCACCAGTTCACGCCTTGCACCTTGCTCGGCGCTTTCGTCCATATTCAGGAAGCCACCAGGAAACGCCCATAGTCCTTTATATGGTTCGTTTCCTCGTTCAATCAGCAGAACCTTAAGCTTTGCGCCGTCAAATCCGAAGATAACACAGTCGGTTGTCACAGCGGGGTGCGGATACTTATATGAATACATTTTTTCTTCCATATCTTATCTTGTGTAAGTTTCACTTCTCAAAGATATATATTATTTTTCACCACGCCAAATATTCTAACGATAGAAATTATCTATTGATGTATAGCTGATATCTTTTATGTATCTATAATAAAAGCATTATCTTTGTAGTCGAAATCAAAACGAATATTAAAATAACAAGGAGATAATAATATGGAAACAAGAAAAGAAATAGCAGCTGAGAAGAAGCGTTGTGGTTCGCATAATTGCACACAGGCTGTGCTCTGCACCTATCACGACTTCGCCGGCATGGAAGAAGAAACCATTAAGAATGCTGGCAATGCCTTTGCTGCAGGTATGGGTAATATGGAGGGAACTTGCGGAGCCATCGTAGGCGCAGGCATCATACTCGGTCTTGCCACTCAAGACAAGGCGAAATCTGTCAAGGGCATGAGACAGATTATGGATAAATTCAAGCAGCGCAACGGTGCAACACAATGCAAATTGCTCAAAGGTGTGGGTACGGGAAAGGTGCTTCGCGAATGCCCTCTTTGCGTGGCTGACGCTTCTGAATTTCTGGAAGAGATTCTGGAAAAGGAAGGTAAATATGCCATCACAGATGATGAATGAAGGCGTCCGTAAATATGGGATAAGACTGTAAAGACAATGCGTGGCTAAAAAAAATACCTATTTTTTAGGCTTTGAATTTGGAAATTTTTCTTATGATTACTATTTTTGCACTCGGAATAAGAAACCGTATTTATGCGACACGATGTTGTGTTCATGCGGTTTTGAATATAGTTTTATAAAGTTAAAAGTATTATTGTATTATGATTATTGAAAAAGTTCATGCAAGAGAAATCTTGGATTCTCGTGGCAATCCTACAGTAGAGGTTGAGGTGTCATTAAAGTCTGGCGTTGTAGGCCGTGCATCAGTTCCGTCTGGAGCCTCAACAGGTGAGAACGAGGCTTTGGAGCTTCGTGATGGCGACAAGAGCCGCTATTGTGGCAAGGGGGTATTAAAGGCCGTAGAGAATGTGAATAACGTAATTGCACCGGCTTTGGTTGGATTCTCAGCCTTAGAGCAGCGTGCTATCGACCATAAGATGTTGGAGCTGGATGGCACCAAGACAAAATCAAACTTGGGTGCGAATGCCATTCTTGGCGTATCGCTTGCAGTGGCTCATGCTGCTGCCGAGTATCTCCGCATCCCGTTGTATCGCTACATCGGTGGCTGCAACACTTACACACTTCCCGTTCCTATGATGAACATCATCAATGGTGGTGCTCACTCTGATGCGCCGATTGCTTTCCAGGAGTTCATGATTCGTCCGGTGGGGGCTCCTACAGAGAAGGAGGCCATCCGTATGGGTGCCGAAGTGTTCCATGCCTTGGCAAAGCTCCTGAAGAGCCGCGGACTTTCCACAGCTGTCGGCGACGAGGGTGGTTTCGCCCCTGCACTCAACGGCATAGAGGATGCGCTTGAGAGCATCTGTCAGGCAATCAAGGATGCCGGTTATGAGCCGGGAAAGGATGTGAAGATTGCAATGGACTGCGCTGCCAGCGAGTTTGCTGTTCAGGAGAATGGTGAGTGGTTTTACGATTATCGCCAGCTGAAGGATGGCAAGAAGAAGGATCCTAACGGCAAGAAACTCACAGCTGAAGAGCAAATAAAGTTCTTGGAAGAACTGATCACCAAATATCCTATCGATTCCATCGAGGACGGTCTTGACGAGAACGATTGGGACAACTGGGTGAAGCTTACAGCTGCCATCGGTGACCGTTGCCAGCTGGTTGGCGACGACCTCTTTGTTACGAACGTGAAGTTCCTGGAGAAGGGCATCAAGATGGGAGCGGCTAACTCTATCCTTATCAAGGTGAACCAGATTGGTTCGCTCACCGAGACGTTGGATGCTATAGAGATGGCTCATCGTCATGGTTACACAACCGTTACTTCACATCGTTCCGGTGAAACCGAGGATACCACAATCGCTGACATCGCTGTGGCAACCAACTCTGGTCAGATCAAGACAGGTTCTATGAGCCGTACCGACCGTATGGCAAAGTACAATCAGCTTATCCGCATCGAAGAGCAGTTGGGCGATAATGCATCCTACGGCTATCAGAAACTGAGATAAGAAACGAGGAAACAGTCTTTTTTTTGAATAAATCACAATCGGATCAGATGGGCATTGACAGCTCGTGACGGCTTGTCAATGCCTTTGTTTTTTTATTTGCTCTTCGCTTAAGTCATTATTTATCTTAACCGTCTGTATAACGGCAAGGTCAGCATGACGCAGACGACGGCTCCGGCAAACGCCAGCTGCATACCCCTATACATCAGGGAAGACTGTATCAAAGAGCGGATGCTCAACACCATTGTAGACTGCATGAAGGAATTTATGCCATCACAGATGATGAATGAAGGCATCCAAAAGTTATCCAATGATATTTTAGAGGGGTATGGTTGAAACGACTTCCCTTAAAGGATGTGATTGCCAATCATCCCCTTTCTTCTATAAGAATCAATAGAAATGTAGCCTATCATACTGTTTTATCACATTTTTATACTTCTTAAACGCAGTTTTTTCATTGGTTATGCTGTATTTCGAGATAAAAACGCTATCTTTACGGTGTAAAATATGATACCAATATCAAAAATAGTACTCTAATATGATATTTGAACGTAAGAAATACTTGGATGAACTTATCGCAGGACGTGGAAACGGTCTTGTGAAGATTATAACAGGTGTCAGACGATGTGGGAAGTCATTCCTGCTGTTTGACATCTGGCATAATTGTTAGCCTAATGGCAAAGGGGACGTTACAATTCGCCCCCTTTGCTTTTTCTATTTCCTAACCACATCATATAGCGACTGATAGTCCTTTACCACGCTGTAAATGAGGCTTCCATCGCTGATGGTATCGAAGTGACGCATCGCACACGTAATCTTGCTTTTCTCGCTACTGCGGATTTGGCTGCTCAGCAAGTCATTACCCTTGGTTTCTGCCACAAAATATACATGCTTTACGCTGCCTTCACGGAATGCCACAGCCCAGTCGGGATTGTATTTACCCATAGGCGTGTTGATGTAGAAACCACGAGGCAGTTTGGTATAAACCACCACGTCATCTTCACGTTCCAGAGACTCGGCAAAGTTCTTTTCTACACCCATGCTGTCGAGCACTACCAGGTCGTACAGCGATTTTTTTGATTCAATGGCATTGATGCCCAACTTGCCTCGCAGAGCATCCACCGTAAAGATGTCGGTAGAGAACTCATCATTCAGTTTCTCGTATGTAATACTCTGGATAACAGCAAGAGCCTTGCAGTCGTTGATAATCAGACCGGTCTTGATGATAAATTCCTCCGGATTCATCTTGAACATGCTGAATGTTTCCGGCTTGATACCCTTCAGAATTTCCACGATGGTCTTTCTCGTCAACCCCGTAGCAGTTACCAGCTGACCTATCAGGTCGTATGTCACTTCCTTGCCCACTGCTTCCGTTACATGGATGGTCCGGACATCGCCCTGATTCATTGCCACGCCCGCTTCAAGCGACTCCTTATCTCTGATTTCATCCATCGAACCGCCTTCTACCACGATGCGGATTTCCGTAACCCTCAACTTTTCATCAAGTTCCTCGATGGCTTTCTTCACAAGACTAGAAGTTTCAAAGCTTACCTGATAGTAGGTGCGGCGGTTGATGCGCTTCCAGAGATTCTGGAACTCCTTCTTGGCAAAATTATCTTTCTGCAACTTGGCGAGCTTAGGCTTTCTACCATTCTCCGGTCTTACAGCCGCAGGATCAAAGACGGTATCAAGGGCTGCTATAATGCCATCCCTCCAATCGTTAGCCTTCTCAAAATCAAGCCTGTCATTGCGCTTATCCTCAAAATACTGAGCAGTCAAAGCACCGTTATCATCCACATAATCTTTGCGGATAAGGGCATTATAGATAGCTCTTGCCTGATTGATATCAAACTTACCATTGGTTCCATCTGCCATCGTATATGACCTGCCCTCGAAAAGATGGGCGGTGATAACGATTGGTCGGTCGGCACAGGCTTCAGCCATCTCCGTCTGCAATTTCTTGGCGAAATCATCATAGCTCTCACTGGCTATCACGGTGAGGATATTGGTATCAAACACATGGTCACCCAATACATCCGCATCCTGGCGTTCACCCTTCTGGTTCACGCAAAGGCGCATTCCTCGTCCCACTTCCTGGCGTTTCTTGGTCTCATTGTCCGAGTTCTTCAAGGTGCAGATCTGGAACACGTTAGGGTTGTCCCAACCTTCCTTCAAGGCGGAGTGCGAGAAGATGAAGCGGACTGGCTCGCTGAGTGAAAGCAGGCGCTCCTTATCCTTCATAATTAGGTCGAAGGCACGCTCTTCGTTCTCGCCCTGCCTTTTTTCCTTCGATTCCACCGCCTTGCCCTTCTTGTCCATGGAGAAGTAGCCCTGATGCACCTTGGATGCCGCATTGCGAGGGTCTGAAAGATAGCGCAGATAGGCTTCATCCGTAAACGATGGCAGCATTTCTGAAAGCACTCGGGTATATTCTTCCTCAAACATCTTGGCAAACTTACCCTTGCTATCCTCGCCTTCATAGAGGCGATAGCTATCCACATGGTCGATGAAGAACAGACTGAGCACCTTGATATGCTGACAGAACAGCTGGCGCTCACGCTCCAGATGGGTGCGGATGGTTTCACGAATCTGAATACGACGGATATAGTCTTCGTTCACACTGCCCACGGCATCGCCTTCATGCAGAGTCAAGCCGTTGAGGAAGCGGACGATTCCCTGCCTGCCGTCTATGCGTTCTACGATGAAGTTGTTGTCATACTCGGCAAGTCCCCCACTCTGTTCCTTCAGGTTGAAGCGCTCATCCACGAGTTTGCTTACCTGTTTTGTTCCGGTCTGCGTCTTGATGTCGAAGCTGATGCGAGCCTGCGGATTGCCCTTGCCGATGACGATTTCCTCCAGATAGACGTAGCCGTTGGTAGCGGTACTGCCTATCTGTCTGATACCCTTCACCTCAATCTTCTTCACCAGTTTCTGGTTGTAGGCATCGATGGCATCCAGCTTATACACCATATTGTATATATCACCCTTGCGGTGGGTGGCGCTATACAGAAGGGTAAAGAGGGGCTTGAACATGGCAATACCCTTACGGGTCTTGTTCTTCTTGTCCACACCTAGCACCGACTGAGGTTCATCGATAATCATGATAGGATGGGTCTGTGCCAGCACGTCGATAGGACGGCGGGAACCGAACTCATCACGGCGTTCGAAGATGATGCGGGCAGCCTTATCAGCTTTCTTCAACTTGCCTTTCTCCATCTTATCGGTTGACTTCTCCTCATCCATAGATGCGTTGAATGCCTGGGTATTGATAATCATCACGTGCATGCCTGCATTGCTGGCAAAGGCATCTATCTTGCTGAGCTGCTTGGAGTTATACATAAAGTATTGCATGCGCTTGCCGTATTCCTGGGCAAAATGCTCCTGCATACTCTCAAAGCTCTTCAATACGCCTTCTCGGATGGCGATGCTTGGCACCACCACCACAAACTTGGTCCAGCCATAGCGGGCATTCAGCTCATACATGGTCTTGATGTAGGTATAGGTTTTACCCGTACCCGTCTCCATTTCGATGGTGAGGGCGGTACCTACGCCTTGCAGCTGCTGCAGCTGTTCAACAGGTTTCAGGCCCTGTTCTGTCTGTATGGCTCTTACATTCTCGCAGACGGCTTCCGGTGCGAGGATAACGTTCTTGTTACCAAAGCCTTTTACTACAAAGAGGTCTTGATTAACTCCCTGGTCCACGATATGGTCGCTCTGTCCGTCGCTTTTGGGCTGACCTGTAAAGGCATTAGCCACAGCCAGCGCCGCTTCGGTTTGGAAGCGTTGATGTTTATATCTGAGTTTCATAGGCTTAAATCACTCTAATATTCTTCACTACTTCCTGGTCGCTCCAATCCAGTTTCTGCTTGAAGGTCTCGTAGATATTAATCTTGTCGGCATCTTGGGCAAAGCAGCTGTCACGGAAAATGACACGCAAAGGCATCTTTTCTGCCATGGCTTTTACTACGTCTTCTGATACGTTCTCGGCAAAGCAGGCCACGAGGTCGCCATCGTTCACGGTATAGATGGTCTTGCCATCCACCACTTCCTGGGTCATAGGCAGAGAGAGCTGAACGCCCCAGTCGAGCATGCATCCAAAGAGCAGGTCGAGGTCGTTTCGGTCAGCCTTGATGTTGTTCAGGAACAGATCGAGCTGGTCTTGCTTGAATTCCTTTGGAGAACGCTTTACATCCTCGTAATTGCCTTCGTCGAGACGGAAGACACGGAAGCCGGTATCGAGGTCGGCAGTGGTAAGAGGAGATTCCTCCTTGATTTTCTTGCCGGCTCTTCTTATTCTTTCTTTGGCGATGTCCGGGATGGTATTATAGCCTGCCTTTCTTGCCTCGCTATCTTCCGGTGTTTCTTCTGGAAGCTGAACCATAATGAATTTACGGTTGCCTCCATCTTCGGCGTTGAGCTGCATCACGGCGTGGGCAGTAGAAGAAGAACCTGAGAAGAAATCTAAAATTATATCTTCCTCCTCACTTAACGTAAACGACTTGATAAATTTTTGAAGGACGATTTCATCCTTTGGAAACGGAAATATATCCCCACCCATTAGCGCACGCAATCTTTTGCTACTGCCACGTCTATCTTTATAAAAAACAGTCTCTAAAAGTTGAGTTTCCATATCTTTCAGATAACGTTTTTTACAAGGTACTCCATCGCCATTAAAATGCACTAAATCGTTTTGAATATCTTTTAGAAGAGCTTCTTTAGTTGCATACGACCATCCCCTAGCTGGAACTGATACAGGATTCCCCGTATTGGGATTTATAATTTCCCACTTCGGACCACCGCCACCTCCACGAGAAATGTCGGATGCAAAATATACTCCTCTCTTATCAATCCAGGAATAATGCTTATGATCTTTACTTGGATTATTATCCGGCAATTTTTTATACCACTTTTTTAATTCTTCGGAAGCTTTCAAATAATCAGAGCCATATTCTTTAGTTAATTCCTTAACCTTAGTATATATTTCATCAAGACCATTTTTCTTTTCTAGCCATTCTACACCATGATTAGAACAGTAAGATAAATCTTTCGCAAAGCATAACATATACTCATGTGATGTAGAAATAAATTTTGCCAAAGCTCTTCTACCTCCTCGCCAAATTATTTGGGCAACAAAATTATTTTCTCCATACAATTCATCGCAAATCTTTCTCAGATTCTCAACCTCATTATCATCAATCGAGATAAAAATCACTCCATCCTCAGTCAGCAACGTTCTCGCCACCATCAATCTCGAATACATCATAGAGCACCAATCCGAATGAAAACGTCCATTCGAATCCATGTTCTTGATATATTTATTACCCAATTCATCTACTGCTCCCGAAGCCTCAGCATACTCATCAGCAGACATCGCAAAATCATCATGATAAACAAAGTCATTACCCGTATTATAAGGCGGATCAATATAAATCATCTTTACCTTACCCAGATAAGACTTCTGGAGAAGTTTAAGCACTTCGAGGTTATCACCCTCAATATAAATGTTTTGGGTGTTATCCCAATCCACACTATCCTCCTTTACAGGACGCAGCGTCTTCTTAATAGGCTTCAAAACTTCGGCACGAGCTGCCTGCTTGCCAACCCAGTTGAACTCGTATGCCTCAGGAGCATCTTCCACTGCGTTGTCACCAAGAAGCTGGCGAAGTACGTCAAAATTAACTACACGTTTTACCCCCCCCCGAATCAGGGTCGGCTACCTCCGTAAAGCACGAAGGCGCAATCTGATAAAGCGCATCCAGATTCAGCTGCGCTCCATCTGCCGACTGCAATTTCATTCTATTGGGTCTATCCATATCATCTATATTTTATAAATTATCTTTCATTTCTTATTACTTGCCTCATTTTCAATCAGATGCAGCTTTTTATCGGTTTCTCGTTTACCGAAAGTTATCTAACTCAAGTTTCGCAAGTAAGCTTTACCTCATACGACTGCAAAACGAGAAACTATATTTTTCCCCCAAGTTGGGGGGAATTTGTAACTATCTGATAATGAGTATCAAAGTTCATTTATTTCTTTTTCCCACTTAGCAACCTTCTTCTTCAGCGCCCGAGCCTCGTTGTTCAGCTCCAGCTGCCGGTTAAACTGCTTTTCAGTCCGAACCCGCTTCTGCAAGGCTGCAATCTCTTTTCTGCCCTTCAGTATCAAGGATTCCAGCTCCACCATG
>ULQD01088899.1_pt1 | contig 9994 bp, 9 predicted proteins | sample 1954121 | NCBI WGS metagenome assembly ULQD01 (sample SAMEA4835646, study PRJEB28245) | human gut metagenome | biome: gut microbiome; material: fecal sample | place: Denmark | collected 2008 | reverse complement strand
AAATCAAATGATATTTCTTTTCTGGTCAATGCCATTTATTTAGTCCTCCAACACTACTTTTAATGCATCTTGTTCACCTTCTTCATCATCAAAAGTCTTCCATGATTTTAAATTAGAATAAAGCCATGATTGCTGTTCAAAACGACCTGTTAAGATAAGTAATGTACCAACTTCATCTGCACCGTCATTTAATAAATATTCTCCATCACTTATTTTAGTAAATCTGGTATCTGTACAAATTTCATCCAGCCATTGGTAGCACTGCTCTATATTTAAATCTGGATCATTCTTCTTTAACTTTTCTTCGTCAAATTCAAATTTCATTGTAAACATATATTAACCTCCTATTTAAGATATTTATTGACTGAACTTAAACATATATATTTACATTCTCATTTCCATTTATCAGGTAAATTACCACTTATTAATATGTATTCACCTGAATGGAATAAATTACGAGTCATTGTATCGCTAAAAGAATTATCAATATTAGGGTTTAATTCAATTATTCTCCCTGTAGAACGCTCTCTGATTTTCACAGTGAATACATCTTCTGATAGATGTTTTAAATATTCGTCTTTATTAAAATTATCATTTTCATTTTCAGAAGAACACTCTATATTATCTGTTTTGTATAATGCAGGATTAAAAGAGTGACTTTTCCCTGGCACCTTTTTCCCTATAGAAAAGAACTGTATTCCATCTAAGTTCAATTCTTTAACTATCCTTTTAGCAACAGTATTTCTTTTACCCTCTGCTATTACATCAAGTTCTTCTTCTAATATTCCGTTAATTATTTCAATTGCATTTTTCATTTAAACCTCCTGTAGCTGATGTATACCAGCCACTAACAGAATATCCTTTTAATGAATATGTATCTGCCGGAGATGGAATGTTCTTAGCTTCATCATATGTGAATGTAGAAGTGTAACATCCATTAGTATTATCATATACCCATTCACTATCAGACAGCTTATTTACAACCAAATTACTTGTGTCTGATGGCTTATTAGCATATAACTGAACTACATATTTATTAGCTGTTGCTCTTGCGGTTACATTTACCGCATTAGCTGGCATATAGAAGCTGTATGATTTGTTCCACTGTGTGAAAGAGCCATCCCATTTTGACCAGCTATAGCCTGGACTTATATCCGCATTAATTGTTACAGAAGCTCCATATCGAACCGATATTATTTTTTTCTTATCTGTATCTTCGATATTTTTCATTCCGGAGCTTTCTAATACTGATACTGAAGTTATTCCCGTTCCGGCATTTACGGTTAAAAGATAAGAATTTCTTGTGTAGTAATAATTTACCACCGTTGTTCCGTCTCCTTTGACCTGCACTGTCTGTGCTGCTGGACTTGTAAAGCCTTTATATGTCTTTACTGTCGGTGTTATATATGTATCTGTTGTACCTGTTTCTTCAGCAGTTTCTTTTAAGGTATAATTATCATCACCTATATTCTGTAATAGATAATTTACTTTATATATGACCTGTCCTGCTGTTGCTCTTGCAGTCAATGTCTGTTCATTAGCTGGCATCTCAAAACTGTATGATTTTTCAGTCTGAGTAAAAGAACCATCCCACCTTAACCAGCTATAACCTGGACTTATATCCGCATTAATTGTTACAGAAGCTCCATATCGAACAGACAATATTTTTTTCTTATCGGTATTCTCAATGTTGCTTAATCCTGCACTATTAGACACTGTTACCGAACCTATTCCCGTTCCGGCACTTACGGTTAAAAGATAAGAATTTCTTGTGTAGTAATAATTTACCACCGTTGTTCCGTCTCCTTTGACCTGTACTGTCTGTGCTGCTGGACTTGTAAAGCCTGTATATGTCTTTACTGTCGGTGTTACTGATTCATTTATTGTTTCTGTATATTCTGCGGATTCTTTCAAGGTATAATTGTCATCACCTATATTCTGCAACAGATGATTTACCTTATAAGTGGAAGTACTCCTATTCCATTTAGCGTATAAATCAATTATCTGACCACCTGTAGCTGTTAAATTCCAGACTTCCTCATATGTTTTATCATTTTCAGGAGAATAACCATCAAAGATATTCTTACCATCCTGTGTATACCAGCCATCAATTAAATTATAACCTGCTGCACTTACTACAGCACTTGCTCTGACAAAATCCTGTGTCGCATCATATGTAAGTTCTCTTTCAAAATATTTGCCGGACTCATTGTATGTCCAGTCATAGCTGGCATCCTTATTGATTACATAGCTGGCTCCGTCTCCTGCTGTATCTATGTGAAGTCTCACCGTATAAGTAATCGGCTCATATCTTGCAATGGCTGTTGTCGGGTTACTGCTTGTAATTCTTGTATTAGCAGTTGCAATTTTCATTGTAGAATTAACAAAATATGTACCCCTTATTGTCCAGCCAGTAAATATATATCCTGGTTTACTTGCTGTCACAGGCATATTATCTCCAAAATTAAGCCTTACCTGCTGATTCACATTATTCTCATACCAGAAATAATTATCATATTTCAAATGAAGCTGTTTAAAATATGACGGCATGTTTACCGTTCCACCATTACCATCAAAATTAATATATAAATCTTTAGGTGAAAGGTTAGGATAGATATCTATGATATCCCCTTCCGTAGAGCTTAAATTCTTTCTACTCCAGCCTGTACTTACATATGTTCCATCAGCTAACTTCCAGCCTTGACCTCTGTCATAACCTGTATACTTGTAGAAGCTGCTCATAGCTGGAAGATACTCTCTCTGATCGTAAGTAAATGTCTTGGTATATCTGTTCTGGCTGTCCTTTACCCAGCCATCATCCTCAACAATAGAATTTGAATTACCATTATATATTGCACTATACACTGGCGCTGTTGTAAACTCTGATGGCAGATATGGATTAACTCTTATGGTGTATGCTGCATTTGCTTTCTTTGAATGATATGTAACAGTTCTTGGTTTATATGCTTTCCATGAACAGTAATTACCACTTTCATCTGAACCGTCATAATCGTACCACTTATTCCCGTCATTGTCCTCTACATAGTCAAATTCATATCCATCTTTCAGCTTGATATAATCTTTCTGCGTAGAATCAGTTTGAACAGTTTTTGAATAATTAGCATTTTCAAAGCCATCATCAAACTCCGCCGCAAATGTCGTATTCGTAAGCACCTTAATTGATCGGCTTCCGTCCATGTACCATGAATCAAATACTACACCGGGATAATTGCCATCTTTCCACCAGTCTGTCCATACAAAACCCGAAGCTACAGCATCCTCCTGAAATCCAATAATATCATATCCATCTTTTATGTAGGCATTTGTCTGTATTCCTGTATTACATGGAAATGAATGCGATTCTCCACTTGTACTATAAGTAACACTGTTGTCGTCTATAGTAACATAATTAACTCCGGAATCCCAACTTATAGTCATACTGTTCATAATTGGTTCCCAGTTAGCCACTATCGAAAAATGTGATGAATTCCATGAACCATCAGTACTATATGGTCCAATGTTAAATGCTGTATAACCAGTCTGTATATCTGTTCGTATTTCAATCCCATCAATACTTACAGACCAACCCGAAAATATATATCCGTCCCTCGTAGGTTCAGCTATAAGAACATATGGAGTAACACCTACTGCATCACCATTAAATGTAAAAGTTCCAAAACACGGAGTATCTGCACCATGATCTTCAACTTTGTGTTCAGATCCTGTTCTGTCTATAACGGTTTCTCCAATAAGCAACCCCCAATTAAAAGTACCAGCCGTCCATCCATTACCGTCTCTATCAATTATAGTACCATAATCTATATCATATGATGTTCCGCCAGCCAAATCTACACTTATGTTTCGCCAGTAGTTGTTCTCAGTTTCAGGTTCGCCTTCTTTTGCAAAAGCAAAGTATAAACAAGAAAACAACAACAAACATAAAAATAAGGTAAAAAACCCTATCCATCTATGGTTCTTTTTTCCTTTTTTTTTCACTTACATACCTCCTTCCAAAAAGTCAGGCAGTCAGCATTAAAGAAAAAACTAAAGGTAAACAAAGACTATGGAATATTGAAGCCATAATTATAATATACATCTACTCCGTCATAAGTTCCGACATAACGACACATCATACCGTTTAATTCGCTCTTGCTGTATCCAAGACCTAGCATATACAATCTTGCTCCACCTTTGTCACTATAGCAGCCTTTTACAATGGCATATGTACCATCCATGCTGTAATATGGTCTTGTTGTCATTTCTAACAGCGTATACGGGCATGAACCACCATCATTAGCATCTATATTCATATTCCCGGTACCTTCACCAACATATTTTTTTATTACATTTGGTGCAACTTCTGTGAAATATCCCGAACCCGTTCCATCCGGCGATGTATATATACCATTGTTATCAATTCCTGCAATTTCTACTGCGCCTTCCGGTATAACAGGTGTTTCAGGCACTTCCGGTTCCGGAGTCGGAGCTGGAGCTGGTTCTTCTGGTGTAGGCTCTGGATCTGGCTCCGGTACTGGAACAACTGTTATAATTTCTGACTGTGTTTCTGCTTCTGTTGGAATTGTTTCTGTTTCATTCTCAGCTTCGCTTTTACCTTCTTCAACTTTGCTAACTTCACTTACCTGTAGCTTTCCATTAGAATCTGTACTTGCCTTCCCCTGAAATGTAACCTTGTATCCGTTCTTATCTTCGACTTCTATGGTTGCATTGCCGTCTTCCCCGGCGACAGCTTTTCCTTCAAGTCTGACTATACTTCCATCCCCATCCTCATATTCAAAGGTTACAATTTCTGTCTTTGCAAGCTCTTTATCAGCAATACTCTTTGTTTCTGCTATTAGAGTTACATGCTCTGTTTCTTTATTGTCCGCATCAGCCTTTTTCTTTCCACAGGCTGAAAAACCGACAACTAATACTGCTGACATTGCTACTACCATTAATCTTGTTAATTTCTTCCTAATCATAATATTAATCCTCAACTTTCTTTATCTTTATTTTCCATAGCGTTGCACCCCCTAAGCCCTAATTATATTAGAATCCACGCTATTATCATACTATTTTCGACAAGGTTTTCCATTATATAACTGCAAATATTATTTTTTAATTTTGGCAGTTATGCAACTACATTTAAAAGAAAATATCATTTAATATCAACTCTAAACTCAAATAGCCCTTTACTGTCACCTGATGATGCAATTACTTCTCCAACGGAAAGCACCTCTATATCATAATATTTTTCTGGTATCTTTCCTAAAGCCCCTCTATAAATTTCATTTACAAGTGGATCTGTTTCACTTGGATTATTGTTAATCCTAACCATGATATTAGAATCATTTTCTTTGATATAGTCTTTTATTTTATACATGATCTATCTCCTCCTAACAAGAATAAATTGAATAACATAAAGCTATTTTATCATCTATAGGATTAACAACTACATAATATACCTCTCTTCCGTTCTGTGTGTATTTGAATACATCTTTGATATTTGACGGCTGACCAATCATACACATTGTACTGCCAATCCCCATTTTCTTTGTTTTAGGAATTTCTAAAAGCTCTCTTAATGCAGCTCCAAGTTTACCGTCCTTTGTAATTTTATTGTACATATCATCTGTCAATGTTGCTATCTTATTCATTGTAATTTCCATAGTCTTATTTTCTCCTTTCTATTTCACTTAAAGCTCCTTTTATTTCTTTTGTCATTCTCTTTACTTCTTTGACTAAACCATACTCTAGCTGCTGATATATATTACCGCCAGTCACAACATATCTTTTACTTCTATAATGCATTCCGCTTTTATCTCCAAAATAATTTGTAATCTGATAATCTATACATATAAGATAAATCATATCTGATATAGGTTCTTTACTGTTTTTTTCAGTTTCAAAACCCTTATAGATAACAATACCTATAGTATTCTTATTGAAATATTCTTTATCTTTCAGCCTGATAGCAGATTTTTCATCCGTATACAACCATCTTTGCTTTCCATCCATAAGATAAAAGCTTTTCCAATATGGACAATCAAATTTGATAATTTCACCCATATGAATATCTCCTTTCTTAAGTCCTATCCTTCAATCTTTAAGTTCTTAACTTTCTTTAATTATATTATATATTCTTTGTGTAATTTGTCAATAGTATTTACAATTTTTCACATTATATTTTTAAATTTTTTCCAAATAAAAAAGACTTCATACGAAGCCTTTTCTATTTACAATTATTTTATATCAGTTACCATTACAGAACCGTCAGAATTAAGTCTTGGAGTCATACTTGCAGCATAACTACCATGATAATTACTTAATACCAGGTAGTGTACTCCTGTTTCAGGATCAACATATTCATATATACCTTTATCCGTGTTATAAGGATCAAATTTTTTTAATTTATTTTCGGTTGCTTCAACATCAATATTATTATTAATAACTGCTCCACAACCTCCCAGACATAAGCAAAATATAAAAAAAAAAATGCTAAAGTATACTTTTTCTTTTTCAACTAAATCCCCCCACTTCACATTAATTAGCCTGTCCCGGCTGTCTTCGTATTCTGCTCTTTATTTTACCAAAATCTATCGGAGACAGCTCTACATAAACAGTGGCTTTCTGCTCCTCATCTTCTCTTTTAACTGTAACTGTTATTGGAATATTTTTATGTCTTTCGATTGAATTAGGAATAAGAAACTCCCTTTTATCAGTATATCTGCCCTCAGAATCACTCTCAACATTAACAACCTTTGGTTTAACATTTAATGAATCATCAAATGTATATTCAATAGAATCAGCAAAACCAAATGTATCTGTCTCCAGATATCCCATCATATTACCGCCTTCAAGGTAATGCAGTATACCTCCATCAGTTACAGATGTACCATTTATCTTAGAAAGTCTTACATTAAAGGATAACGGAATCAGAAAGAAATCATCAGTTATTGTTTCATTATCAAGATGATCTGTGCATTTTACTCTTAACTTATATCTGTAAGAATCAGGTTCAACCTTAATTTTCTCAAAATCTTCAGTAAACTTTGAACTATCTGTTACAGTTATGCTCTTATAATCTTCCCATCTGCCATTATATAATCTCTGCAAGACAATCTTATTAATTCCGGACTGTTTATCTGTAACCTTAATATTAACTGTTCTTGTAGAATCACAGCTAACATTAACAGCAGGAGCAGTATGGTCAATATAGAAATCAAGTTCTTTCGGTTCACTGTATACAATTCCTTTTCTTGTCTCTATACTTGATTTGCTCTTTAACAGAATATGATCATTATCATCACAGTCACTAGAATAATATAACTTCTGATAACTGCTTGAATAATATTGTTTATAATCATCACTATTAGGTCTTGTTATATATACACTCTTAACAGGAAAATATCTATCTCTTCCTTCAGCTCTTACAATTACAGGCTCATGATAATATGTTGTTCCATTGCACTCAAAGAATCTGTTATTAGTATATGGAAAATAAAAATTAACATCTGGCCTGTCCCATACCGCTTTCAACTTTTCGTTTTTTTCAGGATAATATTTTTCATTAACATCCTTAATCTCATTATCTTCTGTTTCCCATCCTACCAAAGCATAATTTTCTTTATCGGCATCCGGCAGTAATACTCCCGGATTAGTCCAGTCTGCCAACAGTCTTACTTTTCCACGATATTCTAATGTCATGTTTTTAAGTGCTGCCTTATCCGGATATAACGCTTTGTGGCATTCAGGCTTATTTACAGCCCATTTAATAAAAGTGTTATATTTATCATACACTCCGTCCATTGCTCCTAAATAAGCAAGATTAAACTGCTCAGGGGCATAAGACACATTGTTATAGATGAAATTATTATTATCAAGCCATCCATTAAAAGAAAAATTATCAATATCAAAACCCTTTTCACAGACTCCACCGTCTGCATCATATATCACCTTGTAAAATTTTTTATATGCAACTTCCGGTAGTTTTTCTGTCTTATCAAATTCTGTAGATATATCTTCCATATTGCCTGATGTAGAACCATTACCATCGAATATAATAGTATATTTTATTGGCTTCCACTGGGCATACAGATTAATTACAGCATCTTTTTCTGTTGTAAGATTGATAACAGTCTGGTTATCTGAATATCTTATACCTGTTCCATCTGCTTCTGTATTCCAGCAGTCAAAAACATACCCATCTTTATAAAAAGTATTACTTGATAAAGAGTCTGATGTATCATATGTAAATGTCTGTGGCTGCATTTCACCATTACCACTATTGGCATTAAAATGTATCTCATAATTATTAGGAGTTATTTTATATCTTGTCAGATCATGTTCATAAGTAAAAGTAGCAGTCATATTCTTTCCAATTTCTCCTGCTGTACATACATAACTAACATGCTGATCTCCCACATAGTAATACTTTTTATTCTTGTTACAATACGAAAAATAAGCTCTGAAATATGAATATCCGGCGCAGCCATCCATCTGACAGGTATAAGGCTCAGCCAGACGAACATAAGGTGTTCCTGTTCCATTATATCCTGATGCTGGTGAAATCATTGAGTTTGGATTCCCTACCGGAGCATCAATATAAAACAAAGCCTGTATTGTACTGACCAAATGATTATTTCTTCCGGAAACATATTTATTGGTAAATACAAGCCTTCCCGGAATATTGGAATAATTCGTAAAAGCACTCTGTAATATTGGAATTGAGGTTTGTAAACCACTTGATTCTTCTGATACATAATTTGAGTTACCAGTTGAATGAACACAATGAATTACATCATACTCTTCCAAATGATATCCGTCTTTTTTTGTATCTTCGTCATAAGTTAGAGTTGCAGCACTTACATTTTCCACTGAAAATAATGTAAATACCAAAAAAAGAATAACTAAAAATTTTTTCATACTTTTCCCTTCTTGTCTATCTTTTACTTACCATAGATGAAATATGAACCGTACTTATTACTAATTAAAATATTAGATTTTAAATACTCATCTCCAAGACTGTTCCATAAAGCTCTTGCTTCTGCTTCATTTCCTATATGCTTAGTAACCATATTCATACCAGGAAATGAACTTCTTAACTTTGCATTAGCTTCTTCCTCAGATATTTCTAAATCAAACCACTGATTAAGAATATTATTAATAAGATCATTCTGTTCTTTTGTATATTTAGGAGCTTTAGGTTTTTCTTCTTCTTGAGGTTTTGGTGTCGGAGCTGGTGTTGGAGCTGGTTTCGGAGTAGGGTTTGATACCGGGTTTGAACCATTATCTGAAGGAGATGATATACCTGAATCAGATGAATCACCATGACTGTTTCCATCAGAACCGGAACCAGTAGAATTACTTAAACTTGATTTTTGTTGACTGTTATTTCCTGTATTTGAACCTGTATCATTATTATCTGATGATGCAGTTATAGGAACAACCTTGATTGTTCCGTCCGGTTCAACCTTTGTCTCAATTATTTCTCCTGTTGCCTTATTATGGGAACTTATGAATTCAGATAACTCTACTATTTTCTCATTAGCATACAAAAAATACCCATTTTTTATAGAATTATCTATCTCATTTAAGATTTCCTCGTAATTAAGTTTTTCTTCCTTACTAACGCTGATAACAGTATAACCTTCAACTGTCTCATCACCATCTGAAATAATAAGATATTGAGTTTTAATCTGGCCAAGAGCATCTTCCATACTCTTTTTATTTGTAGCTGCAATATTTGTTAGCAGTTCATTAAGAGTCTCCAGTCTGTCAATTTCATCATTACTTAATGTTTTATCATCTATTTTTTCTTTAATTGTATCTAAAAAATTTCTATTTTCTTCTCTTTCTGTATCTGAAAAAATATTATTACCATTCATAAAAACAGTATCATCATATAACATTTTTACTTCTGTATATTTCTGTTCTTCGTTTATTTCATCCATATTGATTTCTATATTTTTATCATTGTCAGAAGAACTGGCACAAT
>ULQD01001676.1_pt1 | contig 10115 bp, 8 predicted proteins | sample 1954121 | NCBI WGS metagenome assembly ULQD01 (sample SAMEA4835646, study PRJEB28245) | human gut metagenome | biome: gut microbiome; material: fecal sample | place: Denmark | collected 2008 | reverse complement strand
CCTAAACTTTACAATTATATATTATATATTAATGTTTTGAATAAGTAAAGCATAAATTGCATTTTGAAATATTTTTTTACAAAAAACTCACTTGTAAAAGTAAACACAAGAAACTTTTTTTAATTTATTCACTTGATTTATTGGCTTCACTTTTTGCATCTTTAATAAATGATGCGATAATAAGTATTAAAACTATTGCAATTGGAAATGCAGCAATTATGCTTACAGATTGTAAATTTGCCATTGAACTTTCTGCAAAAACTAATGCTATAGGTAATAAAATTAGTAATATGCACCACATTAATTGCATACTTTTATGCGGCTTTTCATCATGTGATAATTTTTTATAACTATAGCATGATGCTGTATATGCGATTGAATCAAAAGATGTTGCATAAAATGCTATCATTGTTATTAATATGACAAACTTGAAAATATTTGAAAGAGGAATAGTATTAATCATTTCAATAATCATTTTATATAAATCTCCTGTGGTGTTGTACATTGTTATGAAATCTACGCTACCGCTTGCTTGAAGTCCTAAAGAATGATTTCCTAAAACGATAAAACTTATAATTGTAGAACCAACACCAAAAATGTATCCTCCTAAAATTGTTTGTTTAACTGTTCTTCCTTTTGAGATATTTCCAATAAAGAATGGGGCAGCAACACACCATACCATCCAGTATGCCCAATAGTAAATAGTCCAGGTTTGTGGAAATCCACTCGTTCTTAAAGGGTCACTATAAGTTGATAATCCTATAAAATTTTGAACCATTTTACCTAAAGAGCCAAAACCATTTTCAATTATAAATTTAGCTTGTCCACCAAAAATTAAAACATATATTAAACTTCCAAAAAATAAATAAATGCAAGCTTTAGCTAATACTGACATTCCTTTTAAACCATGTAATAAGGAGTATGTATAAACAAAACATGTAATTAGCAAAATAATTATTGTAATAGTTGTCCTACTAATAGTAACATTAAATAAAACTTTAACTATTTCAGCCATCAATGGTGTTGCTACGCTAAATGTTGTTGCTGTTCCTGCAAGCAATGCAAATACTGCTAGTAAATCAATTATTCTTCCTGGAAATTTATCTGTCCATTTGCCCAAAATTGGACGACAAGCTTCGGAATATTTTTGTTTTTCTTTTTTCTTTACGTGTAGCATATATCCAAAAGCTACTGCTAAAACCAAATACATAGCCCATGGGATGAAACTCCAATGAAAAAGTGGGAACACACTTGACCATTCATAAATATCACCTAAACTAGCTGTGTAAGGTTCATTTGCGTATAATAACCATTCTGCAAAAGAATAGAAGATAATATCTGCAGCTAGACCACATGTAAACATCATAGAGCCCCATGTAAAAAATGAATATTTTGGTTTTTCACTTTTTTTTCCTAGTACTATTTTTCCATATTTTGAAAAAGCTATATACATGGAAACTATAAATATTCCCAATCCAATAATTAAGTAATAAACACCAAATGTGTCACCAAAAAAGTATCTTATTTTACCAATAATATCACTTGAAGCATTTGGGTAAGTAAAGAATAAAATGCATAATAATAGTATTATACCAAGTGGTACTAATGTAATTAACCAATCTATTTTTTTATTTTTCATTATTCTCATCTCCTTTATATTTTAAATAACTTGAATCAAATTTTATCAAATCATCTAAAGTATCAATTTCATACATATCTTCATCTTTTATTTCATATATTGTTAAATTAAATAATTTTGGATAGCAGAATATTGCTATATCATCCCAATACAATTGAGTATTCTTATTATAAATAAATTCTTTTTCAAGTAATTCACTTAGCTTCTTTCCATCTTCTTTTGTCCATCTGGAAACACTATATAATCTCCACCCTATTCCACCGTTTCTATTACATGAAATTACTTCTTTATTGTCATTAACTTTAAGAATCCAATCATTTTCATACTCAGTAATCCATTTACAACTATATCCAGATTTTTCAAAATCTGCAAATAGTATTTTCGGGTTTTTAATTAATTGATCAGCATCCATAATAATACTTTCTTCTATTTTATCTTTTACAACGAATAGAGATGAAATATTGTTACAAGTATCATAATATGGATTTTCTACTAAAATTACTTCTGAATATTTTTCTTTTAAAAATGTGAATTTTTCTTTCATGTAACCAACAACTATATATATTTCATTAATATTATTACTAATTAATGCAGTTATAATTGTTTCAATAAAACTTACTCCATTTACTTTGACTAGTGGTTTGGGTACAAAATCTGTAACAGGTTTCATCCTACTTCCCTTGCCAGCTGCCAAAATAATTGCTCTTTTTACTTTATTCATTTCAACTTCTCCATTTCATTTATTGCAATTTTATAATACTCTTTTGCGTAGCGATATTGTTTTAGTGAATATTCACCAAACTCAATACCTAATATTTTTTTATATTCACACCAATTGCTCCACAACAAACCACATGCTGCAATATAACAATAAATTTTAATTCGTATATTTGGCTTACAGTTTTCTTCATAATATATATCTATCAAATTATCAATTTGTTTTCTATCAAGCATAGAATATATACAAAACATAGCAATATCAACATCTGGATCTTGCATGCCAGCATATTCGAAATCAATTAGTCTTACATTATCAATACCATTTTCTTTAAATATTAGGAAATTGTCTGCAACAGAATCAATATGGCAAAGACATATTTTTTCTATGTTTTTTTCTATGTAATCTTTTAAAGATAAAACGTTTTTCTTTGTAGTTTGATAATCAGCATAATCTGATTCATGACCGTTTCTTAATTTTTCATAAAATGCAATGTTCTCAAATATATCAAAACTATGATTTACTTTTAAATTAAGATCATGAAATTTTTTTAAAAAGCTCATACAAAGTTTTAAATCATTTTTGCTATTACAATTACATACTCTAGCATTTTCAATAAATTCAGTTAATTTAAATCCGTTTTCGGGATTCATATAAATAACATTGTCTGCTATATTTTTTCCGTTGATAACAGAATAGACATTAAATTCATTCTTACGAGAAATTAGCTTATCAGTTCCTTCACCTGGTATTCTCATGATATATTTTTTATGATTAACTTCAAAATAAAATGATTTATTTGTCATGCCTTTTTTTAAAGCTTTGATTTTTTTTATTTCATTAATATTAACCTTTAATGTATCACAAATAATTTTAATTGCTTTATGTTCTAATTCTAAATTATCTTGATCAATATCTCTTAAATCTTCATAAGAGTTAATTTCATAGTAATCCTTATCACTTACTATTTTTGCATTTACTAAAAATTCATTTTTATTTTGCAGTGACTTTTCCCAAAAATAATCATCCACATCTTTTGATACAAAACTTGTTAATTTTTCTTCAATAATTTTTGCTTCACTGGAAGTTATATAAGCGATGCCAATCATGTGCATTGTGTCTTCATGTGATAAGCTAACACTTTTGTTTTTGTTAATTTTAAACTCACTATTAGTGTCTTTTTTATCAGAAAACATGTACCAAGCTCCGATTTCATATTTTGAAAATGGATTCTTATACATTACAATATCTGAAGGGATAATATAAGAATTTGACAATTTGTTTCTTATTAAATATAACGAATAATAATTGTTTTTTGTATTATAAAATGGATTGACAATTAATTTTACATTATATTTGTCTATTAAATATTCAAATTTTTCTTTCATGTATCCTACTACAATATATATTTCTTTTATTCCAACGTCATGTAAAAAAATTATTTGTTTTTCAATAATCACTTCGTTATTTACGCTTAAGAGTGCTTTAGGAATTGATGAATTAATAGGAACCATTCTTGTGCATATACCGGCCGCTAATATAATTGCTCTTTTAGGCTTGCAAATATTTATCATAGAATTTGCTTTTTCAGTCAATTTATTTTTTTTAGTCAAGTAACCGTCATTTATTAGTGATTTAATCTCTTTATTAACAAGTCCTAATGAAATATTTAAATTACTTGCAATTATTCTTTGAGATTCGTAATGATAATTCTTTAAATATAGTATTATTTCCTTTTGAATGTTGTTCATTTTTTCTTGGGTCACCTCTTTTTTTGAACAATATTATTATATCATATTTTTTATAAAAATCAAAGTTTTTTTGTAACGTTTCAAAAACATTATAAGAAATACTCACTAGTAAATACATTTTTTTAATTAATCTTGTTTTTAGTGATAATTAACGGTTTGACAAGATAAATTGGTCTAATTCTAACGGTTTGACGACATAAAAGGGGTTATTTTTCAACAAAATGACGAGATAACAGCAAAATAAAGTCCTTACTAGGTACTAGTAAGGGTTATAATACTTATCTATCTCTTTTAGAAAATACTGTTTTTAATCCGAATTTAACATTGTATTTAAAGAACTTTTTAATTCTAGAAGGTCTCGTCATTATTCTATATAACCATTCAGTGTTTGTTTTTATAAATATGTTTGGTGCACGTCTAATTGATCCACTTAGTACATCAATTGACCCACCTACGCCTACAAATATACCTTTTTTAAATTCGTTTATGTGTCTGTTGATAAGTTTTTCTTGTAAAGGAATACCAAGTGCGACTAATATTACATCTGGGGTGGTTTCTTTTATCATTTTTACAAACACTTCGTCCTTGTTATCAATGTAACCGTTTATCATTCCAGCAATTATTATGCCATTATATTCTTCTGTTATTACTTTTTTCATTTTGCCTAGAACTTCTTCTTTGGCACCAAATATAAAGACTTTTTTATTGTTTTTATTGCATTCTTCAAGTAAATATTTTGCTACATCTACACCAGTTATTCTTTCTTTAAGATCTAAACCTTTTATTCTAGCACCTTTAACAAGTCCAATTCCATCAGCAATTATACTATTATTTGTGTTTGTTAAAATGTCATTTATTTCTTTGTCTTCTATACCCAACATAAAAGTTTCAGTGTTTGCAGTTATTACAAACTTTTTTTCTTCACGCAAAAGTAAGGACTTTAGGTAGTCAAAATATTCGTCTCTTGTTTTAGTATATAAATTTAAATAATACTCTTTCATAACATCATCCTTACTTCTAGTATAACCTCTTTTTTACTTTTTAACACTCTTTAATTATACTATTAATAAGAAATATAATCAATAAGTTAAAGTTATTTTTCATCTTTCTTAACTAAGTACTCACTTATAAGTGTAAATGCAACCTCTAATTTATATAAATATTGTGTTTACCTTTACAACTGAGCAACAATTTAAATATTCGTTTTTTTAGTTTACTTTTGACTTTTTAATGTTATAATATTAACCATCAAGGCAGTAGTTATGAATTAAATAGGTAGAAATCTTAAAACGGTAAGATTATTAAAAAATTTGTCTTTCAAGGAAGCAGGAAATTTATTAGGAATGTCTAGTACTGCAGTTACTAAATATGAAAACGGTGTATTAATTCCTGTTTCACAAAAATTAATTACTTTTGCAAATGCCTATGAAGTGAAAGTAATTTACTATTCAAAAGTTATGAATATCCTAATATGAAATTTACTACACTTAGGAAGACAAAAAGGTTAACTGGACAAAATTGGCAATTGTTAAAAGATTTGCAGAAAAGAGTGAAGTTTTAGTTTTTTGGACTTTGAAATTAATTAGTTTATTGGTTGATAATGATGTTATTTCTAATGAGAAAGCATTAAATGGTTATATTTCTTTAAAGAATTAGAAAAAAGTTGAGATATAAAAAAAATTACACTGTTTTTGGTGTAAGTTTTTTTGTTATTTTAATTTATATGCTTTTTTGTAAGTACCATCTTTTATATTATTTATCCAGTTTTCGTTTTCTACATACCAATTTATTGTTTCTGTCATTCCATCTTCAAAGTTGTATGTTCTGTTCCAATTAAGAGAAGTTTCTACTTTTGTTGAATCAATTGCATATCTTCTATCATGACCCGGTCTATCACTTACAAATGTTATTAGTTCTTCACTTTTTTGTAGTTGTTTTAAAATTGTTTTTACAACTTCTAAGTTTGTTCTTTCAGAGTGTCCACCTAAATTATATACTTCTCCAATTTTACCTTTTCTTAATATTAAATCTACTCCAATGTTGTGGTCATGTACATGAATCCAGTCTCTTACGTTTTCTCCTGTTCCATATACAGGTATTTTTTGATCATTTAATGCTTTTGAAATAACTACTGGTATTAATTTTTCTGGAAATTGATATGGTCCATAGTTATTAGAACATCTACTAATTGTTGCAGGTAAGTTAAATGTTCTAATGTAAGCCATTACTAGTAAATCTGCTGATGCTTTAGAAGCAGAATAAGGGCTTGATGTGTGAATAGGAGTAAGTTCAGTGAAAAGTAAGTCTTTTCTATCAAGTGGTAAGTCTCCATAAACTTCATCTGTTGATACTTGGTGATATCTTCCTACGTTATATTTTAGTGATGCATCCATAAGTACTTGTGTTCCAATTATATTTGTTGTTAAAAATATTTTTGGATTTTTAATTGAGTTATCAACATGAGATTCTGCTGCAAAATTGATTACATTATCAAATTTCTCTTGTTCAAAAAGTTTGAATACATTTTCTCTATCAGTGATATCCATTTTAATAAATTTAAAGTTTTCTTTGTTTATAATTGGTAATAAGTTTTCATAATTACCTGCATATGTTAGAGCGTCAATACACACAAATTCTTCATTAGGATATTTATTTACTACATAATGTAAATAGTTACTTCCAATAAATCCTGCTCCTCCAGTTATAAGTGTTTTCATTACATTCTTCCTTTCTTTAATGATAGTAGGTATTTACCATAATCAGTTTGTTTTAGTTCGTGACCTAGTTCTTCTAATTGTTCATCATTAATGAATCCTCTACGCCATGCTATTTCTTCTAAGCAAGCAATATATAAGCCTTGCATTTCTTGTATTTCTTCAATAAAACTAGATGCTTTTAACATATTTTCAGGTGTCCCTGTGTCTAACCAGGCTATTCCACGATTCATTAGTTGCACTTTTAATTCTTTTAGTCTTAGATATTCATTGTTTACTGATGTTATTTCAAGTTCTCCTCTTTTTGATGGAATTACATTTTTTGCAATATCTATAACTTTGTTATCATAAAAGTATAGTCCTGGAACTGCAAAGTTTGATTTTGGAACAAGTGGTTTTTCTTCAATTGATAATACATTCATGTCTTTATCAAATTCTACTACACCAAATGCTTTTGGATTTTTAACTGGAAAACCAAATATAGTAGCACCTGTTTTAGTGTTTACAGCTTGCCTTAATATGTCAGTCATTCCTTGTCCGTAGAATACATTGTCTCCTAAAATTAGACATACATTATCATTTTTAATAAAGTTCTCTCCTAATATAAATGCTTCTGCTAGTCCTCTAGGTTCTTTTTGTACTTGATAAGATATATTTAAACCAAGTTTTGAACCATCTTTTAGTAATTCTTCATACATTGGTAAATCTTTTGGTGTTGAAATTATCAATATGTCTCTTATGTTTGCAAGCATTAGTATTGATAATGGGTAATATATCATTGGTTTATCATATAATGGTAGTAATTGTTTTGACACTACCTTTGTCATTGGGTAAAGTCTTGTTCCTTTTCCTCCTGCTAAAATTATTCCTTTCATTTAAATCCTCCTTATTTTAAAGAAAAAGGCACTTTAATAATTTATTTGATTATTAAAAATTGCCCTTTTTTCCTTTTATCTTTTTAATCTTTTCTTTAGTCCATAACCATTTATAGTGTTTATTACTTTATCAACTTGTTCTTCAGTCATTCCATAGAACATAGGAATTGATACTACTTCTTTTGCAAACTGTTCTGCAAGTGGGTAAATTTCGGAACTTCTTTCACTATAAGCAGGTTGCTTATGTATTGCTGTTGGATAATGTATAAGTGTATCTATTTCATTATTTTCCATATATTTACGGAAGTCTTCTCTATCTTTTACTCTTAGTACAAATAAGTGCCAGATGTGTTCATTGTATTCACTTATTTTAGGTAATACTACATCTTTATTATTTATTTCATTTAAGTATCTTTTTGCAACTTCACGTCTAAAATCATTCCATTTATCTAATTCTTTTAATTTAACATCAAGTATAGCACATTGAATTTCGTCTAGTCTGCTATTATTTCCTTTAAATAAGTGAACGTATTTTTTTAATGAACCATAATTTGATAATGCTCTTACTTTGGTTGCTAGTTCTTCATCGTTTGTGACAACACATCCACCATCACCCATACAGCCTAAGTTTTTTCCTGGGTAGAAACTGAATTCTGCAATGTCACCTAGTGAACCAGCTTTTCTTCCTTTGTATGTTGCACCTACTGCTTGTGCTGCATCTTCTAATACTTTTAAATTATATTTTTTTGCAATTTCATTTATTTTATCCATGTCTGCACATTGTCCATATAAGTGAACTGGTAATATTGCTTTTGTTTTTGGTGTTATAGCACTCTCTATTTTTTCTGGATTTATGTTGTAGTTAGTTTCATCTGGTTCTACAAATATAGGTTTTGCTCCTACATATGTTACAGCAAGCGCTGTTGCTATATATGTATGAGAAGGAATTATTACTTCATCACCAACACCAACACCAAGTGCTTTTAGAGATAGCATAAGCCCATCTAGTCCATTACCTACACCTACACAATATTTTACACCACAATATTCTGCAAAATCTTTTTCAAATTTAGAACTTTGTGGTCCATGTATAAAGTAATTACTGTCTATCACATCATTAACCGCTTTTTTTATTTCTTTTTCTAGTTCATTATGCATTGGTTTAAAATCTGCAAATGGCACATTCATAATTATAACCTCCCTGCCGTGCAAATGGTAACTATTCTCACTACCATTAACTACATATTTATTTTACCCCATTTTAATAGTTTTTGCAATTTATTTTTTAAATTATTATTCATTTTTTTAATTTGTTCATCCTTTATGGCTAATTCTTTCTCTAGGGTGTGTATTTTATTTAATTCATAATCATGTAATAAATAGTTAACTAAGTAGTTAGAAACTGACTCGTGTCCAGGTGGATAAAAGTAGTATTTATTTTTACATCTTTCTCTTTTTTCTTTTTTGGAGTCGTTTCCTTTTAGTAGTTCTTCTAGGTAATTAATTGTTTCATTGGATGAAGTGGAAACGTATGCGTTTGATATTATTTTGTTTCCTAAGTCATTTAATTTAATATTACTTTTTGTATAAATCATTGGTTTTCCAGTCATAGCAAATTCTACTAAAGTTGAAGAATGGTCAGATATTAGTATGTCACTAGAAAGTACATCTTCTAAGAAAGTGCTGTATTCACACTCAAAATAGTTTTCATACGTTTTTAAATCTGTATGTATTTTGGTGAATTCTTTTTCTAGATTTTTTTCCTTTATTTTTTGGTTAAATAATGGATGATAATATACGTAAAAATCTACTTCTTTATGGTGCTTAATAAATTTACTAATGTTTTCTATTTCTCTAAAAAAGTTAGAGTCTCTGTCTAAAGTCCATCTTGGTTTCCAAAGTATTTTTGTTCTTTTATTTTTCTTAGATGGCATTTTATTGTAATATATATACTTATCTAGTTTCATGTATCCAATTGGAATGAATTTTTCCGTATAAGAACCAAAATCTAGGTTATAACTTGTTTCTACAAATACATACTTTGCATTTTCAAAAAAAGAGTTGTTTTTTAGTGATTCGTACAACCCTTCATTTTTAATCATGGATGCTCCATAGGAAATTGTACAAACATTTGAATAATTTTTAACAATTTCCGAAGAGTACTCTTCTTTAAAATAGCAATCGTATGGTACTAAGTAGAAAACATAATCCGGATTATATTCTTCTAAATTAAATAGTTTGTTATTTTTATTTGTATCTATATTATCAATGTTTATACTTTTTAAAAATCTTGATATTGCATGTGAATTTTTGCTTTTATCATTATAGCCATCTACTGCAAGTACTTTTACATCAAATATACTTTCTTTTTCTTTTAATAATTTATAGAATGTTTCATAATTATTGAAGAAAAAGTCA
>ULQD01053842.1_pt1 | contig 10156 bp, 10 predicted proteins | sample 1954121 | NCBI WGS metagenome assembly ULQD01 (sample SAMEA4835646, study PRJEB28245) | human gut metagenome | biome: gut microbiome; material: fecal sample | place: Denmark | collected 2008 | reverse complement strand
CGCATCGGTCTGACGGTTGTCCGCTTGATTCGCATGGAGGAGGAGAATGGGCGCATCACGCTCGTCGTCTCCGGCGCGGATTTGATGGACGGCACGCCAATTGTGGACATCAAGCCGTACCTGCCGTATGTGGACAGCGTGCCGGACGCGGTCGGCGGGTTCACCGAGCAGACCGAACGCCATCGCTTGACGGTGGATTTTCCGGAGAAGCTCAAAAAGTATGTTCCCAAGCAGAACCTGCCCGCCGTGATGGGCTTGCTCGCGCAAGACCCGCGCCCGGCGTATCAGCATGACGGAAAGCGCGTGTACGGCGTGCCGTATGGCGAGGTGGATATTCGCTTTGTCGTCGAGGGAGACACGCTGACGGTGGTGGAGGTCGTGCCGTACACGGAAAAGGAACAGAAAAAATGAATACGAATCGCTGGATGCAGGAGGTCAATGCGCGGTTTCCGGTGCGCAAAAGCAAGGTACAAAAGGCGCAGTTCCGCCAGTATGTGCTGCAAAAGGCGCAGGAAATGGGCTATGCGGCGAGGATGGAGGAAAACAAGGCAATCTGCACGAACCGCAATATCGTCGTGGGCGATATAGACAAGGCGAAAGTGCTTGTTACGGCGCATTACGACACGCCCGCAACCGTCGGGCTGCCGAATGTCATGCTGCCCATGAATCGCCCGATGTTTTACCTCGTTCAGGCGCTGATTGCGCTGGTGATGGTGGTGCTCATCTTCATACCGACGGGGATTGTGAAAAAGCTCACGGGCAGCATCTTCTGCACGGAAGCGACGCTGATTGGGTTGTACTGCCTGATGATGTATCTGCTGCTGGCGGGCGTGCCGAATCCGCACAACGTCAATGACAACACGTCGGGCGTGTGTGGGGTGCTGGCGCTGATGGAGGCGTTCGCGGCGGAAAAGCCGGAGGAGATTGCGTTCGTGCTGTTCGACAACGAGGAGAAGGGGCTGCTCGGCGCATCGGGGCTGGCGAAAGCGCATAAGCAGGCGGCAAAAGAGACGCTTGTGCTGAACATGGACTGCATCGGCGTGGGGGAAGCCATGCTGATGCTTGTGCCGAAAGCGGCGCGGGAGAAGTATCCGGCACTGGGCGAGACGGTGCGGAAAAGCAGCGGCATTCCGGTCGTCCTTGGCAACATGGAGAAGTGCAATTTCTCCTCCGACCAGAAGCACTTCAAGCTCGGCGTGGGTATCTGCGCCTGCCGCAAGAAAAAGCATGTAGGCTGGTACTGCAGCAAAATTCATACCAAACATGACACGACGTACGACGAAATCACCCTGCAGGGCGTGGCGGACACGGTGGAAGCCGTCCTCCGGCAGGTCGTCGGGAAGGAGCAAGCATGACCATACGCGAAGAAATCGACGTGCAGTTCCCCATCCGCAAAACGACGGCGCAGAAGCGGGCGTTCGAGAAGTGGGTGATGGCGAAGATGCGCGAAATGGGGTATCGCCCCTATGTGGACGGGATGAACCGAAAGGACAAGCTGCGCCACCGCAACATCGTCGCCGGCGACCCTCAAAATGCCGAACTGCTCATCAGCGCCCACTACGATACGGCGGCGACCATCGGCGTGCCCGATCTGCGCATCCCACGGAATTTCCCGGTGTATATCCTTGCGCAGGGCGCGGTGCTGCTGGGAATGCTGCTGATTTCTCTGCTGATTGGCACGGCAGTCGGGCTGGCGACAAAGAGCGGCGATTTGCTGATCCTGACGTTCTTTTTCGCCTATCTGGCGCTGATGCTGCTGATGATGTTCGGCGCGGCGAACAAGCATAACGTCAATGACAACACATCCGGCATTGCCGCCCTGCTGGAGACGATGCAGCGCCTGTCCCCTGAAGCGCGCGAAAAGACGGCGTTCATCCTCTTTGATCATCAGGAGACGGGCAGCCGCGGCGCAAAGAGTTACGGCGCACAGCACGTCGAAGTGCAGACGATGAAGCTGCTTGTTGACCTCAACTGCGTCGGGGATGGCGACACGTTTGTCATCAGCGCCCCGAAAATGGCGCAGGATAAGCCGGAATACGCCGCCGTCCGCGAATCCCTTGAAGAAAACGCAATGGCATCCGGCGTGTCGACGCAGTTCTTCGGGCGCGCGGGTGTGCAAGGCGCGGGCGATTATCGGCGCTTCGTGTGCGGGGTGGGCGTATCGGCATACCACCACAGCGCGGGGGTGGGACTCATCACCGGGCGCATTCACACTTCCCGCGATACCGTCTGCCGGCAGGAAAATTTGGACTATCTCGCCAAAAGTCTCGCCGACGCGGCTCAAAAAATGAATGATTTGTAACAATTTGCCGAACAAGCGGCATTTTTCAGCGCTTTTGCTTTGCAATTTGTACCGGAATATGCTACAATAGTGAATAGAAAGGCTCCCTGTTGGCGAGACTGGAAGAGGAGGAAGCAGTATGCTGCCGCAAGTTTCCAAGGGATTCCGCGCCATTTTTGTCGCGGTGATGTGTGTGGTGTGCGTGGCGCTGTGCGTGCTGGCGGTTCGGCTGGCGCAGCAGGGCGAGCAGCTTCGGCTGACGCAATTGCAGCTGGATGCAAGTCTGGCGCGGTTGAAGCTCCAGCAGACGCAGCGCGCGCAAATCGACGTTGACCTGCCGGAAACGCTGGCGCAATTGCAGGCGGTGCAGCCCGAAGCGGATGCAGCGTCCGCGCGAGAGCAGGAACTCCGCGCCCAGCGCAAGGCGCTCCGCAGCGAGAATGCGGAATTAGCGGCGCAGGCGGAAACGCTCACGCAGCAGCTCGCTCTCCTTCGGACCCCGGACAGTGAGCTGATCGGAGAGGTGGAGACGCTGCAAAAGACGCTTTCATCCCTTCAGGCGCAGGTGGACGCCGCACGGCAGCTCCTTGGGCAGGCAGAGGAGTGAGCCTATTCCCCAATTCACTTGCGCTATCTGCTTGCGCATTCGCATTTGGAAATAGGATGACAGCCGCATTTATTCACAGCCTGAGATTCGACTGACAAAGCAAGGAGGAAGTTCCCATGTCCGAAAACAAGTCCCAGACACCGGCACAGAACACGCCGGAAAACAGCGAGAAGAAGAAAGTCTCCCTGTTTGCACTCATCGTCGTGCTGGTCGTGGCGGTCATCGTGATGGTCGCGCTGTTCGTGCGGTCGAATAACCTGTCCAGTCAGCTGGATGAGGTCAACGGTCAGCTGGCCGCCAGCAACACCGAACTCCAACAGACCATTGCCGACAAGGAGACGGCGCAGGCGGAACTGACCACCGCGCAGAACGACCTCCGCGAAGCGCAGCTGGTGCTGGAAGAATCCACCGCAAAGGTGGCGGAACTGGAAGCTCAGCTGGTTGTGCTGAACGACGAAAACGAAGCGAACAAGGCGCAGGTGGAAACGCTGACCGCTGAACTGGACACCGCAAAGGCGAATCAGGCGGCGGCGCAGGGCTACCTCGACAACGTGTCCGCGCAGCTGGATGAGCTGATGCAGAACCTCGGCTTGGCGCAGAGCGCGCTGAACGGCGAAGCGACGGAAGAGCCCGCTGTCGAGCCCGCTGTGACGGAAGAACCCGCTGTTGAACCCGCTGCGACGGAAGAACCCGCTGTCGAGCCCGCTGTGACGGAAGAACCCACCGCCGAGCCCGAAGCGACGGAAGAACCCACCGCCGAACCCGAAGCGACGGAAGAACCCGCTGTTGAGCCTGACGCGACGGAAGAACCCACCGCCGAACCCGACGCGACGGAAGAACCCGCTGTTGAGCCTGACGCGACGGAAGAACCCACCGTCGAACCCGACGCGACGGAAGAACCCGCTGCTGAAGGAAGAGTTCTTACCACCACCATCACGTCTATGCTGCCGGACGAATACACGCTTGATGTTGAACTGCATCTGGATGCGAACAATGTGGTGACGGAGTTGAAGCTGACGCTGGAAAATGAAATCGAAGGTCTGACGCAGGAAATGCTGGACGCCTTCGCGGAGCAGTTCGTCGGCAAGCAGCTGCCGGTTGTCCTGCACGCGGATGCGGATGAGACGACTGCGGAAGAGCAGATTGTCGAAGCCATGGAGAATCAGCTGGAGAACAGCCGCGGCATCGTTGAGATGCTGAACAAGCTGGCAGAGCAGTAATCCCCTGACACATCGCGCTGCCCCGCCTGACCGAACGTGGTTAAGCGGAGCGGCGCTATTTTGCACTTGTGTTCCTTTTCAATCAATGGTATAATAGAAGTGGACGTGTATGTCCGAGCAGGTATATCAACGATCGACGACCAATGGAGGCAGCACATGAAAAAATGGTTCTGTGCGCTGGGCATGATGCTGGCGCTGCTGATGTCCGTCGCGCTGGCGGACGGCGTGAAAGTCACCTTTGCCGAGAAAAACGGGCAAATCAACGGCGGCTATGATTATACGATGAAGCTGAACGTGTCGCCCGCAAGCGACAAAGACCTGACGGTTTCCCTGACCTGCGACGGCTTGGATGGCGCGTATTCCGTGGTCATCCCGGCAGGGCAGAAGAGTACCACGCTGACCGTTCCGACGCAGGTGGTGGAGGAGCGCGGCAAGGTCGTCTTTGAGCTGCAGAGCGGCGACGGCTACACCGGTGCAGGCAAGCACACGCTGACCATCCAGCGCCTGCCGAACGTGCAGTTCTATCTGGGCATCAACTTTGGCACGGTGGGCAAGAAGATGAGTGTCCGCATGACGGTGACGAATTCATCCACCATCGTCAAGGGCAACAACACCTTCCAGCTGCGCGATGACAAGGGTACAGTGCTGGCGGAAGCAAAGTGGTCGAATCCGAGCGGCGACATGAGCTTCTCTATCACCCCAACCGCTGATATGGAGGGCTACACCCGCCTGAGCGTGTGGCTGGGCGATCGCTGTGTGGCGGATGGCGGTTACCTGACCGTCGTTGCGAAGGGGCAGCGCGCCGTCAAGAACGTGGAGACGGAGCGGAAACTTGTCGGCATCGGCATGGACTGCGGTTTCGGCGGCAAGAACACCGATCAGGTGCTGGAAGTGCTGGCGAAGCACAACACGAATATCACCTTCTTCATGACGGGCTATTTCGTCCGCACGTTCCCGGAGGAATCCAAGCGCGTGCTGGCGGCGGGCAATGAAATCGGCGACCACACGAACACGCATCCGCAGCTGACGAAGGAACGGCCATACAGCATGATGCGCCAAATCGTTTTCCCGGCGGAGACCATGGCGGAAACGCTGGGCGTCTCGCCGCGCCTGATGCGCCCGCCGTACGGGGACGTGAACAGCAACGTCATCAGCGTTTCGCGCGCGGAAGGCATGGAGTGCGTGCTGTGGAACATGAGCACGAAGGACTCCATCGGCAAATACACGGTGGAGGAGTGCATCAAGAACGGTACGACGCGCGCCAAGCTCGCGCCCGGCAATATTTTGCTCTGCCATCTCGACGCGAATCACAGCTGGGAAATTCTTGATGCTGTCCTGACCTACTACGAGGAGCAGGGCTACACCGTTCTGCCGATTTCCGCGCTGATTTACGCTACGGGCGGATCGCTGCCCCCGATGCCTTCCACCCGCGAGGCACTGCTCTACACCGACGACTACTGGCCGAACTGGCTGGCAGAACGCGGCATTGAGATTGAGACGAAGGAATAAGCAAGCAGGCTGTCCGAGAAAAACGGGCAGCCTGTTTTGCAAAAGGTGGAATGCCGATGCACATCACTGACTGGAAAGAGAATTTTATCTCGAAGATGATTACGCGCGGGCGCAATTACTGGCGTGCCGGGGCAGTGAAAAATCTGCACTGCACGCAGGAGAAAATCACTGCTGATGTAGAAGGCACGCGGCTGTATCGGGTTGAGATTACGCTGGCAGGCGATGCCGTGGCAACTCTGTCCTGCACCTGCCCCTTTGCGAAAGAGGGCGCAAACTGCAAGCACATGGCGGCGGTTCTCTTTGCGGCGACCCATCTGCCGGAATCGGAATTGCCTGCGCCGGAGTGGGAGAAGAAGCTGAACAGCCTGTCCGCTGAAACGCTTCGGGATTTTCTTCGCCCGCTGCTGAAAAAGGACGAAGCACTCCGAAATCGGCTGATGCTGTGCAAGGGAGACGAACCTGTCCGTGCGGATGAACGCCGCCTCAATTGGCAGCGCGCCCTGACGCAGACGCTTCACGCCGCCGAACGCTATTCCGAAAACGAGTATGACGAATACGCGGAATATGACGAAGAAGAATATGACGAAGAAGAGGAATCACCCGTTCAGGAACTGCTGGAGCTGATGGATGCGGAATTGGCTGATTTGCTGACGCCGGGACATGCGATGCTGGCGTTTGAACTCGTTTGCGACACGGCAATGATGTTTGAATCCGCCGATGAAATTCTTGAACAGGAGGATATCGAAGACGCTTGCCGCGATGCATGGATGCGGATTCTTGCCATCGCAGCACCTGCCCAGCAGTCGGCAATGTACGAGTGGTTCGCCGATGCATTCCGGACGTGGAAGCCGATGCCGTATTTCACCGCGCCGCTGGCGTTCTTGTTTTCGTATCCGTGGGACGAAGCGATTCATCAGCGGAATCTTGCGCTGCTGGACGAGAAAATTGCCGAATGGAAGCCGAATGCGCAGGAACGCGGTGGAGGCGCGATGGTGAATCTGCTGAATCAGCGTGAAAAAACGATGCAGCAGCTGCACGCTTCGCAGGAGGACATCATCAGCTTCTGGCATTCGCATTGGGATGTGCCGTATGCGCATGACCGGACACTGAAAACGCTGATGGCGGCGGAAAAGTGGACGGAAGCCATCGATCAGGTCAAGGCGGATTTGCAGACGTTCGCCGGGGAATATATGCCATGCAAGCAGCGCCGCGAACAGCTGATTTTGCTCTATCAGCGCGCGAATCAGCCTGACCTTGCGCAGCAGGCGATTCGGCAGTACATTGAGCAGTACAATCAGTACAGCCTGGAGCAGATTGATGCGCTTCGAGCGACGCTTCCCGCCGATGCATGGCGCGACGAGGCGGAACGTTTGCTGAAACTGCCGACGACAAGCACTATCCGCCTGCCCCTGCTGGCATCCATTGAGCAGTGGGAGCAGCTGCTCCAGCGGATTCAGCAACACGGCAATTTTGAGGGACTGTGTACCTATTTTGACCCGCTGATGGCATGGGATTCCGCCCGCACGCTGGCACTCTACCGCAACATGGTGAATCGCGCTATGCAAGCGGCTTCGTCGCGCGCCGTCTACTGCGAGATCATCCAACAGCTGGAACGCATGAAAGGCACCGACGAGGGAAGAAAGATAATTGCTGACCTTGCTGAACAGTGGCGCAGGGACTACAAGCGCAAGTGCGCACTGCTGGACGAATTGCAGAAAGCGGGATACTGACAAAAAACAGGCTGTCCGAGCAAAACGCTCGAACAGCCTGTTTTTTTCTGCTGCTTACTCCGCCGGGAACAGGAATCCCGCCGTCATTTCCAGATAGTTTTCGCCCGCATAGTCCGGGAAAACCTCGTACATCTTCGTGGTGAAATCCGCCGTGAACGCTGCCGGTTGCAAGCGTCACGGTGGTGCAGGTCGGGGTGCTCACTTCCGCCAGCGCAGCGGACAGCAGCAGCAAAATCATCACCAGCAGGGAAATCAGTTTCTTCATGGGTTCCTCCAAGGTGGGGCGTTCGGGGAAAGGGGTTATCTTGTGGCCACGATGAAAGGATACACCATTCGTGCTATGGGCGCAAGTACGCACTTTTTTATTAGCGAGGCACTTTTTGGTGACTGGGGGGATTCGCTGCGAGGGCAAAAGAAAAGCACCGATTCTATCGAACCGATGCTAATCTGGCGGAGAGTTAGGGATTTGAACCCTAGGTGGGGTATAAGCCCACACACGATTTCCAGTCGTGCGCCTTAGACCACTCAGCCAACTCTCCATATGAAGTTCACATTGCGGCGGGTCATCCGCAACATTGATTATTATAGCGCGAATCGGGGCGTTTGTCAAGGGACTTTTCGTGATTTTTGCAAAAAATCCGCGCGAGTGAGGGCGAACGCAGAAAAAGGACTGTGAGCGGAGAAAAGTGCCCGCGCAGCAGTCCTTTTGCGGTTAAATCAGGAACATCCAGCCAAGCATTGACACCATCGCGGCGATATGCAGCGTGCCGACGATTTGCAGGGGGAACATGACGATGAAAATCGGGAGAATCGTGAACACGAGCGCCCAAATTGGGAAGCCAATCGCGCCGGTGATGATAGCAACCATCAGCGTGATGTAGAACGTAATCATTCCCAAAGAACACAGGCGCAGGGATGCGCCGCTGCCCATCAGGTCAAGCATCATGCCCTTGGCACGTTCGTCCCGCCCGTATTTGAGGAACATGTACTCCACCAGCCCGCACTTCAAGTGATACGCGGAGCTGACGATGCACGCGAACGTCGTGCCCGCGAACAGAATTGCGCCGTACACCGGGGCTTTCTGGTACGCATACGCCGCCAGTGCCGCGTATCCGCAGAACTCCAGCACGATGGCAAACACGCCCAGCACGCCTGAACGCATCGGCACACTTGGTGAAACGCCCTCCATCAGCTTCGCGGCGTAGTCGCCTTCCTTCAGCTTGCTGTAGTTGACGAGTTTCAGCGTGCCGTTGGGGAAGATGCTCAGGATGCGGTCGCAGTACATGTTGATGGCGTGACCGACGATGCCCAGGGCAAGCAGGATGTACAGGATATTCATGCGCGTATGCCTCCCAATTAGTTAATTACAACTAACCGCTTCGGTTTGGAGTATAGCACACGCACCAATCCCTGTCAAGGGCGGACAAATGGTTTCGGAAGATTTTCGTTACAGCCAGCCGAACGCGTGCGCCGCCGCGCCGCCGACGCCGCAGAGCAGCATCACCAGAATTGGGTTCCATTTCTTCCAGCGCAGGACGAGGAACGCAGCGACCATCAGCACAATGCCGACGATGGACACGCCGCCGCCCGATTTCACCGCCGCGACCTGCACGATGCTCAGCGCCGCCGACGCAATCAGCGCGACGACCACGGGACGCAGCGCGCCCAGCACGTTCTGCATCGTCTGTCCGGAACGGAATCGTCCATATAGATAGGAAAGAAGCGTGACGAGAATCAGCGACGGCGTGATGCACCCGAACGTCGCGACGAGCGCCCCCGGCAGCCCTGCGCAGCGCATCCCGACGAATGTCGCGGAGTTGACCGCAATCGGGCCGGGGGTCATTTCGGCAATCGTCATTAGGTTCGTGAATTCTGCCATCGTCAGCCAGCCGTGTGATTCCACGACCAGCGACTGAATCAGCGGCATGGCAGCATATCCGCCGCCGACACTGAACAGCCCGATTTGGAAAAAGACGAGGAACAGCACCATCATGCGGATACGCCCCCCTTTCGCGCCAGCAGTGCCCGGATAACGCCAATCGCCGCCGCGACGAGGATGACCACGATGACGTTGACGTGAAAGACAGCGGACGCCGCGAACGCGCCTGCCATCAGCAGCAGATTCAGCCAATCCTTCGACTGCACGACCTTGCCGCCAAGATTTGCCGTCACGTCGCAGATGACCGCCGCCACGCCCGACTGCATCCCCGTCAGCACCGCGCGTACCCATTCGTTCTCGGCGAACGCGGCGTACATCATAGAGATGACGCTGATGATGACAATCGGCGGCAGAATTGTCGCCAGTACCGCGACAATCAGCCCCGAAATCCCGGCGATGCGCCGCCCAACGAGGATGGCGCCGTTGACGGCAATCGCGCCCGGTGCGGTCTGCGCCAGGGCGGTCATGTCCAGCATTTCCTCTTCGGTCAGGTAATGCAGTTCATCAACGAATTTCTTCTTCATCAGCGATACGATGACGAATCCGCCGCCGAAAGTGAAGGTGCTGATGAGAAGCATGGAAGAAAAGAGCGTCCAAAGACGGTGCGCTTTGGATTCCTGCGGCATCAGGGTGGTCAGCTCCTTTTTTAAAATTGAGTTTATTCAATAAAATAGAATTTGTCTGCGGCGCGGAGGTTTCGCGTCTGCGGACGCGACAAGGGGGCAATAGGAACAGACGAAGTCTGCGATCGCCCCCTTGAACCCTTCGCAGCGCACGCCCATGTTACGGGTTTATTGTGTTGGTTGGGAAAACGATAGGTAAACGAACCATAAAACTTCCGATAAAATCCAAGAAACATGGGTGTGCAGC
>ULQD01003350.1_pt1 | contig 10166 bp, 8 predicted proteins | sample 1954121 | NCBI WGS metagenome assembly ULQD01 (sample SAMEA4835646, study PRJEB28245) | human gut metagenome | biome: gut microbiome; material: fecal sample | place: Denmark | collected 2008 | reverse complement strand
TCATACCGGGAAGCTCAATACTTCCGGCACCGACAAAGTCAATTACGGATGCACCTGTAAATGCAAAAACAAATGAAATTACAATAGAAGGTGTTTTGTCTTCATTAGATAAAGATGCCAAAAAGATGAGATTTGTTGAAAATTCATCAGGAATAGAATATGAAGTTCCATATACGGGGGGAACTGATATTCAGACAAAATATGGAACAAAGATAGCACCATCCAACATGAAGCCGGGTGAGATATACGAAGTTACATGTGATAAAAAAGGAACAGCACTGACAATCTACGGTGCAAAGGATGCGTGGGAAAGAACCGGGATTACAGGGCTTGATTTTGATGAAAGCACAAGAAAGATTACGATTGGTTCAACTAATCTTGTATATGCACAGAAATCGGTGATTTTGTCAGATAATGAAAAGATATCTATTTCCCAGATTGTAAAACAGGATACTGTAATATTAAGAGGTGTTGATAGTACGGTTTACTCAATTGTAGTTGATGTAGGACACGGATATATTAAGTTCACAGGAGTAAGTGCATTTGAGGGCGGATATGCAAGTATAGGAAAGAGCCAGCTTGTAGGTGTGACTGATAATATGCTTGTTACTGCAGCAACCGGAACATATGACCTTGAACTTGATGCAGGAACCATGAGCGGAAAGAAGACTGTTACGGTTGAGAAAAATAAAGAGACAACGGTTGATTTCAGTGAATATAAGCTTCCGGTTGATGAGCAGGGAGCTGTTAATTTTAAAGTTACTCCGTCAAATGCTGTCATGACGATTGACGGCGAGGAAGTGGATTATACAGAACCTGTTATGTTGAAATTTGGCAGTCATGTCCTGACACTGGCAGCTAATTATTATGAAGCATATACAGAGACATTTACAGTAAGTTCGGCTTATTCTACAAAAGTTATAGATATGACATCTAAGTCAGCCTCGACTAAGAGCAGCAGTTCATCGACGACTACAGCATCAACAAATGGTTACAAGGTAAATGTAACAGCACCTGCAGGTGCAGCACTTTATGTAGACAGCGTATATGTTGGAATTGTGCCGTGTTCATTTGAGAAAAAGTCGGGTACAAAGACTATAACTCTTACGCAGAATGGATATAATACAATTAGTTATTCTATTTCTATTGCCAACAGCAGCGGAGATTTGAATTATGCATTTCCGGATATGACAAAGAAAGAATAGAAGGAGGATATTATGAATATACCGTTTTCACCACCTGATATAACAGAAGAAGAGATAGAAGCAGTTGCCGAGGTTATGCGTTCCGGCTGGATTACAACAGGACCAAAGACTAAGGAACTTGAAAGAAAGATGGCGGAATTTACGCATACAAACAGAGGTGTATGCCTTAATTCGGCAACATCATGTATGGAGATGGCACTACGCCTGTTTGAGATAGGACCGGGAGATGAAGTTATTGTGCCGGCATATACATACACTGCCAGTGCCAGTGTTGTATGTCATGTTGGTGCGACACTGCGTCTTGTGGATGTAGAAAAAGGAACATTCCACATTGATTATGCTGCGGTTGAGAGTATGATTAATGAAAATACAAAGGCAATCATACCTGTTGATCTGGGCGGTGTTATGGTTGATTACGACCGTATACGAGCTATTGTTGAATCAAAGAAGAGCCTTTTTAGACCTTCTTCAAAGATGCAGGAAGCATTGGGACATATTTTAATTCTTGCTGATTCTGCACATGGATATGGTGCTTCACAGAATGGAAAGATGAGTGGAGAATGTGCTGATTTTACAAGCTTTTCATTTCACGCTGTTAAGAATTTTACGACAGCTGAGGGTGGCGGACTTGTATGGAGACCTGTGCCGGGTGTTGATGATGAGGAGATTTATCATAATCTTATGCTTCTTACGCTTCACGGACAGTCAAAAGATGCACTTGCAAAGACAAAGTTAGGTGCATGGGAATATGACATAAAGGGACCTTATTACAAATGTAATATGACAGATATTCTTGCCGCTGTAGGCCTTGTACAGCAGAAGCGTTATAAGGGCCTTCTTGCGAGAAGAAAAGAGATTGTTGAGCGTTATGATGAGTGGATTAAAGATGATGATATAATGACACTTAAACACTTTGATGGCGGTAATATTTCAAGTGGACATCTTTATCTTGTAAGAGTGCTTCCATATGATGAAGAAAAGAGAAATTCTCTTATAACAGCAATGGCAGAGGCAGGTATTGCAACTAATGTCCATTTCAAACCTCTTCCTATGCATACGGCATACAAGAACCTTGGATTTGATATAAAAGATTTCCCAAATTCATATGAGATGTATAAAAATGAAATTACACTTCCGCTTCACACATGTCTTACAGATGAGCAGACAGAGTATATCATTGAGAATTTTAACAGATTAAGGAAGATTTAATTATGGAGTTAAGACAGTGGAATGAGCTGCCTGACCGTATGAGAACGCGTGAGGTCAGAAAATATTATAATATAATCGCACAGCGAAGAGGCTGGTTTCGTGCAAAAAGGGTATTTGATGTCATAGTTTCATTAATAATGATTGTATTTCTTGCAATTCCTATGGCAGTTATTGCAGCCATGATAAAGTTAGACTCAAAAGGTCCTGTTTTTTTCAGGCAGGAAAGAGTTACGCAGTATGGAAGAATTTTTAAGATTTACAAATTCAGAACTATGGTAAATAATGCTTCACGTATCGGAAGCCAGGTTACAGTGGCAGGTGACGCAAGAATAACAAAGGTTGGTAAATTTTTAAGAAAATTCAGACTTGATGAATTTCCACAGCTTTTTAATATAATAGCTGGTGATATGACACTTGTTGGGACAAGACCTGAAGTGCCGAAATATGTTAAGCATTATACACCTGAGATGTATGCAACACTGCTTCTTCCTGCAGGACTTACATCGAGGACAAGCATTGCATACAAGGATGAGGATAAGCTTTTGAAGGATGCAAAAAATGCCGATAAGACTTATGTAGAGCAGATTCTTCCTGTTAAAATGCAATATAATCTTGAAAGTTTAAGAAAATTTGGACTGGTTGATGACTGTAGCATTTTATGGAATACTTTTTATTCTGTAATCAGGAAGTAGGATTGGAGACATTATGTTTATTACAATGTGTGTAATTGCATATAATGAAGAAAATGCAATTGACAGAATTCTTGGCGATATAGCCGCACAGGATTACAATCATAATGATATGGAAGTTGTGCTTGTTGATGGGGCATCAACTGATAATACAAAAAAACATCTTGATAATTTCAAGGAAAAATACAAAGATGATTTCAGAAGAGTTGTGGTGCTTGATAATCCTAAGAGAACACTACCGTCAGGCTGGAATGTAGCACTCAGGGAATATAAAGGCGATGCAATCATAAAAGTAGATGCACATGCCGAGATTCCTAAGGATTTCGTGAGCAAAAATGTGCGTGTTCTTGAGAGCGGAGAGGATATATGCGGTGGACAGAGACCTGTGATTATAGATGAAGAGACTCCGTGGAAGAATACGCTTCTGCTTGCGGAGAGCAGCATGTTTGGCTCAAGTATAGCTCCATACAGGAACAATCCGGGAAAAACATATGTAAAATCAATGTTTCATGCTGCGTACAGAAGACAAGTTTTTGATAAGGTCGGTTTTTTTAATGAAAATCTTGCACGCACGGAAGATAATGAGATTCATTACAGAATGAGGGAAGCAGGATTTAAACTTTGCTTTGACCCTGATATTATCTCATATCAGCATATAAGAAGCAGTCTTCCTAAGATGTTAAAACAGAAATATTCCAATGGATTGTGGATTGGAAAAACAGCAAAAATATGTCCGCAATGTTTGTCATTATATCATTTTGTGCCATTTGCCTTTGTATCGGCAATTATAATGTCGGTAATCGGAACAGGCCAGAAAATATGTATGCCGCTTAACAGGCTTGCAAAAAAACTTACAAAGTTGATGTGGTCTGCTTATGGACTTCTGGCAGCAGTAATGTCAGCATTTTCGGTGATGAAAGCAGGCAAAAAGAAAAATATGACAAATGTGGCACTGCCATTTTTGTTTTTATTGCTTCATGTAAGTTACGGAGTTGGCACATTAAAAGGCTTACTTAGTAAGACTGATGGTGAAAGGAAATAGGAAAAGATATGGGAGATACAAGAAAAGACAGGATACAGCTCCTTGTAAGAAGAATTTTTTTGGTTATAACGGATATTATTCTCATAAATGGCTCAGTATTTCTTTCACTGATTATGCGTTTTGAGATAAATATAGCAAGTGTTCCGGAAGAATATATACAAAAGTACATTGTAAATGTTATTCCATTTACAATCGTGACGCTTATAATATTCTGGTGTTTCAGGATGTATCACAGTCTGTGGCAGTATGCAAGTATCGCAGAACTTTATAAAATTGTGGAAGCCTGCGTTGTTGCAGAGCTGGCACATCTTTGCGTGACATCTTTTATGGGATGGATGCTTCCACGTTCATGTTATTTTACATCAGGAGTATTTCTTATAGTTGCAATGAGTGCAAGCCGTTTTATGTACAGGCTTTTAAGGCAGCTTATTAATGAATACAGACATACCTCGGAACAGTTAAAGATAATGATTATCGGTGCCGGAGAGGCAACAAGTGTGCTGATGAGAGAAATTTCCAATTCAAGATACCTCGATAACTCAAAGGTGGTCTGTATAATAGATGACGATTTGGGAAAAGTTGGAAAGTATATCCGAGGTGTCAAAATTGTAGGTACAAGAGACCATATAAAAGAGTATGCAAGATATTATGACATCGATGAGATAATATTCGCTATTCCTTCAGCATCAACTAAGGATAAGAGGGAGATTCTTAATATCTGTAAAGAAACATCATGTAACTTAAAGATTCTTCCCGGCGTTTACCAGATGGTTGACGGCGAGATTAACATTAAGGATTTAAGAAATGTTGATGTTCTTGACTTGCTTGGAAGAGACCCTGTAAAAGTTGATATAGAATCAATTATGGGTTATGTTAAAGACAAGACAGTGCTTGTAACAGGAGGCGGCGGTTCAATTGGTTCCGAACTTTGCAGACAGCTTGTAAGCCACAAGCCGAAATGTCTTGTTATATTTGATATATATGAAAATAATGCCTATGACATACAACAGGAATTAAAAATAAAATATCCTGATGCAAATGTGGTTACGCTTATCGGTTCAATAAGAAATACATCAAGACTTAAATCGGTATTTGAACAGTACAAGCCTGATATTGTTTATCATGCGGCAGCACACAAGCATGTTCCGCTCATGGAAGTAAGCCCTAATGAGGCTATAAAGAACAATGTTGTCGGAACATGGAATGTTGCAAAGATGGCTGATAAATATGGAGTTAAGAAGTTTGTTATGATTTCTACGGACAAGGCTGTTAATCCTACAAATGTAATGGGTGCAACAAAGAGAATCTGTGAAATGATAATTCAGTCATTTAATGAGAAATCAAAGACAGATTTCGTTGCTGTTCGATTCGGAAACGTGCTTGGAAGCAACGGTTCGGTTATTCCGCTCTTTAAAAGACAGATTGAGGCGGGAGGCCCTGTTACCGTTACACACCCTGATATTATCAGATACTTTATGACAATTCCGGAGGCGGTATCACTCGTCCTTCAGGCGGGAGCTTATGCCAAAGGCGGCGAGATATTTATTCTTGATATGGGTGAGCCGGTAAAGATTGACGATCTTGCAAAAAATTTAATACGTCTTTCGGGTTACACGCTCGGTGTTGACATGGAAATCAAATATACAGGTCTGCGTCCCGGTGAAAAGCTTTACGAAGAGCTTCTCATGAATGAAGAGGGCATGCAGGACACAGATAACAAACTTATTCACATAGGCAGACCAATCGAATTTGACAAAGAACATTTCTATGAAAAGCTTGAAGAGTTAAAAGAAATGGCATATGCAGAAGATTCGGCAGATATAAGAAAGAAGATTATGGAGGTTGTGGATACGTATCATCCGCAGAATTTGTAATCTCTATTATGGCAAGTATAGTAGCCTACTATATTTGTAAATGGCTGGATGGAGATTATTAGTCGGCAATCAGCCTAGGGTTTAAGCCGCCTTGCAAAAAAGGAATAAAAATACCAGTGAGCTGCAACTCACTGGGATTTTGACGTTGTCCGTTTGGACTTCGTATATCATTTTGCCTATAGGCATTATAACATATGAATATAGGCATTTCAAGTATTACTTTTTTTAAGTAACATATACATATAAGATAAATATTTTTTCAAAATTTAAATGTATTTTCAAGCGTGTCCCACAATTTATCTTTTTCGCTGAAGTTAAGTGGCGTGCCATCTTTTAATGTGTAGCCGGAAGGGTCAGCATTTCCCGGATATTCGCCTGTTATCTCAGGCCATTTGATGCCGATTACCGGGTCGTTCCATGCAAGTCCGCCCTCATCACCAGGATGATAGAAATCAGTGACTTTATAACAGAATTCAGCTGTATCACTTAATACAAGAAATCCATGTGCAAATCCTTCGCTTATATAGAACTGCTTTTTATTTTCTTCAGTGAGTTCGACGCCAAACCATTTTCCGTATGTTTTTGAATCCGAGCGTAAATCAACTGCAACATCAAATACACGCCCTTTGATTACACGGACGAGCTTGCCTTGCGGAAATTCTTTCTGGAAATGAAGTCCGCGAAGCACGCCTTTTGATGAACTTGATTGGTTATCTTGTACAAAGACCATGTCAAGTCCTGCTTCATGCATATCATTCTGATTATATGTTTCCATAAAATAACCGCGGCTGTCACCATGAACAGTCGGTTCTATTATATAAAGACCATCTATGTCGCAAGGTGTAACTTTAATCTGTCCCATAGTATTCTCCTTAAAATTAAAAAATAGTGTTAATAAAAAATGTATCGGGTTATTGATGATTAATCAGCAAGTTCTCCTATTTCGTGGAGATATCGGTTAAGTGCATCCTGCCATGCTGGCAGTGGAGTGAATCCGTTTTTAACAAGTTTGCTTTTATCAAGCCTGCTGTTAAAAGGTCGTGCAGCTTTTGAAAGACCATATTCGGCAGTTGTTACAGGTGTAACTTTTGTTGTGAGTCCTGCCTGACGGTAAATTTCACATGTAAAATCATACCACGAAATATATCCGCCTTCATTAGTTGCGTGGTAATAACCATATTTATCGGTTTCTGCCATGTCGATAAGTAAACGTGATAAATCAAGAGTGTAAGTAGGAGTTCCAATCTGGTCATTTACAACACGGACTTCATCATGTTTTTTACCGACATTAAGCATTGTTTTTATAAAATTTTTACCGTTAAGTCCAAAAACCCACGCAATGCGGATGATAAAATATTTTTCAATTGTACTGGAAACAGCAAGCTCGCCTGCAAGTTTAGTTTCGCCATAAACATTGAGCGGTTTATAGTCTTTGCAGTCTGGCTGCCATGGAGTGCTTCCCTGACCATCAAATACATAGTCAGTACTTATGTAAATCATTTTACTGTCTGTTTTTTTGCATGCAGCGGCAATGTTTCTGGTTCCATCAGCATTGATTGAATGGGCTTTATTTTTATTTTCGTCATCTTCTGCAGCATCTACAGCTGTCCATGCAGCACAATGAATAACCACATCAGGATTTACACTGGTTATGACTTTATTTACGGAAAAGTCATCTGTAATATCAAGGGATATATAAGGTGCGGCTGTTACGGCTGAATTATCTTTAACTCCCGAATATTCAGGTGCAATGTCACTTCCGATTCCTTCATGACCACGCTTTATTAATTCATTCATCACATCGTGACCGAGTTGGCCGCCAACTCCTGTAACTAAAAATTTCATATAAAATCTCCATTATGTATTGTCTGAATGGTATGTATAAAATGTTAATCAGCGGTTTTTATACATCTTTTCATAATAATTCTGATACTCACCGGAAATGATTGTTTCCCACCATTCCCTGTTATCAAGATACCATTTTATAGTTTTTTTGATACCGTCTTCAAATTTTGTTTCAGGAAGCCATCCAAGTTCATTGTGGATTTTTGTTGGATCTATTGCATAACGCATGTCATGCCCTTTGCGGTCGCCAACGTGAACAATAAGTGATTCAGGCTTGCCAAGTTCTTTACATATAAGTTTTACAATATCAATATTACGTTTTTCGTTATGTCCGCCAACATTGTATACTTCGCCAACTTTTCCTTTGTGAATGATAAGGTCAATAGCTTTGCAATGGTCTTCAACATAGAGCCAGTCACGGACATTAAGACCTTCACCATAAACAGGAAGTGGCTTGTCATTTAATGCGTTTGCAATCATAAGAGGAATGAGTTTTTCCGGAAAATGATATGGACCATAGTTGTTGGAACATCTGCTTATTGTAACAGGAAGCCCGTAAGTTCTGTGGTATGCAAGAACGAGTAAATCGGCTCCGGCTTTTGAAGAACTGTAAGGGCTTGATGTATGTATAGGTGTTTCCTCAGTAAAGAAGAGATCAGGACGGTCAAGAGGTAAATCGCCATAAACCTCATCTGTAGAAACCTGATGGTAACGTGTGATTCCATATTTTCTGCATGCATCCATAAGCACTGCTGTACCTTTAATATTAGTATCAAGGAAAATCTCAGGATTTTCGATTGAACGGTCAACATGTGATTCCGCTGCGAAGTTGACAACCATATCAGGGTGTTCTTCTTCAAAAAGCTTGTATACAGCTGCTCTGTCTGTGATATTTTCTTTGACAAATCTAAAATTAGGATTATCCATTACAGGTGCAAGTGTAGAAAGATTGCCTGCATATGTAAGGCAGTCAAGACAGATGATTCTGTAATCAGGGTATTTTTTTAACATATGGAAGATAAAGTTGCTTCCGATAAATCCGGCACCGCCGGTTACAATAATATTCATAATTGGTAATCTCCTTATACTGTATGTGAAAAATTTATCTGCGGATTGTATCAATATATTTTCCGTCAAGAACGTCTTTGAGATATTGTCCGTATTGGTTTTTCTTTAAGATTTCGTATACCTTTAATACGTCATCTTTTGTAATCCAGTCGTTTAAATATGCAATTTCTTCAAGGCATGCAATTTTTCTGTGCTGATGTGTTTCAACTGTTTTTACAAAATTAGTTGCCTCAACAAGACTTTCATGTGTACCTGTGTCAAGCCATGTAAATCCCTGACCGAGAAGTTCTACGTTAAGATTTCCGGATTCAAGATAGATTCTGTTTAAGTCGGTAATTTCAAGCTCACCTCTTGCAGAAGGTTTAAGATTTTTTGCGTACTCAACAACTTTGTTATCATAAAAATACAATCCTGTTACACAGTAATTGCTCTTTGGCTTTGCGGGTTTTTCTTCAATCGAAATGGCTTTTCCATCAGAATTAAATTCCACAATACCAAATCTTTCGGGGTCATCAACGTAATAACCAAATACGGTTGCACCGACACCGCTTTCAGCATTATGTACGGCTGCTTTGAGGCGTTCGTTTAATCCGCTTCCGGCAAAAATATTATCGCCGAGAATCATTGCAACTGTATCTTCACCGATAAAATCCTCGCCAATAATAAATGCCTGTGCGAGTCCGTCCGGTGAAGGCTGTTCTTTGTATGTCAGGTTTACACCAAACTGGTGGCCGTCGCCAAGAAGTTCTTCAAAACGTGATAAATCCTGAGGCGTAGAGATAATTAAAATATCACGGATTCCGGCATTCATAAGAACTGACATAGGATAATAAATCATAGGCTTGTCGTATACCGGAAGAAGCTGCTTGCTTGTAACCATTGTCAGAGGGTAAAGCCTAGTACCGGAACCGCCCGCTAAAATAATTCCTTTCATAAAATATCAATCTCCAATCTTTTGTTATAAAAATTTGACGCATCAGCGTCATTATATGTTGCATAAATTCTTGTTAAATATATAATAAAAGATGACGTTACGTTATCTTCAAGCGTTTTTTAAAAAATATTCAAATTATAAAAATTAACTGGCAGAGGAGTGGATTTATGCATAAAGAGGGATTTTATTCATCAGGAGAATTTGCAAAAAAAGCAAATGTGACAGTAAGGACAATACGTTTTTATGATAAAAAGAATCTTTTAAAGCCATCATATGTCAATGAAAATGGGGCAAGATTTT
>ULQD01030113.1_pt1 | contig 10196 bp, 8 predicted proteins | sample 1954121 | NCBI WGS metagenome assembly ULQD01 (sample SAMEA4835646, study PRJEB28245) | human gut metagenome | biome: gut microbiome; material: fecal sample | place: Denmark | collected 2008 | reverse complement strand
TTAGCCATATCCAAATATTTTCTATATTGCTGCCTTTTGCTTCTATACTTGTAAATCTAGAAATGGATATGAGTAATACCATACAAATTCCTAACCCAATAATAGTACTTCCATATATAATAATTTTTTTAGTAATATAAGCGTTTATATAGGATTTCATCAAGAAAAAGCAAACAATTAAATATAAAATGTTTTGCACTAATTTAGAACGTCCTCCTAAGCCTAATTCATGAATCCAAAAGCTCAAAATTACCATTAGAAGTCCATATATTATTTTCTTTTGTATCACTCTTTTGGATAAAAAATAAAACATCAAAGGAGGGTATATCAGTTCAAAAGAAGTTGAAATTCTATTTAATTTTCGTCCTATAAAAGATAGGTATTCAACTCTATTATCATACATTTTTGCAGCAAAATCGGAATTAGCCATTACAGAAGGTAGATGCAGTAAATTCTCTAAAAAAGGTTCAAAAGAAATAATTATCAAAAAAAAAGTAAAATAGTGTAAAAAAACGCCTTGCTTATTGGTTATAAACAGTTCTTTTCTAGAAGTGACATCATATTTTATTATAGGCATTAAGGTTATAAGATATCCAATAATTAGATAGAGAAATGGAATTATCGTTAGATTAGAATAATTACGAATGGTTCCATTTGAAACATTCCAATAAAAAGTAGAGATTATTCCAGAAATTAACAAAAAGAATAGAATATATAATGTGCCATTTAACTGCCAACCTTTTGTTTTAATCCAGACAAACAAAAGGAATAATAAGATAAAATTGTATAAAACTAAAGAAATTAGTTGATAACTCATGTATATATTAGGTACATTTAAACGTTTTTACTACTGTCTACAAAAGATATGATTAAACGACTTAATCATCATTTATATTAGTTTGAATGAAATTTAATCCACGCTTATAATAATAAGCAATATCTTTTTCTATTAAATTGTAATCAATAACTCTTTGATCTATTTTGAATGAGGAAACAATTCTGTTTTTCAGTCTTATTTCATTATGTAACGTAGAAATTCTTGTATCATTCGAATTTATTCCATAATGAACAAAATTTTTCCGGAAAATTACAGAAAACATATTACCATGAAATGTGTTAGTTACGATAAATGAAGCATGATGAAACAGCCATAAAAACTGTTGAGGTGAAACATTCATTAACCTATAATCAACGCCTTTATGTATTAATGCGTTCAAGTCTCTATCATTGCAAATTTGTACAGTGGGCAACTTTAAAGAGACTGCAACCTGATGCGCAAAATTTATCGTTTCTTTTGGTCTTTGAATTGTATAAATCAATAAATAATTGGCAGGTAACCCTTCATATGGTTTCTCTATTTCCGACCACTCTGAGGAATTTAATAAAAAAGTGGGATCAGGATTTACCTCTGACGCTAATCCAAATTCTTTTTTAATATATTCCTGCATAAATTGTTCCCTTACACCAATCGATTTTAGATTGCTCAAATACTTTTTAAACTGTCTAGGATTCTTATCACCAAACCGGACAGAACCTGAACTCGCAGCGTATGAGAATTTACAAGCAGCGGTACCAAAATCAAGATAATATATAGGGTCGTTTTCACCGGATGCCTTTGGATTCCAAATTTGATCTGATCCACAAACTAAAACATCATAAATATCCGGCACATCATTTTTGTCTTTTACTCTTCTGGATTTTTTTAATACATTTTCAATGAAGTTGGAAAATACCTGTTCACGCTTTTTCCCAAAACCAAATAAGCCACGCAATATCAATTCTCGCAAATTCCATTTCCAATTTTTATATGGAGACCATAGTCTCCACTCATACATATCTGTTGTCCGGGGATGGCGAAAATCTATCAGCTCTGCATCAAGTCCCATTTTCTGCATGACTTTTACCATGGCATAAGCCTGTAGAACAGAACCGTAATTATGCGAACTATGGAATGTAATGATACCGCACTTTAATTTATTCTTCATTCTTATTTTCCTTTTATTATTTTTTTCAAATACATTCGCAATCTTTTATCCAGCACACAGAGTCTGTATGCCCATTCCAAACCAAAAAGAGAACATATTCTTCTATAAATTCTTATTCGCATGTTTTTACTTTTCGGGCTTCTTAGTTGGTCATTTCCCTGAACGGCTTCTTCAACCGTGCGTTCAAACAAATGAAAATCATCAGATATGGCTGACAACAATTCATATCCTTTATCCGTCAGAGGTAATAAAACAGAGCATCCCATGGGATGGGCAAGTGGCAGTTCTCCCTGAAGTCCCCAAAAATCACCGATGGTAATGTCTGAACATCTTACGCTGGTAGCATAACGGCAATGATAACAACTCTCCCGATAAGAGAAACCATCGAAGAATGCATTGTAGTAGCTATCTTTGTAACGTTGTTTGAATAATTCACTCCGATATATTTCCTTGCCATTTAGTAGTAGTAGTAGTAGTAGATACGAGCCTTTGCGAAAATATATCTCGTCAGGAGTTTTACCTTTACATACTTTCTTTATATGTCTTTTAAGATGTAATAAGGATGGAACGCCATGACAAATTAAGTCTATAGTATAAAGGTTCGGGTCATCCTTTCTCACTAAAGATTTCAATGCTGCCACTTGACAAGGAGTACCGATGAAAAGCACCTTTTTGCCATGATGCAAGTCATCAAGCGCCTGCCTATAGCAATCGTTGATAGTGCTTTGTACATATTTGGATCCTTTAAGTTTATATAAATCAGAAATATTGTCAACTCTTATATGTTTTACTTCCAATCCTGATATACTGCAACCATATACTACTCCACCTTGACGTATTATCAGTCTGGAAAAAGCGGAAGCGGCTCCTCCCGAAGTACTTGTGGCATATTCATTATTGTCTTTATCCCAACCGGCATAAGCTTTAGCCGGGCTGTGTAATTCCACGGGATGTATAACAGGGCAAACGTTTTTACAAGCGCCACAATCAATACAAGACATCTGGTCTATTTGAGGATAAAGATGTCCTAATCCCGTTTTTTCTACCATAGAAATGCAATGCTTAGGACATCGGTTTGCACAAGCTGCACAACCGGTGCATTGTTCTTTTTCGCAAATCAATTTCATCTTTTATGAAGTTTGTTCTTTACAACGGAAATAAGCGTATTCCTTTCAGTCTTTTTCAAGCCGATAAACCATGAAATGAGCATGGTGACAACAGCGGTAATTATACATAGAGAGATGAAATTACCAAGTGTTTGAGCTTCGAAGAAACGATATTTTATGAAAATAGGCAATGGCAAGGAAAGAACTGTCACTCCGGTTACAGGACATAGAACGTCCTTTGTAAGTTTCTTTAATGAATAGCCGATCTGACTCCGACAGAACAGGAAACGGGCAAAACCTGAAACGAGTGTGAAGAATATGGAAATGTAAAACACAGTCGACGCATTATATCCAAGTTTCAATGCAATATACCCAGTTGGAAGAATGCACAATATGATGCAACTTACCACAATCTGATAATTCCTTATCCGCCCCGTTGCCGACAAGGATGTCATTAAAGGAGTTCCAAAAAGTGTTCCGCATAATGCGTCTATCATTATCAATATGATGAATAAAGCGGCATATTCAGGCACATCGACCAGCCATAAATGCAACACGTAATCAATGTTCAGGCAAAGAGGAAACGCCATTGTAAACAATATCAGAAAAGAAAACTTTATTCCCAAATAAGAAAGCCGTTCCATTCCGATTATATTCCCAGTTGCATAATCCTTAGTGATTTGAGGATTTAATGCTACTTGAAAATTAGAAATAAACCCCATGACAGCGTTTGAAACCTGGGATGCCACCCCACGGGCAGCATTGATTGCAGGACCGAAAAAAAGGTTGAGGACAATATTGACCCCTTGATCACGCATAAGCCATGCCACACTTCCGAACAGATTCCATCCGGCAAAACTGGACATTTGCTTATACATAGTTTTATCCCAAAACAGTCTGAACCTGCTTTCTTCGTAATGTCTCCTGCAATACATCTGATAGACAATTCGTATAATCAATTGCACGATGAAGACAAGTATTCCATAGACAATAAGTCTGTCAGCCGATACGATTACAAGCAAGTAGACAATGCTCAATTTCAATAAGGCTTCCAATATACTTATGTATGCATATACATTCATCTTTTCATGTGCAATCAACACTGCATTATACGGTACCTGAATGATGTTGATGCAAAAAGTTAATATGGAAAACTGGTAAACCCAATTGGCAGCAGCCGTTCTGTTCTCGGGAATGACTAGTTTTTCATTGACAAACCAAAGTCCGATCGTTTCAGCTAGAAGTATTATAAAAATACCGATAGTGATATGAATATTCAAAGCTGTGGCAAACACCTTTTTCAACCTGTCCGTATCACCTCTGCCAAGCTCGAATGTAAGAAAACGCTGTGTAGCGGTGGACATACAACTATTCAGGAAAGAGAACATTAAGACCACTCCTCCAACAACATTGTAAATACCGTAATCATTAATTCCCAATTCTGCCAGCACGACCCTTGAGGTATAAAGGGTAACCAGCATGATAAGAATCATACGGAAATAAAGGAACAACGTGTTTTTGGCTACACGCTTATTGTTTGCTGAAGTTTGAGACAACATCGTTTTTTAAGTAAGTGCTCAATTTAGGGCATGCCCCCTTGAAAGGTCACTTTTCAGTGCCCTAAATCGAGTTTTATTAATTAATTAGTTTTGAATTTAACATTGGCCAGTAGTCAAAGTGATGTTAAAGATATTTTAAGCCATTTTGGGTTACTTACTGTTTTCCTTAAGTTTCCACAGGAAAGTACGGTTTCTGTTGATCAAAACTGTGTTCATTTCCATACCTCCTGTGGATAATAAGACAACTCTTTGCCTTACTTCTTCTGTTGATTCTTTTTATTGTTTTGACCATCGAATCCATACCCGTAGCCATATCCGTAACCATATCCCTTGCCATAACCATACTTGGCACCATAACCATAGCCGTAGCTGTTTTTGCGCTTGCTCATGTCGATATCATTAATGACAGTTGCCAGTTTCGGGAACTTATGTTCGTCGCGAAGCACATTGATGTAGCGGTAGCCAGCTTTCGGGGTTACGTCGGCACGGCATACGTATACGCAGATATCTGCTACACGGCCGATGATGGCGGTATCGGTCACCATACCGATAGGCGCGGTATCGAGAATCACATAGTCGTAACGCTCCTTCAACTGGTTAATGGCGTCATCCAGTACGCTGCGTGCCACCAGTTCGGTAGGATTAGGAGGTACGGGGCCGCCCGGCAGGATGTCGAGGTTGGGACTGATGTCCGAGCGCTGGATCATGTCGGTCAGCTTCACATGGTCGGGGTCACTCAGGTAGTTGGTGATACCTTCGGCACGGCGGCTCAGGTTGAACACCTTGTTCAGACCGGGCTTACGGATATCCATACCTACCACGATAACCTTCTTACCTAAGAAGGCGAGGCTCACGGCGGTATTTCCTGCCACGAACGATTTACCTTCCCCTGGCTGGGTAGAGGAGAAGAGAATCACTTTCTGCTTCTTTTCCAGCATGAACAGCAGGTTGGTACGTAAGCCGCGGAAGGTTTCTTCCATCACGTCGTTCTTGTTCTCGCGTACCACGATGGCACCGTGCTCCGGTTTCTTGCAACGGGGCAGTTCTGCCAGGATGGATACGTCGGTCAGTTTTTCCACGTCTTCCCGGTTTTCTATCTTGTATTTCAGCAGGTCGCGCAGGTAGACGATACCCACCGGAATACCCAGTCCGAGGATAAGGGCGGCAAGGGCGATGATTTTCTTTTTCGGAGATACCGGATCCTTATCAGCCTGTGCCTCTTCGATGATGCGTCCGTTGGTGGCGGTAGCAGCCAGAGTGATGGCATTTTCCTCACGCTTCTGTAGGAGCATGATGTAGAGCTGTGCCTTGATTTCCTGCTGGCGGGAGATGGTGAGGAACTCCTTTTCCTGCTGGGGGGCACTGCTGATACGTCCCTCGAACTTGCGTGCCTGACGGTCGATGTCGGCACGGGTGATCTGAAGTCCTTTCAGTACGCTGGCTACGGTAGTCTGTACATTGTGGCGCATGGCCTCGATGCCGGTATTCATGTTCACCACGGCAGGGTTGTTTTCACTCGAGGTGCGGAGCAGCCGCTTACGCTCGATGAGCATGTTGTTGTACTGGTCGATGACCGTGCTCAGGTTCTGGTCCTGCAAGCCTACGTTCGAAGGAATCACCTCCTGTTCGTTGGCGGGATTGTTGATATAGTCGCGCAGGAACTCTACCAGACGGATCTGGGTCTGGTTCTCGATGCGCATCTGTTCGTACTTGGAGTTTTCTTCCAATGCCAGCTTGGCGTCGCTGGTCAGGTCGGTCAGTCCCGATTTCTGCTTGAAGTCAGCCAGCTGGGTTTCGGTGCTGCCCAGCTCCTGGTTGATGATGCCGATACGGTCTTCGATGAAGTCGGCGGTTTTCTGTGCCACCTCGTTCTTCTCGTCGTTGGCATCCTGGTTGTAGAAGGCTACCAGGCAGTTGATGAAGTCGGCAGCGCGCTGCTTGTCGGTATTCTTTACGGCTATTTGGGCAATGGTAGTGGTTTTCGAGGCGGGATCTACCGTCAGATTTTCACCGTATGACTTTGCCACGGTTGTGGGAGAGCCTACATAGGCCGTCAGGCGGATATCACCGCTTTCCTCTTTCTTCCATTCGTTCAGTATGGAGTCGTTGGCGGTAAAGCTGAACACGCCGGCTGAGGTGGGGAATACGGCAGGCAGCTTGTCGAATGTCTTTTCCGTTTTCTGCTCTTCCTCGTCGAGGGTATAGGTGGCCTTTACTTTCAGCTTGCCTTCGGGTGTGTAGGTCAGTTTCAGGCGGGCACCGGCTTCCAGCTTTTCAGCCTCTTCGGGCGACATGTATACATTGATAGGAGAGCTCTGGTACAGCGGAATATTATAGCCCAGCATACGGTCCTTTGCTACAGTGGTATAGAGTCCCAATTGGGTTACCACCTTGCGGATGAGGGTGCGGCTTTTCAGGATTTCCACCTCGTTGTCGAAGTTGTTGCTCATGGAGAGTCCGCTCAGGCTCTGCATGGCCTCGAGGGCTCCTCCGGCAGCTCCCATGCCGCGCTTGCTGGAATCGTCTTCCTTGATGAGTACGGCAGAGGTTACGTTGTACACGGGTGCCTGATAGCGCAGGTATGCGAAGGCGAGGATGAGGCAGACGAGGACGCTTGCCACAAACCAGGGCCAGTAAGCAAGGTATTTAAAGAAGATGGCATACAGGTTGATGCTTTCTTCGTGCTGCTGTTCGTTGTTCAGATTCTGTTCTTCTGTCATGATGTTTGCTGTATATTCTTGTTTTGTGGAAAGATTATCGTAAAATGTTCACAATCAGGCTGGCCAGAGAAATCAGGATGGAAGTGGCCGATATCCATGTAGTAGTGGTGGTACCGATGTCAGAACTCTTCGCTTTGGTCTTGTTCGGAGTGACATAGAGGATGTCGTTCTGTTTCAGGTAGAAGTAGGGCGAGAGCACCAGATCGCTCTTGGTGAGATCCAGCGGGATGATCTCGCGTTTGCCTTCGGCGTCTTCACGGATCAGCTTCACGTCGGTACGTACACCATATACAGTCATGTCGCCTGCCATGGCGAGGGCTTCCAGTACGTTTACCTTTTCGTTGCTGACGGTAAAGCTGCCGGGACGTGCCACTTCACCCAGTACTGAAATCTTGTAGTTGGACATGCGCACGGTTACGATCGGTTTTTCTTTTAAGTAAGGTTGCAGTTTTTCGCGTATCAGGTCTTCCGCCTGGTTCTTAGTGAGTCCGCCCACCTTGAGGCGTCCCAGTACGGGGAAGTCTATCTCGCCGTTGTTGTTTACCAGGTATTGCTGCAGCGTGGGCTGCGTAGTGGTATTGATGTTAGTCAGCGCCGCGTTCATCGGAGTCTGTACGGTCAGGTTGAAAGGAGCCGCTGCCTGCGGGTCGCTGGTATTGATCGTGATACTGAGCAGATCCTTGGGCATGATCTTGGCATCGTAGAGTGGAATCTCTTTTCCGTAGTTGTTGACCGCTTCCGGGTTCTGCAGGTACGGTACATTCTTGTAGGAGGTACATCCCGACAGTCCTGCCAGTAGTACCAGTATCAGTGTGAATGCTTTGAATTTCATAAGATAATAGATATGTTTGTAGATTTGTATTCGGTGATTATTTTCCCATCAGACGGGCAAAGAAGCCTTTGGGCTTTTCGGGTTCGTATTCCTGTTCGTACTTGTGCATCAGGTCTTCATAGGAAAGCTTGTTGCGTACCATTTCGTAGATGGTTCCCCAGTCGGGCAGTCCGCCCAGGTTGCGGTCGTCGATAAAGACGTCTGCCTTCAACTTGCGCGAATAGTGGTTGTTCTGTCCCTTTTCCTCTTCGGGATAGTCGCGGTTGATGGCATAGAATTCCAGTCCGCGCTCACGGCAGAACTGTACGGCTTCGTCCAGCAGGCGTCCTTCGCGTACGCTCCACAGAATCAGCTTGTGGCGTTCGGCCTGCAGTTTCTTCAATGTTTCAATGGCAAAAGGAATCTCCTTCCCGATGGAAGGGTACTTGTGTTCGACGATGGTTCCGTCGAAATCTACGGCAATAATCATTTTGTCAAATTAGATATAAATAAATATTTACTAGTAAGCTGTTAATAATGCCACAGTATGGGCAACTTCATGCTTGGTTTTGAGAAAAGTTGCTTAAATAATGTAAGGTGTGCATGTCGTTACTTTCCTGTGGCATTGTTTTGTTGATACAATGCCATCGCCTGCATGAGCTTCAGGTTCTTGCGGCTGAGCCACGGGAAGTCGGGGCTGCATACGGGCGTCTGGTATTCGTCGAGAACGGTATAGAACAACGGGTTAGCAATCAGTCCGTCCATGCTTTCCACCACCAGCAGAGCGTTCTTGCGGAAGGCGTAGAAAGCAGCCTTCTTCAGCTCGTCCAGCCGTTTGCCTGCGTCGGTGTCCGGCGTGTCGGCAAAGCGTGCCAGCGGCTGGGGCAGATGATGAGCCGTCAGCCAATCGGACAGGCGAGAGTCGTCGGCGGGAGTGCCGTAGGCGTATGCCACCACGTCGCGGTCGTCGGAACGGACGGCGGACTCGGCGGGGGCGAGGCTTTCCGCCTGCTGGCTCAGGGAACTGTACTGCTTGTCGAGTTGCAGACGGGTGAGGTTGCGCATTTTCTTTACCGTATAATAAATGTACTATACGATGTATTTTCCTCCGCGCACGAACGAGTCGTAGTGCTCGTAGTAGAACGCCCGCAGCAGGGTACCCTGACGGCGCAGCAGTTCTGCCGGCACGTGTTCGATGTCGGGACGCTCGAATTCGATGATGGTGGAGGAGATGTATTTCGTTGGTCGACAACGATTTCGCACCATGTGAAGCTGACTTTCAGCAGGGCGGTGCTGTGTGGCATTTCGATGGCGATGTAGTGGCGCCCTCCGTAGCGGAGGAACTTGCCCGTGACGCCGTATAGCGGACCGCGGCGTACTACCCGGACGGGGACGCTGCGTTTGCCCCGGAGTTTTTCCGAGTCGATGAAGCGGGTGCCCTGAATCTCAGGGTCAGTGGCACGCATGAAGTTCTGCATGTCCTGCTCGCTCACCGTACAGAAGTCGGTTCCGTTGCGCTCTTTTTTCATAAAATACAAGGGAAGAGGTGCCTGTACCGCAAACTTCCTACACCAGTCGTTGTCGTAGGAGTGCCGTACGAAAAGCAGGTTATGAATGGCAGGTACGAGCACACGGCAGCATTCATCGCTGTCCTCCATGTCGCGAAGTTCGTATGTCATAGGGATATAATACTCTATGCCCTGCTCCTTGAGATAGTCGCCTACCAGCAGTTCCTTGTTGTAGACGGTCTGCAGGGGAAGCCATACCTGTTCTTTTTTCATAATCTTAAAATTTTTAAACAATCGGTGATTGAAAAAAAATTACAATTAATAACTTTGTTCTATGATTTATTTTATTTTCTGAATGATTTTTTCCCTGTTGGTTTCCTGGTTTGATTTTGTTGAAAAACGAGTGTACTTTTCTCTCCTTCCTAGCGTCTGAAGGCACTATGAATCAGTTTGTTATCTCCATAAGTGGAAGATCCCGCACGTCGTACTTCTGTATAGGAGGTATGC
>ULQD01012946.1_pt1 | contig 10238 bp, 7 predicted proteins | sample 1954121 | NCBI WGS metagenome assembly ULQD01 (sample SAMEA4835646, study PRJEB28245) | human gut metagenome | biome: gut microbiome; material: fecal sample | place: Denmark | collected 2008 | reverse complement strand
GATTTCAAAGAGGTATATTCCTTATACAGATTTACGGAAAAACTTTGTCATTACACGAATATCTCCTTAAAAAATCGAACCGGATGCAGAAACGGGCAACATTACAGCCGCCACACAAACACAGTAGCCGCACTGCTCCACTGAGAGGCGGCAGATATCAACCCAATCGCACACGATGCAAACTGGTTATGACAGTGAGTCTTATCAGAATCTCAAAAGAGAAAAAAGAACTTGTCGAGAACTTCTCGGGAAAACGTCCCGACGTTTCTAAAAAATTTGTACAAATTCTTAGAAAATTTGTACAAATTTTCTGCCGGACTTGCGGAGAGTATTTTTTCTCCCCGCCGGATGCTTATGCAAACGTCAGCTGAAAAGCAGCATGATGTTGAGTACGGAAACAACGATGGCAATGGTGTAAAGCACAAACGTACTCCACCGAGAGTTGGCATACTGCCCCATGACGCGCCGTGACGAGGTGAGCGACAGTTGCAAAAAGACGGTGAAAGGCAACTGGATGCTCAGCACCATCTGCGAAATAATCAGTCCCTGAAACGGATTGTCGATGAACAGGATAATCACCAGTGCCAGTCCCAGCGACAGCAGAACACCTATGCGCGAGTGAATGTCGCGGATATGATAGGCTTCTCCGAAGATGCCGGCAAAGATAGAACCTGCCGCCATCCCGCTGGTAACAGTCGATGAGATACCTGCCATAAGCAGTGCCAGGGCAAAGATGGTACCTGCCTGACTGCCTAACAAAGGATCGAGCAACGATTTTGCCTGCTGAAGCTCTTCCACCGGAGTGCCGTGTGCAAAGAAGGTGGTGGCTGCCAGCAGAATCATGGCGCTATTGATGGCCCAGCCTATGCCCATCGACAGCAGCGTATCGTAGAATTCGTACTTCAAATGTTTCTTGATGGCTTGTTCGTCCTCCTTATTATATTCCCGGCTCTGCACCACTTCCGAATGAAGAAACAGGTTGTGCGGCATGACGACTGCTCCCAGTACACTCATGATGATGAGCATGCTTCCCTGTGGAATACTCGGCGTAACCCACGAACGGGCAGCCAGTCCCCAGTCGACATCGACCAGAAAGAGTTCGTAGAGGAAAGAAAGGCCGATCACCGAAACGAAGGCGATGATGCCCCGCTCGATACGTTTGTACGAATTGGTGAAAAGCAGTATCAGCACAAACACCGTCGTCAGGATGGCTCCAACGATAATCGGTATGCCGAACAGCATTTCCAAAGCGATGGCTCCTCCCAGTATTTCTGCCAGCGACGTAGAGATACTTGCCAGCACGGCACTGCCTAAGATGGGACGCGCTATCCACTTCGGCGTATATTTGTTGGCAGCCTCGCTCAGACACAGGCCGGTTACGATACCCAGATGCGCTACGTTGTGCTGAAGCACAATCAGCATGACGGTGGAAAGTGTCACGACCCACAACAGTGCGTAGCCGTAATCGGAACCCGCCGCAAAGTTCGATGCCCAGTTTCCCGGGTCGATAAATCCCACGGTAACCAGCAGTCCGGGACCGATATACTTGAATATATCCAGACCACCCAAATAGCGCTGGTGGTCTTTCCGCTTTAATTCCCTTAACAGATTCTTCCACATAGTGTATTTTCTTTTCGTGTAATAATGATATTACAATTCACCCCGCTTAAAAGTTCAGTCTAATCGAAATCAAAATTGAGCGTAAGCTGGCGTTCGTCCGTGCATTTCTTGGGTTTCGGCACGAGCAGTTTCCGTACTCCCTGCGGAGTAAGTTCGTTTATCGTCTTGTCGGGCAGCTCGTTGCACGTAATAAAATAGCGAGCCTTCTTCATGACGGCTCCCATTTTCTTCAGTTCGTAGAAGCCGATGCGCGAGAAACGGCGCGACATGACAATCATCTTGGCCGAACGTACCCCGATGCCCGGCACACGAAGCAGGGTTTCATAGTCCGCCGTATAGATATTGACGGGGAAAAACTCGGGATGCTTCAATGCCCACGCCAGCTTGGGATCGACTTCCAAATCGAGGTCCGGACTGGCCTCATCTACCAGTTCGTCTACCCGGAACTGATAAAAACGCAGCAGCCAGTCGGCCTGATACAGACGGTTCTCGCGTACCAGAGGCGGTTGTTTCAGGGCAGGCAGACGCTTGTCGTAAGTATTGACGGAAATATATCCCGAATAATACACACGTTTCATGGTAGGCTGGGCGTAAAGGGCGGAGGAAACCTTCAGAATGTCGCGATCGCTCTCCGAGGTGGCCCCGACAATCATCTGCGTACTCTGTCCCGCAGGTGCAAAACGTGGCGCACGGCGGTGATGTTTCCGTTCTTCCGCGCTTTCGAGAGCTCCCTCACGAATGTATTTCATAGGCAGATACACGCTGCGATGGTCTTTCTCGGGAGCCAGCATCTTGAGATTTGCTTCGGTAGGGATTTCGAGGTTCACGCTCAGACGGTCGGCATACAGTCCGGCTTCTCGCACCAGCTCCCTGCTGGCTCCGGGGATGCTTTTCAGGTGAATATAGCCGTTGAAGCGATGAACCGTACGCAAGTCTTTTGCCACCCGCACCAGACGCTCCATGGTGTAATCGGGATTCCGTACCACACCCGAGCTCAGGAACAGTCCCTCGATATAGTTCCGGCGGTAAAACTCCATGGTCAGGTCCACCAGTTCGCTCACCGACAGAGTGGCACGCGGTATGTCGTTGCTGATGCGGTTGATACAATAGGCACAATCGTATATACAATAATTGGTAAGCATAACCTTGAGCAGCGAAATGCACCTGCCGTCTTCGGCAAAGCTATGGCAGATGCCCCACCCTCCTACGGTATTTCCTACTCCGCCGGAGGCATTGCGCCGTACGGTTCCGCTGGAAGAGCACGATACATCGTATTTGGCCGACTCTGCCAGCACTTTAAGTTTATGCAAGACTTGCTCGTTCATTTGTATTTCACTCCTATTTTCGCAGTTGTATAAATATGGTAAAAGTAGACATCCTGTGCGAGCTGTGCAAATCTTTACTGATTTTTTGTAACTTTGCAGCCAAATTTATAAAGCGATATAAAAAGTTATGTGGTTACTATTAGCCTTTTGCTCGGCTGCATTGCTGGGCTTTTACGACGTATTCAAGAAAAAGTCACTGAGTAACAATGCGGTGCTTCCGGTACTGGCTCTCAATACGTTGTTTTCAAGTCTTATTTTTCTTCCGCTCATTCTGCTGTCGCACTTCGCGCCGCAGACCTTGCAGGGTTCTCTTTTCTATGTGCCCGATCTGGGAGGATGGGAGGTTCACAAATTCATTCTGCTGAAGTCGCTTATCGTTTTGTCTTCGTGGACATTCGGTTATTTCGGCATGAAGCATCTGCCACTTACCCTTGTGGGACCTATCAATGCCACGCGTCCGGTCATGACGCTCGTGGGTGCGATGCTGATTTTCGGTGAACGCCTCAACCTGTATCAGTGGATCGGTGTGCTCATGGCGATTATCTCATTCTTCATGCTGAGTCGTTCGGGCAAGAAAGAGGGTATCGATTTCACGCACAACCGCTGGATCTGGTTTGTGGTGCTGGCTGCTGTGCTGGGAACGGTGAGCGGACTGTACGATAAATTCCTGATGGGACGGTTCAACAACATGCAGGTTCAGGCATGGTACAACATTTACCAGTTCTTCCTGATGGGTGGCGTGCTGATGTTTCTGTGGTGGCCCAAGCGCAAGACTTCGACTCCTTTCCACTGGGACTGGTGCATCATTCTGATTTCTGTCTTCCTCTCGGCTGCCGACTTCGTATATTTCTATGCGCTGACCATGGAGGATTCCATGATTTCCATCGTTTCGATGGTACGCCGCGGCAGTGTCATCGTATCGTTCTTGTTCGGGGCTATGCTGTTCCACGAAAAGAACCTGAAGAGCAAAGTCATCGACTTGATTCTGGTATTGATCGGTATGTTCTTCCTCTATCTGGGAAGCCGCTAAAACCGATGGCTCAGGCATAAAAAAACGTCCCGACGAATGGGAAGAAACATCGGCATGTTTCACTTCATTCGTCGGGACGTTTTTTTATCTTATCGGCACGTTATCCTGCCATCACCAAGATGAGCAGCTGAGCCGTAAGGATTCGCAAGAACATGGCAAGCGGATATACGGTAGAATATCCTACTGCCGGAGCATCGTTTCCAGAAATCTGGTTGGCATAAGCCAAGGCAGGTGGATCGGTATTGCTACCGGCTATCAGACCCATCAGGGTGAAATAGTTAATCTTATGCCGCCAGCGGGCTATCATTCCGATAATCAGCAAAGGAAGGAATGTTATCAGGAAGCCGATGCCTACGTACAACAATCCATCACCTTCTACTACTGTCTGGACAAAATTGCCTCCCGCCTTGATGCCGACACTGGCAAGGAACAACACCAGTCCCACCTCACGCAGCATCAGATTGGCACTCATGGTGGTATAGGTTACCAGCTTGACCTTGTGTCCGAAACGTCCGATCAGAATAGAAATAATCAGCGGACCACCTGCAAGACCCAGCTTCACCGGAGTAGGCATACCCGGCAATGCGATAGGAAGACTACCGAACAAGATACCACAGAAGATACCGATGAAGATTGTCACGATGTTCGGATGATCCAGACGCTTCAACTGGTTACCCAGCAAATCGGCAACTCGCTCGATGGCATCCTGCGGACCGACAACCATGACACGGTCGCCCACCTGAAGAATCAACTGTCGGGCAGCAAACAAGTCCATACCGGAACGGTTGACACGCGTTACGTTTACGCCATACATGCTGCTGAAATGAAGCTCACCCAGTGTCTTTCCGTTTATGGCAGGCTGAGTGACCAGGATACGGCGAGAAACCATCGGCTTGTCTTGTTTGCTCTGGTTGTCCCAGTCGATGTTTTCTACCTTCGAGCCGATGAACGCCTGTATCGCCTCCGAATCGTCTTCGGCGCAGACAATGTTCATTTCATCGCCCAGACGCAACACGGTATCAGCGTTTGGAATGTGTACGTGTCCGTCCTGCAAAATACGGGAGCAGACAAAATCTCTCGCCAGGAAGTTCTGTACCTGCGAAAGCTTCTTCCCGCTCAAAGCCGCATTTTCTACCTTTAAGGCAATGTTGTAGGGTTTCAGGTGCGGATTGGCTTCTTCCTCTTTCTGAATATCATCCGCTTCCTTGTCGAGGTTCACCCGACAGATATATCGGATAACAATCAGCGAAAGAATGATACCCATGACACCCAGCGGGTAAGCACAGGCGTACCCCATCGCAATTTCAGGTCCCTGATAATGCAGTTGCTGCAAAGCCTCGTTGGCGGCACCCAGTCCCGGAGTGTTCGTCACAGCTCCACAAAGAATACCTACCATCATCGGAATATCTACCCGCCCTTGCAAAGCGTAATAGATTATCAGGGCCACTGCAATATTCAGCGCGACGATACCCATGGCCAGCATGTTCAGCCTGATTCCTCCTTTTTTGAAAGACGAGAAGAAGGAAGGACCGACTTGCAAGCCTATACAAAACACAAACAGAATCAATCCGAAATCCTGCAAGAAGGAAAGAATGGACTGATTTCCTGTAAATCCGAAGTGTCCGGCAAGGATTCCCACAAAAAGGACGAAGGTAACGCCCAGGGAGATGCCGAAGACTTTGATTTTTCCCAATAAAACTCCGGCGGCAATCACAAATGCATACAATGCGACAATGTGTGCTATGGAGTCGGGATTAGTTAACAAATCTTGTAGCCAATTCATAATATTATTTTTTAAGCGTCACAAATGTAGACAATTAAAAAGAATCGGTCAAACATTGAATCTAAAAAAATACTCACTTTTTGGCGCGATGTGCAATAAATTTGTATATTTGCCTCGCACGGGTTCCAACCTCCGTGCCAACTAACTTAAATCATAATATCATAAACACTCATTCACTATGGCAGATAGTAAAGAAAAACTCTTTTCAGATTTTCCTCCCGTATCGACACAAGAATGGATGGATAAAATCATGGTCGACTTGAAAGGAGCCGATTACGAAAAGAAACTGGTGTGGAAAACTAACGAAGGATTTAAAGTAAAACCCTTTTATCGCCAGGAGGATTTGGAAGGTCTGAAAACTACGGAAGGACTTCCTGGAGAATTTCCATTTATAAGAGGTAATAAAAAGAACGACAATACCTGGTACATCCGGCAGGACATACAGGTAGAAGATCCGGCAGAAGCCAACAAAAAGGCACTCGACTTACTGAACAAGGGTATCGACTCGCTGGGATTTCACATCAAGGCCAAGGATTTGAATGCTGAATATATCGCCGTTTTATTGAAAGATATTTGCTGCGACTGCATAGAACTTAATTTCACGACTTGCCAGCGTCATACGGTTCAACTGGCGGAACTGCTCGTTGCTTATTTCAAGGAAAAAGGATATGATCCGAAAAAGCTGTACGGCTCGCTGAACTTTGACCCGATAGGCAAAATGCTGCAAAAAGGAAAAGATGTCAGCCCGATTATATCGCAAGCCAAGAATCTGGTGGAGGTACTGGCCGACTATCCTCACTTCCGCTGCATCGCCGTCAATTCTCTTCAGCTGAACAATACGGGAGCTTATATTTATCAGGAACTGGGTTATGCCCTGGCCTGGGGTAACGAATACCTGAGCCGCCTGACTGAAGCCGGAGTACCTGTCGATCTGGCTGCGAAGAAAATCAAATTCAATTTCGGCATCAGTTCCAACTATTTTATGGAAATTGCCAAATTCCGTGCGGCACGTATGTTATGGGCAGACATCGTAAAGGCTTACAATCCTCAATGTGAATGTGCCTGCAAAATGGTGGCTCATGCTGAAACATCCAGCTTCAACCTGACATTGTTTGATGCACATGTAAACTTGCTTCGTACGCAGACTGAAGCCATGAGTGCTGCCATCGCCGGCGTAAACTCCATTACGGTCAGTCCGTTCGACAAGACCTACGAAACTCCCAATGATTTTTCGGAACGTATTGCACGCAACCAGCAGTTGCTGCTGAAAGAGGAATCGCACCTGAACCGCATTGTCGATCCGGCAGGTGGTTCTTATTATATAGAGAACCTGACTGTTTCTATCGCCAAACAGGCATGGGACCTGTTCCTTCAGGTGGAAGATGCGGGAGGCATGGTACAGTCTGTTCTGACTGAGCAGATACAGAATGCTGTAAATGCCAGCAACAAGGCACGCCACGAGGCGGTTTCCAAACGTAAGGAAATCTTGCTGGGTACCAATCAATATCCTAACTTTAACGAACTGGCGGGAGATAAGGCTCCGCTGGAGCACAAATGTGGCTGCGGAGGCGGACATTCTCACGACGAAGAAGCTTCTTTCGCCAAACTGGAAACCAGCCGTGCAGCCAGTGAGTTTGAGGCTCTCCGCTTGCAGACTGAACATTCCGGCAAGCGTCCGAAGGCATTTATGCTGACTATCGGTAACCTTGCCATGCGTCAGGCTCGTGCCCAGTTCTCTTGCAACTTCCTGGCTTGTGCCGGATATGAGGTTATCGACAATCTGGGATTCCCGACCGTAGAGGAAGGCGTGGAAGCAGCCATGAAAGCTCATGCCGACATCGTTGTAATCTGTTCGAGCGATGATGAGTATGCCGAATATGCCATTCCAGCATTCAAGGCAGTAAACGGCAGAGCCATGTTTATCGTGGCAGGAGCTCCTGCCTGCATGGAAGAGCTGAAAGCTGCCGGCATAGAGAACTTTATCCATGTACGCTGCAACGTATTGGAGACCTTGAAAGAATATAATGAAAAGTTAGGAATTAAGTAATGCTATGAAACCGAATTTTAAAAATATCGACATATATGCCGGATTCCATCCTCAAAATGGTATGGAATGGCAAAAGGCCAATGACATCAAAGCCAATTGGAGAACACCGGAACAGATTCAGGTGAAACCGGTTTATACGAAAGAAGACCTGGAGGGCATGGAGCACTTGAACTATGCTGCGGGTATTCCTCCTTACCTGAGAGGTCCGTACTCGATGATGTATACCTTCCGTCCGTGGACGATCCGCCAGTATGCGGGTTTCTCTACTGCCGAGGAATCGAACGCTTTTTACCGTCGTAATCTGGCTTCCGGTCAGAAAGGTCTGTCGGTTGCCTTCGACCTTCCGACTCACCGTGGTTACGACCCCGATCATCCGCGTGTAGTAGGCGACGTAGGTAAGGCAGGTGTTTCTATCTGCTCGCTGGAAAACATGAAGGTATTGTTCGACGGTATTCCACTGAACAAGATGTCTGTTTCCATGACCATGAACGGAGCCGTACTGCCTATCATGGCGTTCTACATCAATGCGGGACTGGAACAGGGTGCCAAACTGGAAGAAATGGCAGGTACTATCCAGAACGATATTCTGAAAGAATTCATGGTGCGTAATACTTATATTTATCCACCTGCCTTCTCCATGAAGATTATTTCGGATATTTTTGAATATACATCTCAGAAGATGCCGAAATTCAATTCAATCTCTATCTCGGGTTATCACATGCAGGAAGCAGGTGCCACTGCCGACATCGAACTGGCTTATACCCTTGCCGACGGTCTGGAATATCTGCGCGCCGGTGTAGCTGCGGGTATCGACATCGATGCTTTCGCTCCTCGTCTGTCGTTCTTCTGGGCTATCGGTATGAATCATTTCATGGAAATTGCCAAGATGCGTGCCGCACGTATGCTGTGGGCCAAGATTGTGAAGCAGTTCCATCCGAAGAATCCGAAATCGCTTGCACTGCGTACACACTCACAGACTTCGGGATGGTCGCTCACGGAACAGGATCCGTTCAACAACGTAGGACGTACTTGTATCGAAGCGATGGCTGCTGCATTGGGACATACCCAGTCACTGCATACCAACGCGCTGGATGAAGCAATCGCCCTGCCGACCGACTTCTCCGCACGTATCGCACGTAACACACAGATTTATATTCAGGAAGAAACTCAGATATGCAAGAATGTTGACCCGTGGGGTGGTTCTTATTATGTGGAAGCGCTGACCAACGAACTGGCTCACAAGGCATGGGAGCATATTCAGGAAATTGAGAAACTGGGCGGTATGGCCAAGGCTATCGAAACCGGTATTCCGAAAATGCGTATCGAAGAAGCGGCTGCCCGCACACAGGCTCGTATCGACTCGGGCGAACAGACCATCGTGGGTACGAACAAGTATCGTCTGGAGAAGGAAGACCCGATTGATATTCTGGAAGTAGACAATACGGCTGTGCGTCAGGAACAGATAGAAAACTTACGCCGTCTGCGCGAAGGAAGAAATCAGGCTGAGGTGGACAAAGCACTGGAAGCTATTACCGAATGTGTACGTACCGGCAAAGGCAACTTGCTGGAACTGGCTGTGGAAGCAGCCCGCGTACGTGCCACACTGGGAGAAATATCCGACGCGTGCGAAAAGGTTGTAGGACGTTATAAAGCAGTAATCAGAACTATTTCAGGCGTGTATTCATCAGAAAGTAAAAAGGATGCAGATTTCGCAAAAGCTTGCGAACTGACCGAAGAATTTGCAAAGAAGGAAGGTCGCCGTCCGCGTGTAATGATTGCCAAGATGGGACAGGACGGACACGACCGTGGCGCAAAGGTAGTAGCTACCGGTTTTGCCGACTGTGGTTTCGACGTGGATATGGGACCGTTGTTCCAGACTCCGGAAGAGGCTGCACGTGAAGCCGTAGAAAACGACGTACATGCAGTAGGTGTTTCTTCACTGGCTGCCGGACACAAGACATTGATTCCGCAGATTATCGCGGAACTGAAACGTTTGGGACGTGAAGATATTCTGGTATTTGCCGGAGGTGTCATCCCGGCACAGGATTATGACTTCCTGTACAAGGCTGGAGTCATGGCTATCTTCGGCCCGGGTACTTCCGTTGCCAAATCAGCTTGTCAGGTAATGGAGCTGTTGCTCGAAAACGTTGAAGAATAAAATCCAAACGGTCTGCTGCAAATGGACAAGGTATCATCAGAGAGGTAATGAAATACTTGCTTCTCTGATGCATAATAAGGACAAACGAAAACCAGGCAGACATAAGACCTGAAAATAAGGATGTATTGTCAAGACCCAGACCCAGTAAAGTTTTCAGTCTGATCTGTAAAGATGAGTTTTAATCTGAAAAGAATACATCCTTAAAGAAAAAAGAAAGAGTCGTATCATTTTCTCAAAGGGATATTCAGTAAATGTCCCCAAAATAAGATGGCATA
>ULQD01021685.1_pt1 | contig 10293 bp, 6 predicted proteins | sample 1954121 | NCBI WGS metagenome assembly ULQD01 (sample SAMEA4835646, study PRJEB28245) | human gut metagenome | biome: gut microbiome; material: fecal sample | place: Denmark | collected 2008 | reverse complement strand
CCCACCATCCGGTTGCCGACGGCGGAGTGGATGGCATAGGCAAAATCGATGCAGGTGGCTCCGGCGGGCAGGTTGATGACATCGCCCTTCGGGGTGAAGGCGAAGACCTCTTCGGGCAGCAGGTCGCTCTTCAGATCATGCAGCAGATTGCCGGAATCCTCGCTGACGCGCTGGTTTTCCAACAGCTGGCTCACCCATGCCAGACGTTCGTCCAGCTTGTCGTGGCCATCCAGACCTTCTTTATACTTCCAGTGGGCCGCAACGCCGTACTCGGCCTGCTCGTCCATCTTGCGGGTGCGGATCTGCACCTCAAAGGGGATGCCCTCGTGGCCGATGACGGTGGTGTGAAGGCTTTGGTAGCCGTTGGGCTTGGGGGTGGAAATATAGTCCTTGAAGCGGTTGGGAAGCGGGTGGTACATATCGTGGATCAGGCCCAAGGTGCTGTAGCACTCGGCCAGCGTATCCAGAATGATGCGGACCGCATAGATATCATAGATCTCGTCGAAGGACTTGTTCTGCATGATGGTCTTGCGGTAGATGCCGTAAATGCTCTTGACGCGGCGCTTGATGGTGGCCCCTTCGATGCCGCTTTCCTCCAAGCGGCGCTCAATGACACCCGACACCCCGGCAAGGAACTCCTCGCCCGCCCGCTCGCTCAGCATCTTGCTGATCTCATTGTAGCCCACGGGGTCGAGGTAATGGAGGCTGCGGTCTTCCAGCTCCTCCTTCACGTTCAGGATGCCCAAGCGGTTGGCGATGGGAGCGTAGACCTCCATGGTCTCGCGGGCCTTATCCCGGCGCTTCTGCTCCGGCCAAGCGTCGCCGGTGCGCATATTGTGCAGCCGGTCGCAGAGCTTGATGATCATGACCCGGACATCCCGGCTCATGGCCAGCAGCATCTTGCGCAGGTTCTCGGCCTGTAACTCCTCGATGTTGGAGAATTGGATCTTGGTCAGCTTGGTAACACCGTCCACCAGCAGAGCCACTTCCTCGCCGAAGGCGGCTTTCAGGTCGTCCAGCGTGGTGGGGGTATCCTCCACCACATCGTGCAGCAGAGCCGCCGCGATGCTCTCGGTATCCATGCCGAGGTCCAGCACCAAGCGGGCCACCGCAAGCGGATGGCAGATATAAGGCTCGCCGCTGCGGCGGCAGACGCCCTTGTGGGCCTCGTTGGCAAGGTCATATGCCTTTTCGATCATCTCCATGTTGTAGGCTTTGCCGCTGGCATGGATCGCCTCCACCAGCTTTTCCCACGTGATGATCTCCGGGCGCACCTCACTGGGCAGGGCAGCCTCCGGCGCGTCGGCGGGCAGAGCCGTGGCCGCTACCGTGGCCATTTCCGGCACCGGCTGGTGCAGATGGGTCTTTGCAGAATAGGAATCCTCCGGCTTGACCGGGTCCAGCATACTTTTTCCCTCTGGCATCTTATCGTTCCTCCAGACATTTCAAGATGGGCGCATCGGCAAGGTTCTTCTTGCCCTCGGCGGGCACCAGCTCCCAGAACTTTGCCCCGCTGCGCTCGCGGACCGCGATGAGCCCCACCTGTTCGAGGGCCGTGATCGCGACTAGAATTTTACCGGTGTTTTCCTCTCCCAGTTTTGCGAATAGAGGCTGCAGATCCTCGGCGTGCCAGCGCCGGGCCTGTAATTCGCGATACACCGTGATGATATCGCTCCGTTCCGGGGCGATCCTTGTTTTTTGTTCTGCCGAAAGCGGGGTGCCGCGGCGCAGCGCTTGGACCAGCGCCGTCTGCTCGGCGGCAGCGTTGCCGAAACCCGCCGGGTGCAGCTCCAAGATCCGGCCCGAAAGCTGGGCCCCACGGAGCGATTCGTAGACCGAGAGGTTCACTGCCGCATCCACGACATCGCCCATGGTGTAGGGCAGCTGCTCCGGGGGCATCCCGAACCAGACCGCGTAGATGCTGGCGTTCCCCTGCCGCAGACGGAGGCGGCAGTGCTTGCCCTCGGAGACGGAGAAAATGCCGTCGATGACGGCCTTTTCCAGCACGAAGACCGGGGTCGGGTTCTCCGCCCCATAGGGGGCCAGCTGCTCCAGCCGGCGCACCGACTCCACCGTGATGCGGTCGAGGTGGATGGACAGGTCACATTCCAGCGGCGGCGTGAAGAGCACCGCGCATTCCCGCGCGGCCCACTCGTTCAGGCGGCGGCGCAGTTCGGGCAGATTTTCCTCCCGCACCGAAAGGCCCGCCGCCATGGCGTGCCCGCCGAAGCGGAGCAGGATGTCCTCACAGGAGGCGATGCACTCGTGGAGGTTGAAGCCCTGCACGCTGCGGCCGCTGCCCTTGCCCTCGCCGTGTTCGTCCACGGACACCACGATGACGGGGCGGCCGGTCTTTTCCACCAAGCGCGAGGCCACGATGCCGATGACGCCGGGGTGCCAGTCCCGCCCCCAGATGAGGATGACCCGGTCTTCGAGGATGGCGGGCTCAGCGTCCAGTTGCTCCTGCGCCGCCTTGACGATCTCCTGCTCGGTCTCCTGCCGGGCGACATTGATCTCGTTCAGCTTATGTGCCAGCTCCGCGGCGCGTTCCTCGTCCTCACAGAGCACCAGCTGCAATGCCGTCACAGCGTTGTCCATCCGGCCCGCCGCGTTGATGCGGGGGGCGATGGCATAGCTGACATTTTCGGCCGTGATGGGCTTGCCCTCAAGGCCGACTTCCTCCAGCAGGGCCGAGATGCCCGGCCGGTCGGTCTGCTGCAGCAATTTCAGGCCCGCCTTGACGAGGGTGCGGTTCTCGCCCGTCAGGGGCATCACATCCGCGACGGTGCCCACAGCGGCAAGGTCGCCGCAGTAATCCAGCATCTCCTCCGGCGGGCAGCCGTCCAGCGCCGCGCAGAGCTTGAAGGCTACCCCGGCACCGCACAAACCCTTGAAGGGGCTGTGATCGTCGGCGCGGCGGGGGTCCACCACGGCCACCGCCTTGGGCAGGGCGTCGTGGGGCAGATGGTGGTCCGTCACGATCAGGTCCACGCCCAGCGAAGCCGCAAACTCGGCCTCTTCCAGCGCGGAGATGCCGTTGTCCACGGTCACGATGAGCTGGCAGCCCTTGTCGTGGATGGACTGGATGGCGTTTTTCGAAAGGCCGTAGCCGTCGCCCTCCCGGCTGGGCAGCATACATTTGACGCTGGCACCCATCCCCTTGAGGTGCTGGTAGAGCAAGGCAGTGGCGGTCACGCCGTCCACGTCATAGTCGCCGTAAACAACGATGGTCTGTTCCTTGTCGATGGCTTCGAGGATGCGGGCACATGCTTTGTCCATGTCGGTCAGAAGCATGGGGTCGCTGAGTTCTTCCTCCCCCGCCAGCAGGGTCAGCGCCTCGGTGGGGTCGGTGATGCCGCGGGCGGCAAGGATGCCCGCCAGCAAGCCCGCTTCCTTTTGCTGGGCGGCCAGCGTGGCGGCGTACTTCTGCTCGCTCCACGGTTCGTCGTCCATGGCGTTCATTTCCAGCTCTTCGGTGTTCTGCTCCGCGATGGCGGCGGTCAGATCCTTGAGAGCGGCGCGGTCAAATTGTTTTAAGGTCCATGCCCGGTAGGTCATTGCAGTCCCTCCCCGGTCAGGCCGTCGTTGGCCAGCATTCCCTGCAATGCCGCGATCTCGCTGGAAACATCCAGCGCCACATCGGACAGCAGGTTGTCATAGAGGTTGCTGTAGGCCTGATTCAGCGTGTGCAGGATGCCCGCGATATCCCGGCGGATGCTCTCGGCGTTGTCCCCCTTCTGGCCCTGCACATCGTTGTAGGTGTGGAGCAGCTTCAGGGTGGTAGGGATATAATATTCCGCGAACCGCCGCGCTTTCGGGAGGCTTTCCGGGTGGGTCTCCAGCCAGTCGCAGATGGCCTCGGTGGTCTTCTGCATATGGGCCAGCTCCTCTGCGCCCTGTGCGTCCTGCATGAGCTGCTGCTCCTGCTCCAGCACCTTGGCAAAGCGGCGGGCCGTTTCGAGGTTGAGGGGCGTTTCCGGCGCGGCCTCCTGCTCCGGCTGCGGGGCCGGGCGGGCGCGCTGGGCGGCGAGGGCCTCCTGTGCCGCGCGGTAATCCTCGGCGGTCAGGTAGAGTGTATCCGTTTTGTCGTCCAGCCATGCGTTCAGCCAGCCTTTGCGGATATATTTTTGCAGCCGCTTGTGCACTTTTTTCGGTTTCTGGTGGGTCAGGTCGGCCAGCATCGAAACAGGCAGGCCCTTATGGTAGTCCACGCTGTCGGCGTAGTCGGCAAACTGACCCATCTGCCTGCCCGCCTTCATGCGGGCTGCACCACAGGCCGTCATCCAGCCAAAGCCCGCCGTGGCAAGGCCCAGCACGCCGCCGACGATGCCCAGCACGTTGTAGGCGGTGTTCATAACGTAGTCCGTGCCCGTCATCAGGATGCCGCCGCCCTCAGCAGTCGACACCACAACGTCGCCCAAAGCAGCCGGCGAAAGAGTGCCCAGCCCGATGAGGCTGCCCAGCGTCCCCAGCCCAAAGATCACGGTGAACGTGATGCCCACCACCAGCAGGGCCACCCCGGCGTCGGAGCGCTTTTTGCCGTCGGCGCGCAGAAGCTCCACCGGGGTCTGTTCATTTTTCAGGCCAAAGATATGCTTTGCCGCATGGACTGCAGCCTTTCCTACGCCCCATGCCCGGTCACCGATCTCCATGCCCCGGCCCTCAAAGCCGTGGGCGAAGGCGTCCGACACGGTATCGCCGAAGGCACGCATCTGGTTTTCCAGCTCCTGCTGGACCTGTCGGCCCTCTGTTTCCCTCATTTTATCGTTTTCACGATCGTTCATCAAATTTTTCTCACCCTTCTGCCGGACGATACCGGCCGATGATCGCACGGGCGACCCGTAGGCCGTCCACGGCGGCGCTCATGATGCCGCCCGCATAACCCGCGCCTTCTCCGCAGGGATATAATCCCGCAAGCTGGGCAGATTCAAAATTTTCTTCCCGTTTCAGCCGCACGGGGCTGCTGGTGCGGGTCTCAAGGCCGGTGAGGACCGCTTCCGGGGCGGTGTAACCGGCAATTTTCCGTTCATACGCCCGCAGACCGGCCCGCAGGGTATCGGCCAGCTCGCCGGGCAGCAAGGCCCCCAAGTCCGCCGCGACCACGCCGCGGTCGTAGGTGGGCTCCACCCGGCCGATGGTCAGTTGACCCCGGCCCTCAAGGAAGCTCTGGACATTTTCCGCCGGGGCGGCGTATTCTCCGCCCGCCCGTCCGGCGGCGTAGGCCTTGGCTTCCAGCTCCCGCTGGAATGCGATGGCCCGGCGCGGGTCGGCCCCGAAATCCTCGGCCCCCACGCTGACCACCACCGCCGCGTTGGCGTTCCTGCCATTGCGGGCATGATAGCTCATGCCGTTGGTCACGACCCGGCCCTTCTCGCTGGCCGACGCCACGACCTGACCGCCGGGGCACATGCAGAAAGTGTAAACGCACCGTCTGCCCACATGCTGTGAGAGCTGGTATTCGCCCCGCGGCAGGGCCGGGTGGCCCGCCGCCTCGTGGTAAAGGCTTTTTTCGATCTCACTTTGCAGGTGCTCGGCTCGGAAACCGACACTGAAGGGCTTGCACTCCAGCACAAGGCCGCTGTCCATCAGCATCCCGAAGGTGTCCCGCGCCGAGTGCCCTACCGCAAAGACCAGTGCCTCGCAGGGGAAGCTGCCCTGCGTGGTCTGGATGCCGGTCAGCTTGCCGTCCCGCCGCTCAAAGCCGGTGAGGGCCGTGTTGAAGTGCACCTCGCCCCCCAGCGATTCGATCTCCCGGCGGATGGAGGTGATGACGCCCCGCAGCAGGTCGGTGCCGACGTGGGGCTTCTGCTTCCATGCGATCTCCGCCGGGGCACCATGCTCCAAAAACACCTCGGTGACGAAGCCGCAGAGCGCGTCACCGATTCGGGTAGTCAGCTTGCCGTCCGAAAAGGTGCCCGCGCCGCCCTCGCCAAACTGGATGTTGGCGTTTTCGTCCAACTCACCGCTGGCGGAGAAATGCTCCACCGCCTTCACCCGCTCGTCCAGCGCGGGGCCGCGCTCCAGCACGATGGGCCGGTAGCCCTGCCGGGCCAGCAGCAGCGCCGCGAACAGCCCCGCCGGGCCGAGGCCGCAGACAATGGGCCGGTGGGCCAAGGGCTCCGCGCCGTTCTCGACGGAAAAATCGGCCTTGCCGCGGATAGCAACGCAGGGCGAGGCCCCTGCAAATGCAGATTCCTCACCCTCGTCTTTGAGCGTTACAGCGACCGTATAAACCAGCTTCGGCTGCCCGTGGCGGGCATCCACCGACAGTTTCGACACGCCGAAGCGATCGACTTTTGCGCGGGGGATGCGCGCCAGATGCAGCGCTTTTTCAAAGGCCTGCTCCTCCCCGGCGGAGAGGGGCAGACGGATATCACGAACTAAGATCATATCATTTGCTTTCTTTAGTTACTCTCGATCTTGCACTGGATGACATAGCTGCCCAGCGCGAAGATCTTGCCGTTGGAGGGCACATACAGCCGGCACGCGATGTTCTGCTGGCCGATGGCCACCGAGAAATCGTCGGCGTCGATCTCAATGACGACCTGTTCCGGCGTCAGCGTTTCCAGCGCACCGGCCGGGCCGCAGAGGGTCACGTTCATCAGCCGCTCGGTCTCCACCGTCAGGCTGTAGGTAGACGGCAGGTTCACCACCTGCACGCATTCGGAGGGCAGATTCATCGTCTTCGTTTCCAGCTTGGAGGAGTCGAAGCTGACGGTGATGCTCGTAATGTTGTCCAGCAGACGGATATCGCTGGGCAGCTCGATGGGCATCTCGTACACCTTGTTCAGCGAGAAGGTAGACAGGTCGATGGTGCCCACCGACAGGGTGGAAAGCTTGTCGATCCGGGAAGCCGGACCCGCTACGTTCAGGGTCTGCTTGCTCAGCGAGTAGGTCAGCACAGAGGAGTCGAAGTCCCGCGGGGCGTTGATGAAGCTGACCTCCACGGGCAGCGTCGCCATCTTGTAGACCTGCAGCGTCACCTCCACGCTCTCCTCTTCCTTCGTGGTGTACTCGAACTTCACCTCGCTGCCGCTGTTGGTGTAAAACCGCAGGGGCGTATCCAGCGTGACGGATTCGGTCAGCTCGCCGTTGTGGGTAACTTCGGCGGTGCAGGTGGTGACCTTATCGATCTCGGTGCTGGGGCCGGAGAGGGTGACCGTCTCCTTCGAAAGCTCGGTGCCGTACAGGATATACCCGTCCGCGATGGTCAGGTAGTTGGTGGTCACGGTGATGGGGACGGTCTTTTCCTCCACCACGTCGAAAACGACATCCACGCTGTTGTCCCCGCCCTCGATGGAGACGGTGACGCCGTTCAGCAGCCCGTTGACCCCCCGCACTTGCAGATGCAGGGTCTTCGCGCCGCTGTCGCGGACGCTGGACCAATCCGGGTAGACCACGAAATCGGAGGCCGAGAGACTGCCGATGGTGTAGCCGTCGCCGGAAACTTTCAGGTTGACGTATTTTTCCGGGGCGCTGACGATGCTGAGGCCCCGCGAAGTATAGGCGGCGGAATCGTAAGTGAAATCCACCGGCACATTGGCGATGGTCTTGGTTGTGCCGGGCTGCACCACGATGGTGACGACCATCCATGCCACGATGGCACCCACGATGGCCAGCAGAAGGCGGATGCGGCGGTCATCCAACAGACTCTTGGTGTGCTGGATGGCGGGCTTTGTGCCGTTCGTGTTCAGCTCCTTGCTCATGGCTGCTCCTCCTCTTTCTGGTTGACCCAGCTCAGCAGACGCTGGACACGGCCCTTCCAGCTGTTGTCCGTCTTCTCGCTGGCGGTCTCCTTGGGGATCATCTCATCCACGAGCCGGGTGTACAGGGTCTGGCGGTCAAAGTGGCGGATGAGGACGCCGTTCTTCGCCATGGAGATGATGCCCGTCTCCTCGCTGACGACGATGGCGATGGCGTCGGAGTTTTCGGCAATGCCGAGGCACGCGCGGTGGCGGGTGCCCATATCCTTGCCGAGGTCAAGGTTATTGGAAAGCGGCAGCACGCAGCCCGCCGCCTTGATGCGGCCATTCTCGATGATGGCAGCGCCGTCGTGCAGGGGGGTGCCCTCGTAGAAGATGGTGCCCAGCACTTCCAGATTGACCGCGCTGTTCACCGGCGTGCCGGTGCGGACGATCTCGGAAAGGTTGGTGCTGCGCTCCAGCACGATGAGCGCGCCGGTCTTGGTCTCGGAAAAGCGTTCCGCGGCGTCGCAGATGGCGATGATGGCACTGCGCCATGCGCCCTTGAAGCTGGGGTCATTGTAGCGGCCCTTGACGTTAAACAGCTTCGAGGCCCATTGGTCGGTCTGGCCCATCCGCTCCAAGGCGCGCCGGATCTCCGGCTGGAACAGGACGACCAGCGTCAGCAAGCCGACCTGCAATAAGGAGTTCAGCAGCCACGTCACCGTGCGCATGTTCAGCACGTTTGCCACCAAGTAGACCGCCAGCACCAGCAGTGCGCCCTTGGCCAGCTGCCCGGCGCGGGTGCGGTTGATGATGCCCAGCAGTTGATAGATCAGGAACGCGATGATGATGATATCCAGCAGATCCGCCAGCTTGAAGGTCTGGAAGTTTGCTATGATCGAGTTCAGAGTCATCGATGTTTTCTCCCGCTTACAGCTTTTCGATCAGGGCCACCGCGTGCGCCGCGATGCCCAGCCCCTCGCCGGTGAAGCCCAGATGCTCCTCGGTGGTGGCCTTGACGCTCACAGCGTCCACCGGCAGCCCGAAGGCCTCGGCCAGCTTTTCGCGCATGGCGGGGATGTAGGCCGCCAGCTTGGGCCGCTGGCAGAGGATGGTGGAGTCGATGTTCTCGATCTTCCAGCCATTCTCGTGCAGGATCTCGGCCACGCGGCGGGCCAGCTTGAGGCTGTCGGCGCCGGAATACTCCGGGTCGGTGTCCGGGAAGTGCTTGCCGATATCCCCCAGCGCCGCCGCGCCCAGCACGGCGTCCATAACGGCGTGGGCCAGCACATCGGCGTCCGAATGACCCAGCAGACCCTTTTCGAAGGGCACTTCCACGCCGCCGAGGATCAGCTTGCGGCCCTCCACAAGGCGGTGTACATCGTAACCATGACCAATGCGCATATTTGTTCCTTCTTTCTGTTCCGGGCGGGGCAGATCCTCCCGCGTGGTGATCTTCAGGTTGGCGTAGTCGCCCTGCGTCAGCTGCACCGGGCGGCCGGTCAGCTCAAACAGGCTGCAATCGTCGGTGACGAGGCGGGCCTTTTCTTCGTCCAGCTCGTCCAGCGCGGCGAGGTAAGCGGCCCGGTCGAAGCACTGGGGCGTCTGCACCGCATACAGGGTGCTGCGGTCGGGCGTTTCGGTGACGCTGCAGCCTTCCGGCACGGTCTTGCCGTCGCCCCGCTTTGCCGTTTTGACGGTATCCTTCACCGGCACCGCCGGGGCCGCGGCCCCGCACAGGGCGGCGGCGTTCAGCGCGGCTTCGATGACCGCCTCGCTCACAAAGGGGCGGGCCGCATCGTGGACGGCCACGATCTCGCCGCTGGCTGCCAGCACACCGTTCTTCGCGCTCTCGGCGCGGGTCGCCCCGCCGGGCACGACCTGCACCGGCTTTTGGCACGCGGCCGCCTGCTGCTCCAGAAACTCCCGGTTTTTGCCCGCCACCAGCACGATCTCGTCCACGAGAGGGCATTCGGCAAAGGCGCGGATGCTCCGCTGCACCACCGTCTCCCCGCCCAGATCAAAGCTGAGCTTGTCAAACCCCATCCGGGTGGAGGAACCTGCGGCCACCAGAACCGCCGTCACACGTTTTTCCACTTCTGACACCTACCTGTCTTCCGTTTTTCTGCGCCCATTGCAAAGCGCAGACTGATACATTGAATATTATAACGTATTGCGCCACAAACTGCAACCACGCAGAGCAATAAAAATGGAGCTGCCGAACCACTCCCCCCGTCACAGCGCTGCTGTGCCAGCCCCCTCTGGGAGGGGGCCTCGCGGGAAGGAGTCATTCAACAGCTCCTCTTGATGGATTTCGTTTACTTCAGGATGGGCTCAATGGCAGCAGCCAGTGCATCCTTCTGGGCCTGTGCTTCGGCCAGATCCTTGCCCAGCGTGGTGAAGTAGGTCTTGATTTTCGGCTCGGTGCCGGAGGGGCGGACCACGACGGTGGCACCGTTCTCCAGCGTGTAGATCAGGACGTTGGCCGCGGGCAGACCGGTCTCTTCGGGCTTCTTGTAGTCGGTGACCTTGACGACCTTGTGGCCAGCCAGTTCGGTCAGCGGCTCGTCACGCAGCTTCTGCATGATGGAAGCCATCTTCTCCATGC
>ULQD01087577.1_pt1 | contig 10488 bp, 9 predicted proteins | sample 1954121 | NCBI WGS metagenome assembly ULQD01 (sample SAMEA4835646, study PRJEB28245) | human gut metagenome | biome: gut microbiome; material: fecal sample | place: Denmark | collected 2008 | reverse complement strand
CTGCTGGCACCCGTCTAAAAGGGGCTACCCTAAAATTGGAAACTTACAAAAGGGGCTACCCTAAAATTGGAAACTTACAAAAGGCTACCCTAAAATTGGAAACTTACAACCGTCCCAATTCTTTCTTCCACCAAATTTTTAACCATCAACCTTTATTATGAATCCATCTGTTGATATTTCAATCATTACCCCTGTATACAATACAGAACCTTACCTTGCTGAGTGCATAGAAAGCATACTTAACCAAACTTTTACTGACTTTGAACTACTATTGATAGACGATGGCAGCCAAGACCACTCATGGGAAATCTGCGAACACTATGCAAAAACCGACTCACGCATCCGTATCTTCCGGCAAGCAAACAGCGGTGTCAGTGCAACTCGTAACAAAGGACTGGCAGAAGCCTGTGGTAGACGAATCACTTTCATAGATAGTGATGACCGGATAGGCAGAAACTGGCTCCAATCTTTCCATGACAATATGGAAGAAAGCGACTTCGTAGTACAGGGATACACCCGATGGGAAAAAGAAAAAAAGGAACGCATTTGTCCCCATCCCCGAAAAAGCGATCAAATAACGGAACTATTAGTCATTTTAGAAAAAATGCAGGGAACTCCCATACGATTAGTTTGGAATAAGTTATTCGATATCCGCCTCATTCGGGAGCATAATCTACGGTTCAATGAAAAAGTACCTTACGGAGAAGATTTCTTATTTACCCTACAATATGTTTCCTATTGCCACCAAATTTGCATATCGGACTGTTGTTCTTACTATTACAGAATATTGCCTTCTTCGTTAGCAAGAAAAGAGTATCCATTGCAAAAAAAATCACAATATTTCTCCTTAATATTGGATGCCGCTTCGGAGCTGACACAACTACACTCAAGTAACAAGTTTTATCATTTCTTAAGAAAACGCTTCTACCAGAATTTGATTACAGATACCTTTTTCTATCGTGTGTCCGTATCCGAAATCGACTACAAAAACCTGAAAGAGGCCATCCGTATCAATCGGCATTTCCAATCAATGAAAAAAGGATTGTGGAAACTACCCTCTGCTTCTATTTACAATAAAGTAAAACATCCTATATTCTTTTATTTCCATTTCGTAGTCAAAGCATTACACAAACTACGTTTAACGTAACAACAGAATCCACATGGCTTTTATATTGTTTTTTCTGATTCTACTTTTTTTGTCAGGCAAAATTCTCTGCAATACAGGAAGGCTGCGCCTCCAGTATGTCTGTACGGCCGTTATCTTGTTCCCCTATGACTTGGTTTTATGCAACAGCCCGCAAATTCCATACATGGTTGTTATATCTTGCCTCTTTTTCCTGTCTTTTTTACGACATAAAGAATACAAACGAATACAGATAGACAAAAGAATCATTTTTTTTCTTTACCTGTTGTTTATCCTACACATCTGTGTCGGTATTTTTGACTCCCGCCTTCCACTGTTTACAGGTATATGGAAAGGAGGAATCCGATTCATTAAAATGTTTTATCTTATTGTTATCGGAATGCTTTCCTATGAAAAAAACTTCAACTACCTGAAATTCATAAAATATATAACCAATCTGTCCATCCTTATCGGACTTTACGGTTTGATAACTTTCGCTACAAGAATAGATCCTTTTGCTCAACTGATTCACCAAGTCAGTGAAATAGAATCCGATTTCAGTTTCAATGGAAGAACTAGAATTTGTTCCTTTTTCTTTAACAGCCACGACTTAGGTCTCAATGCTTCTATCTTGGCTCTGTTTTGCATTACGACATATCAGTATTGGCGCAATAGTTCCATCCGAAAAAAGATGATCTGTGCCATTCCCTTGCTTTTGATCATGATTGTGCTTTCCGGATCGAGAAGTTCACTGATTGCTTTTGCCATCGGAATAGCTTTCTTCCTGCTTGATTTTTCAAGAATGAAACGAATGATCGCATTAGGCAGTGCTTTTGCGGTTTTTATTTATTTATTCCTTTTCCACACAGAAATGGGGCATAATATCCTAACAATTTTCAAACCCGGAGAAAGTGAAGGCAGTTCTATTGAAATGCGCCTCACCCAATTAGCCGGAAGTCTTTATTTCTTTGAAAACAATCCCGTTTGGGGAAACGGTTTCGACTACTTTTCGGAAGAAATCAACTCACTTCAAGAATGGAAAGGAATTTTGTTTGGCGCGGAAAGTTTCCTATTTGTTTTACTGATAGAATACGGAAGTGTTTTAGGAATATCAATTATTTTCTATTTTATTGTTTTGTTCCGAAAAATAGATAAACTTAGCCTCCCTTTGTTTGCTACAGCCCGACCTATATACGTCTGTTTTCTTATCAATATATTTATTACGGGAGGTGGACCTTCCAAATGGACTTTCAGTTTTATCCTTATAGGATTACTATTATCCATGAATTACAATCAGGTACATTTAAACTCTCTTATTAAAAAAAATGAATCAGCCACTTGTTTCCATCATAATGCCGGTATACAACGGCAGCAAGCATCTTCGTGAAGCAATGGAAAGTATGCTAAACCAAACCTATACGAACTTTGAATTTATCATCATCAACGATGGTAGTTCAGACGATTCGGAGAGCATCATTCAGTCATACAAAGATGATAGAATAGTCTATATTAAAAATCCTCAAAACTTGAAACTGATACGGACCTTGAACAAAGGAATCGAACGCGCCACAGGAAAATACATTGTTCGGATGGATTGCGACGACATTTCGTTGCCAAACAGATTAGAAAGACAAGTTACATTTATGGAAGAGCATTCTGAACATGGTTTCTGCAATGGAAGAGCTTATGAAATGTCAGAGAATGGCAAAATACTCCGAGAGTCTTATCCGGCGGTATATCCGAAATCCATGAAACTGATTTCATTGTTTTATGCTATCATTATTCATCCCAGTGTAATCATCCAGACTGAGATTCTGAAAAAAAATCCATATCGAGATGAAACGAATACCCTCCATATCGAGGACTACGAACTATGGAATCGATTACAGCAACAGGGGTATTCTTGTTATTCAATGGAAAGGCCTGTCTTAAAATACCGTTGGACAGCAGGAAGTATCAGTTCCACCCAATCTTCGACCCAGCACAAAAAACAAGTGGAATATATTGTACATCATATAAAACAATGGTACGGCATTACCATACAGAAGAAAGAAATACTTTATTTCTTTTTAGGAGAAACGGAATATTATTATCCCGGAATTCTGAAAGAACTAGATGACTTATTCGCCCTTTATATCCGTAAAAACGTGAGCACATGTACCCAAAAAGAAATTGCTGAATTCAAGAAATGGAAGAATTTAATGTTGCTACGTAGAATTAAAGAAACCACTTTCATGCAATTCAAATCAAAAGACTATACGAAAATGGTATATACAATCATGGAAGGTAAAAGATATTTTTATCTGCTTCCTTTTATAGCCTTCAAAAAACTCAACTATTTTTTCATATGAAAATACTTTACTTCATCAACAAAATAACCAATAGCGGAGGTATGGAAAGAATCATTATTGATAAAATGAACTTTCTTGCCCAACAGAATAACTACACGCTATTCTTAGCTTATTACGGTACAAAAGACGATGTATCATTTTATCTACTGGATAAAAAAATAAAAAAAATGCCTATACCGATAAATGCAGACAGCCTATCATTCATCAATAAAAGTATTAATACCATTAGGCTGGTTCGTATTATCCGAAGTACCATAATACAATGCAAACCTGATATTATTATAAATGCAAATACGATATTAGTAAGTTGGATTCTGCCTTTTATGAAAAGAAAAATTCCTAAAATTATAGAACTACATTTTTCTTATGATGGCATCAAGCAAATGAATACCGAATTGTATAAGAGTCGTATCAAAGGTAAAATATTGGACTTACTCCGAAAAACTATTTATCCGCTTTACCATAAGATGGTAGTACTGACGGAAACAGACAAAATAGCATGGAATTTTAATAATATAAGTGTCATACCCAATTTTACTTCCCTTGAGTTTTCGACTCAGTCCTCTCTCACCTATCCTAAAGCAATATGCGTGGGACGACTTGAGATTCAAAAAGATATACCCATCCTCCTTAAAGCATGGAAAATCGTATTAAAGCATGAACCACAATGGACACTGGATATTTGGGGAGAAGGGAGTTTGAAAGAACAATTACAAAATGAAATATCAACTTTAGGGTTACAAAACAGCGTTACTCTAAAAGGAACTTCTCAAACAATACAAAACGAATATCTCAATTCCTCCCTATTCATTCTCCCTTCTCTGTACGAAGGTTTTCCCCTTGTTCTAATAGAAGCCATGAAAGCCGGACTACCCTGTATAGGATTTGACATTACTGGGAACAATGAAATCATCTGCAACGGAAAAAATGGTTTCATCGTAAAAGAACGCACGCCACAAGCTTTAGCTAAAACTATCCTGCAAATTATCAGCCATCCGAAAACCTTACCAGATTTAGGACATAATGCCTATCAAAAAAGTTTACTATTCGACAAAGAACGAATCATGTTACTATGGATGCAATTATTTAACACATTATCCAATAAACAATAATTATATATTTATGCTTCAGAAACATGCCTATTGTATCATCGCCCATAATGAACCAGATTTACTAAAAAAACTGGTAAAGGCCATTGATGACAAAAGAAATGATTTGTTTATTTTAGTAGACAGCAAAACGGACATTTCTATCTACTCCGAAATAAAAACTTATAAGAGTAAAATGATTTTCGTTTCCCGAATAGATATTCGATGGGGAGATATCTCACAAGTAAAAGCAGAATTGATACTTTTTGAGTCAGCACTAAAACAAGATACTTATGCCTATTACCATCTATTATCGGGCGTAGACTTACCTATCAAATCGCAAAATTATATTCACAACTTCATGCAAACTCACAATGGAATCCAGTTCGTGGGTTATGCCAAAGATAACTATAATGATGAAGATTTAAAGCAAAAAACTAATTATTACCACATTTTCACGAAACATTACAAAAGTCCAAAACTACTTGAAACATTGACAAAAATTGCAAGAAAAACCTTTCTTATCATGCAGCAAACCTTAAAACTTGAACGAAAGTACGATTTGGAACTCCGTAAAGGAGCACAATGGTGCAGTATTACGCACAATTTCTGTCTTTATTTGATAGAAAGGAAAAACTATATCCTCAAAACATTCAAGTATATACCTTGTGCCGATGAAATATTCTTACACAGTATTTTATGGAACTCTCCCTTTCGAAAAGACATTTATAATCCAGAAAACGAATATGATTCATGCTCAAGAGAAATAGACTGGAAAAGAGGTGATCCATATATATGGGGAAAAGATAGTGAAAACGATTTGAATATCTTATTAACCAGCAATAAACTCTTTGCGCGGAAATTCTCATCCCAGTACATGGAATTCATAGAAACTTTACTTTCAAAAATCACCGAAAACAATGAAAATCACGATTGATTTAACTCCTCTCTACGGAAGAAAAAAAACGGGAGTGGAAATGTATGCAATCGACCTTTATAAAGCATTGCTATCAACAACACATAAAATTATACCTATTTTCCATCAAGAAAACGAGATAGATAATAATGAGAATGCCGTAATCATACCTTATACACAAAGATTATTACTAGAGAATTGGAAACTATCATGCATTATACGAAAAATAAAACCTGATATCGCCTTGTTTCCTATCTTCCCTCCTCCACTAGACATCTATTTCTTTTGTAAAAGTAAGATAGTACCTACCATACACGATGTAGCTTTTCTTAAATATAGGAATACTATCAACCGGGCAGCCAAATATTATCTAACTCCTAAAGCCTTACTAACTTTTAAAAAAGCCAATGCTATCATCACCATTTCGGAAACTGTAAAAAAGGAACTGCAAACGTATACTGACAGACCCATATACAACTGCGGTGAAAATATCTCTGCTGAATATAAAGACTGTACATCAAAAGCCTCAATCAAGTATCTAAAAAGATGGAATTTAGTACCCTATAATTACATTATTTCTGTTTCAACCATCGAACCTAGAAAGAATTTTAAATACCTATTAAAAGTCATTAAGCCATTATTGGAAAAGAAAAACATGAAATTGGTATTAGTAGGACGAAAAGGATGGGGTAAAGACGAAGAATTGAAACAATTAATAAAAGATTCAGAAAACTATATCATCTTTACTGAATATGTCAATTTAGACTGTCTAATATCCCTTTATCATTTTGCTTTTTCATTTGCTCTATTATCATTGGACGAAGGCTTTGGAAGAACTCCATTCGAAGCAGCAGCATGTGGCTGTAAGAAAATAATACTTAGCGACATAGCCATTTTTCATGAAACTTTCGAAAAAAACGCTTTATTTTTGCCATTAGATAATGTAGAAATTTGCCGAAATATCCTACAAAGCAACTTTGACAAGATGCCTTCCATCAAAAACGACTTCGATATACCTTTTTCCGCAATGGAAAAGAAAATACATTCTCTTTTCTCAATGTGTTAAGCCCAAACCAAATAACTATTTATGTTAAACTACGCATTTCTCCCCTACTTTCTCAAAAAGAAAAAGCTACGAAACATCGACTATATCTTTGTCGATTACTTCGATACCGTTGCTTTTAGATATATACATTCCTCGCAAATATACCTGCAATGGGGAAAGATACTGAGAAAAAAGTTTCCCGAATTAGAAACAGACTTCACATCAGAGCAATTGGCAGAAATCAGACGTTCAGCCATCCACCACTATTCTAAGGAATATGAAGAACCTCCTTACGAAGTAGTCATTAAAGAATGTTATAAAAGAATAACTGCAATAGGAAAAGGAAAATTCAAGATTAACGAAAAAGATTTTATCAGATATAGCTTAGATTTGGATATCAACCTTGAAGTAGGCTGTCAATACCCCAATCGTAGCTTAATTGATTTCCTCCGAAAAGAAAAGCAACAAGGGAAAAAGATTTTCCTTGTGTCCGACTTCTACCTGCCTCCTTCTGCCTACCAACAATTCTTTATCAATCTGCAATGTGAAGGGCTTTTCGACAAAATTTATATCTCCGAAACTCATAACAAGACGAAAGCATCGGGCACACTCTACGCCCACATATTAGAAGAAAACGGCTTATCACCCGAACGAATTGCCATGATGGGAGATAGTAAACACTCAGACTATCGAAAATCGAAAGAAAACGGTTTATATGGATGCTGGTATTTCCCATTGAGGCACAAGTTGTGGACTAATTACAGCCGTCTTACCAAATGGGATTTCAGCAAATATGCTGCTACCCAAAAGATGAAATATCTGTACAAACATTCTCTGTTGGGAGAATACGTTCCTGTATGGTTTTTCTTTATAGCCCGGCTTCATCAACGAGCACGAGAGATGCATGCCGAGGAGCTTAATTTCCTTTCGCGAGGCGGATTCTTCCTGCACAAATTATTTGAAATATATCAGCGACTTGCAATCCCAAAAGAACAGCAATTGAAAGCCACTTATTTCCTGAACTCAAGAAAAGTAACTTACAAGGCAAGGGATGCTTACGAAAACAAGCCGGAAGCAAATCCAGACGACTATATTCTGCTAAAAGAATACCTGATGCCACACTGTCACAATAATCGTTTCTTTATCGTAGATGAAGGCTGGTATAATCATACGCAACAGACCATGACTACCATATACAGACTCGACACATACGGATTCTACATTGGTAGTTGTGCTAAAGATCCGATGCCAGACACACCTATCTGCCATCGAGAAGGAATATTGTTCGACCGTAATGAGAATGGGACAAACAGTCCTTACTACGGCGTGTTCTGCACCAACCGTTCAGTTTATGAACAACTGTTGACCGCACCCGAAGCAAGTGTATCAGCATATATTCGACAAGCCGATGGAAGCATCACTACCAAGGGAACATGGGATGAAAGAGAAAAAACTCTCTACGAAAACTATATCGCCGGATTACAAGCATTTTATGCCTGCGTATTCGGAGGACTTACCACGTGGTGTACCGAACCGCCTCGTCGACGGACATTAGCCAAAGTTCTTCTTAGAAGTGCCATATTCAATAATATAGACCGACTCCAGTTTCTGAATCAGCTGGAACAGAATATGGTAAATAATTTTGCCATTAACAAGAACCAGACAAAAGGGTTGAAAGATGCCCGTATCGATTTCCGAAAATTATTACTTCACCCTGAGGAATACGTCGGCTATATTGCTAAAGTACAACCGCGTATATATCATAACCAGCTCTTTAATAAATTGTATTACATCGGAGCCGGAATATTTTATCTGTATGTTAGAACTACGCTAATATTTGAAAGGAAAAAATCATGAGAGACCAAACATTAGATATAGCGAAAGGGATAGGAATCCTACTTGTCGTTGTAGGACATATATATACCTACAATCAACTTATTTATCTATTTCATATGCCTCTTTTCTTCGTCTTATCGGGAGCGGGCCTTTCCTATTCCCGACATCCATTTTCCATCAGAAAGAAATGGCAAACACTGATGATTCCTTATTTTCTGTTTTCTTTCCTCTGTTTTCTCTACTGGTTCAGCATTGAATCTCGATTCCGGCCAGAAAACAACTATATTCTGTTCTCTGGTCTATTAGGTACATTAGATACCGATGCACAGCAGTTTATCAATATTTTTTTAGCTGAAAATGCTTTTTATGCTTTTCCTTACAATGTAGTGCTATGGTTTCTCCCTTGCCTATTTGTAGCAGAATGTATCTATAATGCGATAATCCGCTTTAAACCAGCATATTATGCAGGAATAGGAGGGGGGGGTATCATATTATATTATTGCCTGATACCTTTACTCCCTAGTCTGCCATGGGGAATTGATATTGCCCTATTGGCTATTCCGTTTATCGCCATTGGCGACAAACTATATAAGCCACTCAATAGATTACTGAGACCAAGGCCACAACTTGTATTGCTCATTACGATAGTAACTTGCGCATTGTTTGTTTCATTGTATTACTTATTACATCCTGTTACGAATATGGGGAAATATATCATACCCAATGTATTTGTGTTTTACGGTATGGCATTGATTGGTTGTTTCATAGTTCTGACCTCAGCCACACTAATCACCCATTTTACTCGATACAGCAAACCTCTAGTCTATATAGGCAGAAATAGTCTGATCATTATGTGTATACATGAACCTGTCAAGCGTATCGTACTGGCATTTTTTTCTAAACTGTCGTATACCGATGTAACCGTATTCAAACAATCGCTTACCTGGAGTATATTCATTAGCATTATTACAGTACTTATCTGCCTACCCAGTATACCACTTATCCACAGGTATTTCCCGTGGCTAGCTGGTAAAAAAAGAATGCCTTCAGAAAGAAAAACTCATCTAAATACTTAATCTAATTATTCTCATATATAATGTTAAAACCAACCGTTTCAATTCTAAATATCAATATTCTATCAATCACGCAGAAGAAACTACTCCGTCAGCTTACAAACGGAATTCTTATCACCCCCAACGTTGATCATCTCATAAAGCTACAAAAGGATAAGGAGTTCTATGAAGTATATCAACAAGCAGATTGGATAATTTGCGACAGTAAAATATTGTATCTACTATCCAAACTGCTGAAGCATCCACTACCCGAAGCAATTCCTGGTTCCAGTTTCTTCACCGCTTTTTACGAATACCACAAAAATGATTCTGACTGCAAAATATTCTTGCTTGGCGCTGCGGAAGGCATCGCCGGCAAAGCCCGCAAACGAATCAACCAAAAGATGGGACGGGAAATTATCATTGGAGCACATTCCCCTTCTTACGGATTTGAGAAAAATCCACAAGAATGTGAAGAGATTATTCGTATCATAAATGAAAGTGGCGCAAATGTATTGGTAGTAGGTGTAGGTGCACCTAAACAAGAAAAGTGGATTGCCAAATACCGCCATCAAATGCCGAACGTTCAACTATTTATGGGACTAGGAGCTACCATTGATTTTGAAGCTGGTACTTTAAAACGCGCACCAATATTTTGGCAAAAAATAGGTATGGAATGGTTATACCGTTGTTTAAAAGAGCCTAAGCGCTTATTTAAGCGCTATTTCATTGATGACATGCAATTTTTCTACTATTTTGGACAACAACTATTAGGTCTTTACAAAAATCCATTTAACAAATAAATTACTTTCTCCTAAAGCATTTAATTATCAAAGCAATAGGAATTAAAATAATCGCTACTACATAAGAAAAGAGTAACCTACATATCAAATATATTTTCTTACCAAACATCTTTATCCAATTTTATTACAAAGATATTATTCTTTTATAGAGGAACATATATTTTCAGTAAAATTGGTATCAGTTTATATATCAGTCATTACAAATATAGTTGTAACATCTAAGCAAAAAGCCAGTAAGCATCCAATTTTGACGTATTGCCTCAAAGAATAAAAA
>ULQD01046552.1_pt1 | contig 10536 bp, 12 predicted proteins | sample 1954121 | NCBI WGS metagenome assembly ULQD01 (sample SAMEA4835646, study PRJEB28245) | human gut metagenome | biome: gut microbiome; material: fecal sample | place: Denmark | collected 2008 | reverse complement strand
GCGGCGGCTCGTGGTGGTCTTGGTGAAGCAGGCGGCCAGTTCCGGCGCGGCGGCTTTCAGGCCCTTGCTGTCCAGCCGGGAGCTGGTCACGGTCTGGTAGCGTACCTTGTGGGTGCCTGCATCCATCGTGTCCACATCCCGGCGGGTCATCTCTTCTGTGATCTGGCGCTTGAGGTCGTCCATCTCGGCCTGTGCGGCTTCAATAAGCTGCTGGGCTTCTTTGTACTGTTCAACGAGGGACAAAATTTCGGTGCTGCTCATGGTATACTCCTTTACTTTGCGGGGCAAACCATGCTATAATAGGCTTGCCCTTAATGTGGTGCGTCTCGCGGTTGCTTTGGTCGGCTGGTGCGGGGCGCTTTCTTTTTTTGCTGTAGGGGTTAAGGTTCGCGGGGGCTCGGTGCTGTCTGCACGCTCTGTGGCGGTTCTTGCAATCCTGTCCGCGTATTGTCTGGTCGTTTCTGGTGGGCTTTCGCTTGACGTCCGCCTTGACCTTTTCCCTTTCGACGATTCCATTATACTATATCGCTATCGTTATATCAATATGCAAAATGCACAAAGATATAGCGCTATCGTTATGCAATTTCTATATCGCTATCGTGATTGCATTGTGCTATAATGTAGTAAAATAGAAACGAGGTGTATGCCATGCCTGTAAGCAAAGCACAGATTAAGGCAACTACAAAATATGAAACGGCAAACTATGACAAAGTGCTATTACGTCTCCCCAAAGGTAAAAGGGCAGAAATTAAAGCCCATGCGGATGAACATGGAGAGAGTGTAAACGGCTTTATTACAAGAGCGATAGAAAATCAAATCGCAAAAGATACTACTGTATAAGCAAGGGGGCGCTATTATGAGTGAGAGAGAGCAGGCAAAGCAGATTATTGATGCCTTGCCAGATTACAAGATGCAGGCTATTTTGATGTTCCTGCGCGGCGTTGAGTTTGACGATGAACTAGAGGATGATCGTTTCTGCGAAAAGCTGGTTGACGATTATCTAAAGGATGATTCGCCTGATAAGCACGAAAGCATCAGCTTGGAAGAGTTCGCGGCGCAGGAAGGTATTGCGCTATGAAATACCAAATCAAGATTGAGAAGGACGCGCAAAAGTTCCTTAAAAAGCTGCCGCGCCCGGATGAAACCAGAGTTTTAAAGGCAATCGCCAAACTCCCCGACGAGGGAGACCGAAAACAGATGAAAGGGCATCCGGGCTTCTTTCGGCTGCGTGTGGGTGACTACCGCATTATCTACACGGTGGACAACGGGCAGTTGATCGTGCGGGTTGTGGATGCCGGAAATCGTGGGCAGATCTATAATAGATACTGATATTGTCGATAAGAGGAGCAACAGTAAATGAAAGACAGGAGTTCTCTTGAATACGCTCTAATATCAGTCGCTGGAATATGTGGTATGGCATATAGTACATTTGGAAGTCATTCCGACATGGAATCGGTCTATATGCAGATAACAAACATTTTTCTTTCAGGAATATTTGCAGTTCTTGCGACGGTGTTCATCGTATTTGCATTAGAGGCTTTTGAAGCTTATTTTATGGAAAAAGCATTTAAATGGAAGGCCGATTGGATGCCCTGGGCGATTATTGTCGGCACTGTAGCTGTCGCGCTAGTCATATTTGCTATTGCCGCATAATTTAATGCAGATGGGGGACGCTTCGACGCTCCCCTCTTTTTTATGGCAAAGGCCCGGCGGGGCCTATTTTTTTTGCAGGCCAATTCCCGGAAAGGGTGGCCCGGGGTGGCGGGGTGGTATCCCCCTATGCGGGGGAACCCCCGGTCTCCTAACGAGCCAGCGCCCCTATATATATGCCAGTCCCCGGAGCAGACACCTGTTTCAAAAACATCGTAGGCTTGACATTTTCCGGCAAATGTGGTATACTATAATTTACAGATTGGGGGTGTGGATGTATGGGAAATCTGAAATCATTCGGCACGGCAACAACGCCAGAGGAAAAGGCGTGGGAGATGGAAGTGCGCCGCAAGGGTCAGCTTGCACAGGCAGAGAAGCGCCACAGGAAAAAGGCTCTGAATGATATTTTGGATGCGATCCTTGCCATGAAGTGCGATACATCCGCCCTGACGGATGACTACATCACCGAGACCGCGCAAAAGATTGCAGCGGAGAAGGGCGAAAGCATCACCCTGTACGAGGCCATCGCCCTATCCCAAATCAAGCGTGCTATCGACGGTGATACCAAAGCCGCAACCTTTGTCCGTGACAGTGCGGGCGACAAGCCCCTTGACCGCAGTGAGGTCACGAACATGGAGACCATCACCGACGCAGACCGCCGGATGATGGAGAATATCTCCAAGCGTTTGGGCATTGAATAAAGGCTCCCTTTTACACGCCATTGAAGGCGAGCAAGATAGACCTTCCTGATGAAAGCCGCTCTCTGAACTGGTACGCAGAGGGCGGCTTTCTCTATGCCCGCGAATAAGGCGCTGTGGCGGTGGCTTGGCAGTGACTAATGAAAGTATATTCCGACGCAGTAAAAGCGCCTGTACAGGGCTGTGCTGTGGGCTGACAGTGTTTCTTGTTGAACGCGTGCAAAAAGAGGGGGCATACCTGTTGTAGGTATCCCCCCTCTGCCGGTTAATATGGGTTTTTCCAAGTAGGTGCAACGATGCTGAAATATGCGCGGCGTTCCTCGCGGCTCAAATCCATGTAGTTCAGTGCGTTGACCAAATCGGATTTATTGAAGCTGCCGTCGGGGTTGCCGCCCTCCCCTGCCGCGATCTTGCGGTTAGCTTCTGCCGTGTGATAGGCACGCTCCAAATATTGCAGGTACAGATAATTGGTGACGCCTGCCGGGCCGTAGGTGGCATTGAAGGTCTGGGCTTTTTCATCGGTGCTGTCGTCGGTGGTCTTGCTGGACAAGTAAATTTTGCCGATGTCGTCATCCGAGAGGCCCGGCGATTGCAACAGGGCGTTTTTGAACTCGGTGTCAGAAACTTTACCGTTGCCGTCCGCGTCCGCTTGGGTATAGGTATCCAGATACTTGAGGGCCATATCCGAGCCGTACTGTTCCTGCACCCGGATAGCCGGGCTCTCCTTTCGCAGGAACATGGATGCAACATCCATCTGCTGGTCAGTTGTCATATCGTACTTTCGGAGAACCGGGAGCGCAGTTTGCAGCTTTTCCAGCTGGTTAGCGCTGTCGTCATCCTCTCCGTTCTTGGCAGTGGCGGTGTAAATATCCAAGTAGGCGGCAGTTGCCTCCGCACCGGCTTTGTCGTAGAGCTTCTGCGCGGTATCATCGGAGCCGTTCAGCAGGTAGGCGCTGACCATATCATCGTAAGAATCCAGTGACGGGATAGCGTTCCAGCGCTCGACCTTGTTGAGGTTGGCGTCTGCGTTGCCGGTAGCCTCGCGCTTTTCGTCGCGGGCCTTATCAAGCACGGCGCCGACGGAAGAAGTCAGGAGTGCAGCACGAATGCCGTTTTCTTTGTAGGCAAGGTAGTCGCTATTCTCGCTCATATAGTCCGGGTTCGCGGCTTCTTTGCCCGCCTCTCTGCCGATCTCGTAGGCCGATTTCAGCATCTTCACGCGGGTGGCATCGTCGGCCTGCCGGTATTCATCGGTGCGCATGACCTCATCCACGATTTGGCGGTTCAACTGCCCGGCGGTGCGCTGGTACTCGCTGGTCTGCGTGTTATCCAGCTTCAGACCGTCTACGTCGGTGCCATTCTTGACGCTGGGCGGGTATACTCCGATGTCGCCGGTAGCCTCGTACAAGCGCTGAATTTCTTTGTCACGGCTGCTGGCAGTCTGGTTCGTAAAAGCAGCAGGGTCAAGAAACTGTTCAAACGCGGCGTTGTCGCGTTGCTTCTCGTTGCCCCATGTATCATAGGCGGCGGGCAGTTCCTTCGATAGTCCCGGAATTTTCGCCATGATCTGGTTTTTCTGGCTTTGGAGGGGGTCGGTGGCGTCGTAGGGGTTGCGGACGGTGGTGTCAGTGCTTTTTGCGATAGCGTTTGACAGCGATGGCACCATACTCTGCGGCAGACCTAGAGCGGCATCCCACAGGCCGCCGCCCAGACCGTCATAGTTGCCGAACAGGTCACCGATGTTGGAGAGATTTGAGTTGTCCGCAAGGGTGTTTGTAAACGCCACAACCGCGCCTTTTGCCGCCTGTTCCGGCGTTTCGTCGCCGCTGGCGGCCTGCGCCCATGCCGCGCCGGTGATGACGCTCATCATACTTGGCTGAAAATCCGAAATGCGGTAGTAGACATTCGTTCCCGGAACATGGATTGCGAAAGGCAGGAAACCGTTCTGCTTGTCAAACGCTTTTTTATTGGCATTGTCGCTCTCCGCGCCCGTCAAGACACCAGACTTATACAGCGCTGCGCCCAGAGCCATACCAGCCGAGCCGGTCAGGCCCTTTGCAATCTCGTCGATATATTCCGCTGGGTTGCCGCCTTTGGTGTAGAAGTCCTTCAGACCTTTGGCAAGGCCGACAGGGCTGTAATCCAGACTGCGGGCGACCATATTGGCAGGGGTCTTGGTGAACGGCATGACGACTTCGCCCACGCCGCCCAGCTTGTGGATGGAGCTGAACAACTGCGTCCATGCGTTGTCATCCTTGTAGGTCGCTTTCATGGCGTCCTGCGTTGCCCGCGCGATCATGTCCGCTGTGATTTGGTCTGCGCGGGTAATTTTGTTTGCTGCTGCGATATTTGCAAGACTGTCCGTGAAGCTCTTTTTTACAAATGGTGCATCGCCCAGTTCCAGCAGACCGTAGGTGAACTGACGGATATTCTCGAGTACGGATTTCTCACTGCTCAACTGGTCAAAGACATTCTTGCCGGTGAATTTTTGGCTGATGGCTTCAAGCGCCTGTGCGCCTTTTTTCATGCCGGGCACATTGGCGAGGATGTTATGCTGCTGGCCCTCGCCCAGCTTGAACACCTCTGCGTTTTTCACAGCATCGGAGATAGGCTGCTCATAGGAACTGCTGCCGTCGATGGTATCCTTAACCTGATTCCACACCTGTTCCGCCACATCTCTGCTGGTTTTATCCACATGCAGGGCTTTGGTCTGCACGAAGTCTGTGCTTTTACCGGTCTTTGCATACAGACTTTGCAGAGCGGCACTGACCTTATCCGAAATACCAGTGACCGGCATCTGCATCACATTCGCCGCGACATTGCGAACTTGGGTGCGGGGATTCAGCAGGAATCCCAAGCGGCGTGCTTCGGCCAGCTTGGAGAGCGCAGAGACGGGGTATTCTTTTGCAATGCGGTTACCGATACTCTCCATCGCGGAAGAAATAGCTTCGCCATCCCCGGCATGGATGCTCTCAAACGCCTTGATTTCGGCATCGGTGAGCCTAAAGTTCTTCCACTGACGGCCCAGTTCCTTTGCGCCGCTGGCGTTCAAATCGTCGATGCTGCGCTGCGCATACCGCAAGGCGGTCATTGGATCGTTCTGCATCAGAGAGATTGCAGCGGCCTGCGAGAACTGGCCGCTGGCCGTCCACTCTTTGGACATACCGCGCAGCAATTCAACAGCAGAATCACTGTCACCGTCAGCGATGTACTGCTTGGCCAATTCATAGCCCAGAGGAACCGCCGCCGGGTCACGCTGGGAAAGCATATTCTGGTATGCCGTTACAGCCTCCCCCTGCCCCTTTGCAAGTACAGCATCCGCGCGGGCTTTCGTCTCGGCGTTGGACAGCTGGTTATAGACTTCGGGCGCGGTGACAAAATCCTGCTTGACGGCATCTGGCAGGTCGGAGTTGGTGCGCAGAGATTCTGCAAAACCGCGCTCCCGCACTGCCCCGCCGGGGGCATCCGCTGCGGAGTCTGCAAGGCCCTGTGCGGCGTTCTGGGTTGTGGAGGTAAAGTTGGCAGCTGTGCTGTCAGGAACGCTCTTCACGGCGTCTGCGCTGTTCGCGTCTCGCAGGAATGCATCGGCGTTCTTTTCCAAATCAACGGCAGCGGGTGTATCGGCACGCGGCAAGTCCGGGCGTGTATCCAGACTGCTGTTTTTACCGGCGACGGCTGCCGCCTCTTGCAGCGGTCCATCCAGCATCGCGCCGCTGAAACTGTTCTTCACGCCGTTGAGGACTGCGCTGCCGATTTCCGGCAAGGCGTTCATAGCAACGTTTCCGGCCAGATTTTTAGCAGCGTTGGCGGCCATTCTTCCGACGGTCATGGGGTCATCGACATTCTCGCCCCGCGCGGCGGCCTGTCTGTCAGCGGAGAATTTGTCCATATCATCCATCATGCTCGGGTAGGTATCCAGCACAAAGTCTGCGCCAGTATCTGCGAGCACGCGCCCTGCGGCTTCACCAAATCCGGGCTGTACAATGCGGTTCAGCACCGGGATTTTCTTTGCTGCATCGTAGAGCTTGCCGCCCGCCTTTTGTGCGGCGTCTGCATAGCCGGTTCCATCCACAAGCTGATTGAATGCGTTGTACTGTGCCATCTTGCCCGCCATAGCGCCACCCATAGCGGCAAGGGGATCTTGCTCGGTATACTTGTCGAGAGTTGGTACAAGTGCCGGGAGAACGCCGCTTTCAATAGCCCGGGTGTATTTCCCGCCGGTCTGTTCGTCGGCCCAGTCTGCGACGGCCTTTTCGGCCTGCTTTTGCAGAGGAAAGCTGCGCATAAAGCCTGCCGTCGCGGCCTGTAAATCCTGCCCCAGACCCCCCAGGGATGCTTTCTGGTTCATGCGGGAAAGGGCCGGTGCCTGGATGTTGTAATCGTCCAGCGAGAGTGTACTGGCCTCCACCTGCTTGTATAAGTCCCCTGGATTCTGGCCGTACTGATTCACTGCATTGATTTCGGCCTGTGTGAGCTTGCGGCCCGGCGTGCCAAGCTCGGCACGGTAATCAGCATCGTTCTGTAACCGCTGCAAGGCGGTGGCAGTGTCGTTCTGTACGCTGGCCCAGTCGTTGCGGGCAGCCTTTGCGCGGCGTCTCTCGCGGATGCTGGGGGCCTGTCCTGCCGCTGCGCTCGTGCTGCCAACAAGATTCCCGACTCGTCCGGTTGCATCGCTCTGGGCGGGCTGTGCGGCGCTCTGGCGCTCTGCGTAGCTGTTCCCGCTGGGCTTGCCTTTATTGGCTCCTGCGTTGGCGGCGGCCTGTTTGTCTTTGAGCATCTGCACCGTCTGCCCCCGCTTCTGCTGGGCGCGGTATTTGATGTCGGATTTTCCCTGTTCGCTGCCATCGTACCGGGCACGGGCGCTGGCGTTGCGCTCGGCATTGCTGCGCTGGGTGTCCTTGCCTTTGAGCTGCTTGGTCTGCACATCTTTCGCGGCGTTGCTGCCCTGTGTAGTTTTACCCTTTAGGCTATCGGCTGCCGCTGTCATAGCGGCATAGCTGTCAGAATTGGTCGTTACGCTGCCGCTCTTGGAACTGCTGGATGATTTTGCGGCTTTGGCTGCCTTTTCGGCTTGTTTTGCAAGGTACCATACTTCATGCTGCTTCTGGATAGCAAGGTCGGCGTCATCCTGCAATTTTTTCGTGAACTGGTCGTTTGCCATTGCTGCCGCCTGCTGGGCCAGCTTGAAGTCGTTGTTTGCGCCGGTAATAGCTGCTGTACCGACATCCGCAAGCTGATTCTTCAGCACAGGCAGGGTCTTATCCGTTGCGTTCAGCAAGGCCGCGCCGCGCTGCCGGGCGGCTTGGGTAGCTTGTACACCGCTGTTCACGGCCTGGGCCTGTGCGGCTTTGTAGTTGTTAAGGTAGGCGTTAAATAACGCATCCTCGCGGGTTTTCATTGCCATAATATCACTCCAATCTGTTCAGGGTTTTAATGTTCAATGCTTTCTTAAAATTTTTGAGGGCTGCCGTTTCCTGAATGTTCACACACTGCCGGGACACGCCACGATCATCGGCAATTTCCTGCAGCGTTCTATTGTAACGATAGCGCTGTTCCAAAATGCTACGGTGGTTCGGTTTCAGGCTGTACAGGGCGGCCATGACGGCCCGGCGGTTCTGCTCGTTCTCAAAGTCCAGCTCAAGGTTGACGGTGGGGTCAGCGTACACATCCGCAATGGTGTTGTCGGTGTCATCCTCTAGGGGCAGGTCGCTGGATAACGCATAGTTCAGCGGGTCAGCTGGTACGCGGGTTTGCTTGCCGTTTTCGTCACGGAGAATCTTTCCCCGGCTGGTAGTCAAAATCTTTGTTGCGGTGGCCCGGATAGACCAGCCCAGCACGGTAAGAAAGGCCATGCGCTTGACCGGGTCATACCGCCGCACTGCATCGCGGACAGCAAACCAGCCCTCAACGATTAGGTCATCCCGGTCAATGCCCACGCGGTCAGCAAGGCCCTTATTTTTGGCGTAGATTTTAGCCATCTGCTGGCGGATGAAATTTTGGTGACGCGCCCACAACGCATTTGTGGCGGCAGTGTCACCGGCCTTGCCTTGCATAATCAGTGTTAAATCGTCCAGTTCGTTCATTGATTGCACCTCCGCTTTGTGGTATACTTTAGTGAAGATGCTGCCCTGCGTCTACCCCGCTGCCAAGCGGGGCTTTTTTATTTGCCCGGTAAGGTCTGGATAGCACAACCCTCCCGCTTTACACCATGCTGTTGTAGGCTTCACGCAGCATCGGGCAGAACTCGTCTGGGTTGGCTGCCAGCCACGCAAGGGCGGCAAGCTCTTTGCTGCCGTAGTGTTCGGCGTTCAGCCTGTAAGCGATGTCCGCCACCGCACGGTCAAGGTCTTGCCTGGGAATAACGCCGCTTTCCAGTGCGTCCATTGTGGCGCGGGCCTCTGCCCTATCAGTGAAGTGGATTTCAATGTGGCGGCCATCCGCTGCGATCATGGAGAGGGTGGCGTAAATCTTGCCGGTGTTTTTCATAAAGTCTCCTATCTGGCGCGGTGTGGGCGTGCCCTCATCGTGTCGTTTGTTTGTCGTTGGTTTGTCAGATTTGGAACAGCGAAAGCTTGTAAAGGCTGCCGCTATGCGGAAAAGCGCTTGTCGGTTGTTTGCCGTTTTCTGTGCCCTTACTGTGCCGTTCTGCGTGTTACTGGTTTGTTGATTCGTGTGTTAGGTACGGAGCAGTGACAGCCTATAAAGCCCGCAACTATGCGGAAAACTGTGTGTTGCCGGTGTGTTGATTTTTGAGTTGTTGCCGTTTTCATTACCGCCGCCTTGTGGCTGCAACATGGTTGATGTAGAAGTGCGGAGAGCCGATAAAGCCCGGCACTACGCGGGAAATAGCTGGTGGCTGTCTGGTTGCAAATTTGGCCTTTTGATTTCGTTGGGTTTTCTTGGCTTAACGGTGTCCGCAAAAACATTTTGGCTGTCTCGATTTGTTACCATGTAGGTCACATATCGAGACAGTGCACAGTGGATTTGCACTGATTTTTGCAATCGCACTGTCTCGATTTGCGACAACCAGTGAATCAGAAAGGCATTTGCACTGTCTCATTTCGAGACACGTTCTTAGATGTTAGCCAGGGGGTGCAGCCTTCTTTTGGATTTTCCAGCCTATTTCAAAGCGGTAAACGTTTGGCTTTCGCCGTGTCCTGTTGTTCTCCACGACTGAGATAAAACCCGCATCAATCAGTTTCGGTACGCAGCGCCGGAGTGCCGCATTACTAATCCCGTACATTTCTGCCGTTGCCCTCGAAAATTCAAAAGCTTCCTGCCCTTTTGCTTCGAGCAACATCATTATGTACAGCATTTGTTCGCCTGGGGCAAGTTCTTGAAATTTTTCTGATTGCAGCAGGTCGGCGTACAGTGATACAAAGGGGAGCCGCTTGCCGTTTGCTGATTTCCCGCCCTTTGGGCCTGTCAGCCAATATGGCGGGTCGCGCTGCTTGCGTCTGCGGCTGTCAGACATTGTCGGCCTCGTCAAAATTCAGTTGTCCGATTGGGATGCCCAACTTCCGGGCAACAGGTGCAATAGCGGCGAGGCCGTGTTTGCATCGAGCAGCTTGGACATGGTAAAAGGCCGACATCTCCTGCTGCGCGGTCTCCGGATCATCGCTCGGCAGAAAGTAACCGCCGTGTCCACCGGGGCTGTACAGAATGGTCTCGCCCTGCTCACGCGCCTGCATGATTTGACGGCGCAGTCCGCGCGGGGTAGTCTCCAGCCTAGCGGCCAGCACATCGGCACGGATTGCATTCTCACGGCCATGCTTTAAAATTTCGGTAATAGTCATCCTTGTAAAACTCCCTTCGATTTGGTAGAATGGGAGCGGAGAGGGCTTGCCTGCTTTTCTCCGTCCTTTGGCCGTCTCGGTGTTCCAGCACCGGGGCGGCTTTTTCGTTTTCATAACTCCACCCGGCGAATACCGGGCTGTGTCGGCTCTGCGTCGCCCTGCATCCACGCAGCAAGGCTCGATAGATTGACAAGCACCTTGCGCCCACACTGGACGCTGCGCACCTGCCCCATCTTGCACAGCTGACGGATGCGGTAAGCAGGAACGCCGGATTCAGCGGCGGCCTGCGGAATGGTTGCAACTCGCGGAAATTCAACGCTTGCCATCCTTTTCCGCCTCCCTTCCTGCTGTCCGTTCCTGCGCCATGCGCTCGGCACGTTTGGCCCAGTAGC
>ULQD01045974.1_pt1 | contig 10639 bp, 7 predicted proteins | sample 1954121 | NCBI WGS metagenome assembly ULQD01 (sample SAMEA4835646, study PRJEB28245) | human gut metagenome | biome: gut microbiome; material: fecal sample | place: Denmark | collected 2008 | reverse complement strand
TATTTTGTATATAATTAATAAAGAAATGACAAAATCGACAAAACATCAAAAAAATATTGAAATAAAAACCTAAAAATGTTATAATATAAAAGAATAAAATTATGGGTTAGTATACGGTCTGACTGCCGAATACAGCAAATTCACCGAAGGTCAGTCGGTAAAAGCGGTCGCCGTCATAGCCAAACTTCCCTCTCGGACGGTACAGACTTATTCGGCTCATATGTTTCAATTTTTTTAATGGAGGTAATAAAAATGAAAACGAATTTCAAGCGTATTGGCAAACAGTCGATTTCTATTGTGCTTGCTGTTATGATGATGCTTTCGACTATGCTTGTCGGTATGGTTACTTCGAATGCGGCTGACACTTTTACTAAGGGTTCAACATTGTATTTTGATACTAAAGCAATAAATCAAGGCAATGAGCGATGGGCTGCATATTTCTTTAATAGTGATACTGACAATGCTTGGGTAGATTGTACTGCTGTTCCCGATGATAATAAAATTTATAGCGTTACAGTCCCGGGGAGTTATGCCAATGTAATTTTTTGCCGTATGGACAAAGCTCAAACTGAAAACGGCTGGGGCGATATGTTATGGAATCAATCTAATGATTTAAAAGCATCTGAAGCTACCGGTAACGAATATGTATCCACAGGATGGGTTTCTGGATCTAATAAATTTACTGGTGAATGGAAAACATACGCAGATCCTAATACCACTCATAAAGTAACTGCAAACTTCAGCAATGCAACTGTAAAACTTGGTGATAAGACTCTTACCAGTGGCACTGCTGTAACTGTTGATAATGATAAATCTTATACACTTACAGTTGAACCTAACAGTGGCTATTCACTTTCAAAAGTAATGCAGGGTAGTACTGATCTTGGTACAAGCGGTACTTATACTTTAGCTGCTGGTACTGATGATGTTACCATTGATATTACTACTGAAAACAGTACTGAAAACGATTATGAATTCTATGTAACAGGTTACATGAATGGTAATGATTTAACTACAAGTAATAACTATAAATTTACCAAAGAATCTAATGGCATTTATACATGTATGATGACACCTACAGATCATTTATATGTTACCATTACTGATAAAAATACAGGTAAAGTATATTGGTCTGCATCTTATGAAGAACTTAGTGAAAATACCTACTCTACTAAAACTGTTGTAGAAAGCGGTGGTGATAAGTGGGTTATTCTTGATCAGGCAAATAAAGAAATTAAAATTACATTTGACATTACTGCCGGAATTAGTAACGGTAAAATTAAGTGGGAATATGCTGTTGCCGATCCTGTATCTGTTGAATTAAATGCAGACCTTGTAGATGACAGTGCAGCTTACATTTCTTCATACACAGATAACGACACAGGCAATATTGTAACAAATACTGACGAAACTGTTCAGTCTGTAAATGCAAAACCCGGCACTTCTGTAACATTCAAAGCTAAGTCAGTTGACGGTTACTTCCCTAAGTGGAAGTTTGAAGGTAAGTTCTCTACTGGTGATACTTATACTCTTGATGCTTCTTCTGTAACCGGCACAACAGTAACTGTTTATCTTACATATGAAAAGATTGAAAACCATAACATTATTGTTGCAAGCAATAAGGGTGGTAATGTAAGTTATACTTACAACGGTACAGCAGGCACAGTTGCCGAAGGCACAACTTCTTCTGCTATTTCTGTTGCGTCTAACTCAACTATCACACTTAAAGCTAATGCAGTCAAAGACTATGTATTCAGCGGTTGGGAATTTGACAATGAAAGCAATGTAGTATTTGCAACTGGTCAGGACTCTTTCTCAACTTCAATTACAATTAATGTTGTTGGCGATGTAAAGGTAACTGCAACTTTTGAAGAGCACCCGGGCACTCTTTCAGATTGGAAGTTTATGTTATCAGATTCTGATAAGGCACTTTCTGAGGATAGCGCTGGTAAATATAAAACAAACTATCCAGTATATGAGAACAATGGTACATATTCTGTAACATTCCCTGTTTCTGCAATTTCATCAAATAATACTCAGTTTTTATCCTTCTCAACAGACGGTAAAAATTCTGGTTTAGTTCCTAACAACAGCACCTTTACGGTGAAAGTTGATGATCACTTTAAGAATTATGTAAAACAAGCTCAAAATAAAGAATGGGGTGGAAAACATTTCCCACTGGTTCAGTTCCAAAATACTGACGATATTACTAATATCGAGGTAACTTACAATTCTAAAACACGGACATATATCATCAATGGTACATATTTTGTAGCTCCGGCTAATTCTCATAAGGTTTACGCTACAATGGGTAGCCAAGTTGGTCATAAATTTGGTACAACAACTATTTCCTTGTTGAGTGGTGACAAACCTCTCAAAACAAGTGTTAAGGATTTCTATAATCTTTATGTTGTTAATGATAAAGAGCAGATTACTGTATCATGTACTGTAAACAAAGAAGAGGCAGACCTTGGCTATTATGTATATGCTTTTGTTGTAAACGGCGAAAAGGTAGATGTAGTAGATAACGGCAATAATGTTTATCAGACTGCTTCACCTATTACTGTAACAAAGGATCTTGAAATCACTCCAATTTACTATAATAAAGTAATTGAGGCAGACGGTAACTATATTACTATTTACACCAATGCTCCAGAGTCACTCCAGACACCTTGGGGAAATTCAATTTCAATTTATTCTTGGTATAATGATACAGACATTAATATGGACGGTGCTTATCCCGGTCAGCTTATGATGCGTGACTCTCAGGGCAGATTTGCCGCTAAGGTTTCTAAGTACGCTTATACTAATGTTAACGGTAAATTTACTTGTGATAAAACCAAACAGGTATTAGGTATTACTAATAACAACTACTACGAAAACGAAGATGTTCATAAGCTCTTCTTAAACGAAGTTCAGTTACATAATAACCAGACATACGACTATGATGACTTTGAAAAGCTTACCGGTATGGGATACGATACCGTTGAGTTTGATGTAAAGTATTACGCTGATAAAACCGAGTCAAACCAGAAGTTACTTGTTAATAATGCTACAAATAACAAACCTATGGCAGGTACTACAATTATTGATAAAACTGCTACAGATTATGAAGATCTTACCAACATTGACGGTGAGCTTGTAAGTATTCTTGGTTATACAAATGAAACTGCTAAGAATAATAATAATACCGGCCTTAATACTGCTGAACCACTCCAGATTATTTCTGTTGGTAACCAGAGTATGCAAATAGGTACAATTAATAACAAATGGTCAACTATTTGGTATGTATATAATTCCGCCGGAGATTATGTTACTCAGGGCATGCCATCTGACTTTATTCCAAGAGGTTCTGTTGACGAACACGGCAACTTTACTGAGGCAGCTCCTTCTGAGCAGACAGAAGCATATCAAGCTATTGTAAATGAAGGTTTACAGTATAACAGTGCTAAAATTTCTTATGAAATCAGAATGGATGCTTCAACATCTGTTGATAAAATTAACACAGGTTATCGTATTGACGGTCGTTGGTACTATGCTCGTTCTACCGATAAGCTGGATGTAAATGTTGGTATCGTTTACAGAAATTCTGAAAATGATGCTTGGACAGTTGATAAGCCTTCTGGTGATTCTAAAATTACCGGTAAGGTAACAGGCGGCTCAGCTTCCTTTGACTATACGGATAGTATTGGTTCTTCTCACACTAACTTAGCTTCTGATTCTGTAGAAAGAAATACAATCATTACATTGAACGCTACTAACGGTACTCAGTATAAGTTTATAGGTTGGGCTACACCAAAGTATGGTGCAGACGGTAAAGTTACAGGTTACACAGATCTTAACCTTACAGACCTTAACGCAACTTATACTGTAGGTACAAATACAGAGCTTTATGCAATGTATGAGCCATATCCTACAGGTTTTGTAACAATAACTCATTCAAAATATACAGGTCCTGATTCACATAACGGTCTTGGTATTTTCTCTGTAAAAGCTAAAGTGTTTGATGCTAAGGGCAATGCTGTTGATTCTCAGGCTGTTGCTACACAGAGTGATGCCGGTTCTGTAACACTTGAAAATATTGTAAACAAAAATGATGGTTCTTATATTGAGGTAACACTCTATACTCAGTCATATGCTAAGTCACACTTCCTTAACTTCTATTATCCAAGTGTTTTAAATGGTGTTTCTACATTGAAGAAAGAGGATAACGGTAAATTTTACGATAAGGAATGTCCTGCTGCTGGTCCTGCAACTATAACTTATATGGTTAAGATTTCAGACCTCTTTGTTAATGACAAGCAGACTGTAATGGCTCTTAACTACTATTCAGATCTTAAGTTGCCTGAGGTTAAGTCAAATATTACATTTAATTACAATCCTTACAATACAGCTCCAAATCAAAATCCTGTTGCCGGTAAGGGTAATGGTAAAACAACATTTACTCTTACTATTACTAAGAATGGTGAAACTGCTCCGGTATTTACTACAACCGGTGATTTAAGTAGCTTAACTCTTAAGGCTAACGGCAACATTAAGAGTATTATTGAGGATTATGTAGCAAATGCTGCTAATGGTACTGATTACACAATCTCAATTAAACTCAATTCTGTAGCAGATAATCATTGTGATGTTGGTAAATCATATTATCAGAAAAATAATTCAGGCAGTTATACTTATGAGGAAATAGGCAATACAGTAGAAATTCAGCTTTCTGAGATATATGATATTCCTAATAATAAGTTCTATACTAATACAATAAATCTTTACACTGACTTTACTGCCGATGAATTTAACTACAATGTAACATTTAAGTATCTTGGCTACGAGAGCAGAAAGTATTACAATACTAACGGCTTTAATCAGGAGCAGATTCCTGAAGGTGCTATTGATAAGAATTGGTGGAAAAATTACACAGTAAACGGTACATTCTACGGTTCTGACATTGACAAGTACTTTGATTATGTAGATGGTCAGTATAAATTCAAGGAATCATTCCTCTTAAAGGTTGCTCCATATGAAGACAACTTCGTTCAGTCAATTACTTGGGATCTTAACAATGTTGTTTATTCTACAACCAACGCTATGCTCTCAGTAACAGCTACTGTTCCAGCTAAGTATGACAACGGTTTTGTAACTGTTACAGCCGACTTAGGCGATGGTAAGCCAAAGCAGACATATTCAGTAAACTATGCTTCACTCGTTACACCTAAGAATCTTGTAGGCCCAACAACTCAGAGTTCTAATGATGAGGATTACCTCTTTGTTGCTCCTGAAACAAATGCTAATGGTGAAAAGTTCAGTTACTGGACAATCCAGACTGATGACAGCAACGGCATTGAAGTAGCTAAGTGTTATACAAGAGAGTTTAACTTCCTTGCTTATGACAATTATCTCATTACTGCTTGCTACGGTAAGAATGATGTAGATGCTTCTAAGTTAAGCGTATCTGCTACAATGCAGTTCCTTGAGTATTCAAGAAACCAGTATGATTCAGGCAGAGATAAGGTATATGCTGACTTTGCAGTTTCTTATAATTACAACGGCAAAAAGCTTTGTGCTGACATTAATAATGATGTAGTTTGCGGTGTAGTATTTGTTGTAAACAGCAAACACAGTTCAGCTGCTGACGCTACTGATAAGTTCACAGTAGATGAGTCTGATTTACTTGCAAAAGTTAAGGCTCTTAACAGCGGCAACTCATCAGATAAGACAATGGGTGACGCTAAGGTTTACAACTACAAGCTTAACAAGAAAAATCTTGATAACAAGAACAGACTTGAATATAGCTGGAATGTAAACAACACTGAAAACAACCAGAATCTCACAATACTTGCTTACTCATACATTTACAATGCTACTACTGATGAATATAGCGTTTCTGCTCCTCAGGAATTCAAATTCTTCAATGTTGGCAATAAGACATATGAAGGTTAAGCAATAGAAAAGGAGGCAATTATGAAAAAATCTTATATTTCCCCTGAAATTGAGATTCAAAAATTCTCTTTTGAGGATATTCTTGCTGGTGGCGGAACCGATGACCCTGGTTTAAAATATAGCAATCCTGAGAATCCAGGTTACGAATCCGGCGGTGAAGAGGGCGACCTCTAATAATAACACATAATTTTGGTAAGGCAGTCTTTTGACTGCCTTACTATAAAAGGTGATTTTTATGATTAAAACCATTGCAAAAAAACTTTCTGTTTTTGTTTTAGCTTTATCATTGCTTTTAATGTCTGCCGTTCAGTTTAGTGCAGACTCATACCTTGTAAGTAAAGACGGTTTTTATTATTTGATTGAAAATTCTGAGGCGGTAATTTACGGATATGATTATAATAATCGTACTACCGATATTGTAGTGCCGAACACAATCAGTGATTACCCTGTAACAAAAATTGCTCCTCGTGCATTTTCAAACAATACTAAGCTTACAAGCATTTCATTTACAGACGCTATGTCTTTAAAGAGCATTGGCAAATATGCTTTTTACGCTTGCAGTTCTATTGAGGAAATTATAATTCCCGGTTGGCTAAACAGCATTGGCGAGTTTGCTTTTCAGGATTGCACAGCTTTAAAGAATGTTTCTATTTACAGCAATGTGTCAGTAATTCCCGAGCAGGCATTTGGCAACTGCATTTCGCTTGAGAAGATTAATATTCCAAGTACAGTAAAGTCTCTTGGCAGCTATGCTTTTTATAACTGCTCTGCACTTACCGAGCTTACACTTTCAAAGAACATTACAGACATTGCAAACGGTGCTTTTTACAACTGTCCTAACCTAACTTTATATGGCTATTACGATACAGTTGCAGAAAGCTATGCCGAGCAGAACAACATTCCTTTTGTTCATCTTGATAAAAAGGTGATTTCGGGTGATGTTAATCTTGACGGCAAGATAGATGTTAATGATGTAACACTTCTACAGCGTTACATTGCAGGTGAGTCTGTATTAACAGATGACGCTGTTAAGGTTGCCGACTTTAACAAAGACAGAATTATTGATGTAATTGATGTTACAGCAATTCAGACATTTATCGCTAACGGTCAAAACTAAATTATTAAACTTAAGCACAGGTGGCAACATCTGTGCTTTTTCTTGCTTATTTTTAGATTTTGTTATATAATAAAATTTGGTGATGTTATGCCGATTTACAAAATTGCTGATATTATAACTGATATAAAACCTAAGTTTCGCTACTTTGAAAGTATCGCAGAAGATTATTTATATACAGGCAATGAACCTGTTCAAATTAAAATTTCGATTCGTGAGGATTATATACGAAAAAGAGCAGAAAAAAATACTCACTTAACACTTGGTAATTTGGAATCAATTTTTCTTGCCGATACATTCAATAAAAAAATTCTGAAATATAATGCAATATTTCTCCATTCGTCTGCAATCCTTTATAAAGGCAAAGCGTATCTTTTTTCTGCCGATTCGGGAGTGGGCAAGTCAACGCACACAAAACTGTGGATAAAAAAATTCGGCGCTGAAAATGTACAGATAATCAATGATGATAAGCCGATTATCAGATTTATTGACAATGATTGGTATGTGTACGGTTCGCCTTTTGACGGTGGAACGGGCATAAATAAAAATATCCGTGCAAAACTCGGCGGCATTGTTTTTCTTGAAAGGGCAGAGGAGAACAGTATTGAAGTCCTTGACAAAAACAGTATTTTTTCAAGAATATATAAAAATACGATTAAATTTTCTCTTGATGATGAATATGCGGGATATATGTTAAATACGGCTGATAAGTTGATTAAGGAAAATTATTTCTATTTGCTAAAATGCAATATGAATATTGAATCGGCGGAAATTTGCGAAAAATTTTTACTGACAGGAGATAGCTATGGAAAAGCTGAAAAAAATACTTGATTCCGAAACCAATAAGTGGATAGTAAAAAAAGCCAAACCACAGGTTTTCGGTATTATAATTATGTCTGTTATTTTCGGCGGAATGGCATATCTCGGTGTTGCGGTCGCTACTTTGTCGAGGGGTATTGTGGATTCGGCGGTTAACTCTGATGTCGGCGGAATTGTGTATTTCGCAATTATACTTATTTCACTTACGATCGCACAGCTTGTCATAAGAATTATAAGTAAGGTGCTGACTTTCAATGTATCGTCAAAACTTGAAATTTCTATTAAACAAGATATTTTCGATAACATTATCAGAAAAAAATATAATGAGATTTCAAGCATACACACTGGCGAACTACTTAACAGAATAACAAGCGATGTGTCGTTTTTAGTCAGTTCGATTATTTCTATAGTGCCGAATATGGTGTATTTTATCGTAAAATTGGTTGGTGTTTTTGTTGTACTGTTTGCTATTGATAAAACTTTCTGCCTTGTTTTTGTTTTCGGCGGTGCGCTGATGTTTGTTGTTGTGCTGCTTTTTAAGTCAAAAATGAAAACATTGCATAAGGCGGTACAGGAATCTGACGGTAAGACAAGGTCATTTTTTCAGGAGATTTTTTCAAGTCTGCTTGTGGTAAAAGTTTTTGGCGCTGAAAATAAGGTGTCTGAAAATGCTATGAATTTGCAACAGAATAATTTTAAAATAAAACGAATAAGAAATTATATCTCTATAGTTGCCACAACCGGATTTTCTTTTATATTTGCCCTCGGATATATGTATGCTTTAATTTGGGGTGCTTTTGCAATCAGCGACCATACCATTACATACGGTGTATTGACTTCTATGCTTGCGCTTGTGTCGCAAATTCAAGGCCCTGTTCGTGGTATCAGCAGTATTTTGCCGTCATATTATTCTGCTCTTGCAAGTGCGGAGCGACTTATGGATATTGAAAATCTCGATAATGAAGATGTGGTAAATAATTCTGCAATCGATACCGAAAAGCTGTATGATATGACAGAAAAAATAGTTTTTGATAATATTACTTTCAGCTACGGCAGGGAAAATGTGCTTGAAAATACAAGTCTTGTGCTAAAAAAAGGTGATTTTGCATTGCTTGCGGGAATTTCGGGAATAGGCAAAAGTACGCTTACAAAGCTTTTGCTTAATGTAATTTCACCCGATAAAGGCGAGATTTATCTTTCACTTTCAAACGGAGAAAATGTGTTTGTCGATAAAAATATAAGATGTATGTTTTCGTATGTACCGCAAGGTAATTTTCTGCTTTCGGGTACAATCAGAGATAACATTGCATTTGTGTCGAATAATCCCGATGACGAAAGAATTATTGAGTCTGCGAAAATTGCCTGCGCTTATGATTTTATCAGCAGATTGCCAAATGGACTTGATACTGTCGTGGGTGAGAACGGAAAGGGCTTGTCGGAGGGTCAGATACAAAGAATTGCGATTGCGAGAGCGGTTTACTGTAATTCTCCGATTATTATTTTTGATGAGGCAACCTCGGCACTTGACGCCGAAACAGAAGTTCAACTGCTTAAAAATCTTAAAACACTCAAAGATAAAACTTGTATTTTGATTTCTCATAAAATGGCGGCAAAAGAAATTTGCAACAAAGAAATTGTAATTAAGAATAAAAAAATTATTTCTTACGATATTTAGGTGGGTACAAGCAAAATCTCACTCCTGACTGAATACTTATAATTAGGTATAAATCCGATTATAAGCATTGTCAGGGGTGATTTTTTGATTGAATTAATTAATTTTCTGGGGCAGTACCTTTGCTTTTTTATTCTTCATATCTGCGGAAACGGCTCTTTTCCAAAACCTCTTTCCGAAAAAGAGGAGCACGAGTATCTTGTGCGGAGTGCAAAAGGGGATATAGAGGCGAGAAATATTCTTGTTGAACATAATTTAAGGCTTGTGGCACACATTATAAAAAAATATTACGGCAATCAGAGTGAACAAGATGATCTTGTGTCAATCGGCACTATCGGACTTATAAAAGCGATAAATACCTATGACATAAGCAAAAAAATTAAGCTTTCAAGTTATGCGTCACGATGTATCGAGAATGAAATATTAATGCATTTCCGTAATGCTAAAAAGACGGCGCAGGATATTTCACTCAACGAAGCGATTGACAGCGATAAGGACGGAAATCCGCTGACTTTGCTTGATATAATGGCGGTTGATGACAATATACTTGAGCAGATTGATTTTCAACTCAACAGTAAAAAGCTCAGTCAGTTTATTAACGAAGAACTTTCACCAAGGGAAAAAATGATAATTGTTATGCGCTATGGACTTGACGGGAGCGAGCCGCTTACACAGAAAAAGATTGCACAGAAATTGAATATTTCCCGTTCGTATGTAAGCAGAATTGAAACCAAGGCTTTAAAACTTTTACGAAAACGCTTTGATAACAGTTCAAATTTGTAAATTATTTTAAAGAAAAAAGGCGGTCGAAAGACCGTCTTTAGTTATGAGCCTATACTGTTGATGAGGTTTTGCATTTCCTGTTTGGATGAAACATTGTGCGCTTTTTCAAGCACGATTTTCTTTTCGTCTTTTTCCATTTGAGCAAATTTTTGCATTGCACTTTCATTTTTTGCAAGTGCATTTACAAAGCCTAACGGCATATCTTTATACATTTTTCATCACCGATATTATTATTTTAAGTTTTGAAAATAATATTCATTTAGATAAATTATTGTTTAGCGGAGTGTCGGTCGGGCATTGAAATTTAGCTAACG
>ULQD01050615.1_pt1 | contig 10693 bp, 7 predicted proteins | sample 1954121 | NCBI WGS metagenome assembly ULQD01 (sample SAMEA4835646, study PRJEB28245) | human gut metagenome | biome: gut microbiome; material: fecal sample | place: Denmark | collected 2008 | reverse complement strand
GGCCAGCCAGTGTGGCTTTTTCCGACTTTGTCTTAGCAGTGTTTGCCATTACTTCTTTCCTCCCTTCAAAGCCTTGCGCTCCGCTTTGCTGCGGCCGTCGTCTTCCTTGGTCAGGCTCATGTAAACGATGACGCACAGCACCGCGCAGACGAGGAACAGCACCACGGAAACGGCACCGGCCATGCCGTAGTTCTTACTGAACAGATGGTTGTTCAGGTACATGATCATGGTGGTGGAGGTACGGTCCGGGCCGCCCTTGCCGTTGGTCAGGATCTGCGGCACATCGAACATCTGCAAGCCGCCGATCATCGAGGTGATCATGACGTAGACGAGGATGGGGCGGATGAGGGGGATGGTGATCTTCCAGAACATCTGGTTCGGGGTGCAGCCGTCCAGCTCAGCGGCCTCATACAGGGTGGGGTCCACACCCATGATGGCGGCCATCAGCATGATGGTGGTGTTGCCGAACCACATCAGGAAGTTCATCAGGCCGATCAGCCCGCGGTTGCCCCAGACGGTGTTCAGGAAGCTGAACGGCTGCTTCAGGATGCCCATGCCGACCAGCACCGCATTGACGGGGCCGTTGTCAGAGAAGAGGGCAAAAAACAGCATGGCGAAGGCCGAGGCCATGATCAGGTTGGGCATGTAGATGACCGTCTTGAAGAAGGTCTGGCCCTTCAGCTTCAGGCGAAGGTCGGTGAACCACGCCGCCAGCAGCAGGGAGACTGCGATCTGCGGGATGAACCCGATGATCCAGAGCAGCAGGGTGTTGCCGAAATACTTCGGCAGGTCTGTTGCAAAGAGGGTCACGTAATTCTTCAAGCCCACGAAATTGGGTCCGATGACCTTCAGGCCGCTGCGGTAATATTCAAAGAAGCTGTAATAAATGGTGGATGCCAGAGGGATCAGCTGAAATACCGCGAAGATGATGAAGAACGGCGCAATGAAGATGTAGCCCCATTTCGCGTAGCTGATCGACCCTTTCTTATTCGTTTTTTCTCCCATGTGACTGCCTCCTGACGGTTTTTCAGGAAAAAAAGGGGCGGGCGAGACACAGCGTCCGGCCCGCCCCCTTTATTTCAGTTGTTTATGAGGTCGTCCCAACTCTTATGCGGGCCAGACAACATCGGTCAGCTCAGGATACTTCTCCTTGATGGCAGTCTCGAAGTTTGCCTTTGCGGTGTCCTCATCGACGTTGCCGGTGAAGTAATCCTTGAAGGCGTTCTGGAAGCTCTCGTTCAGGCCCTGATCGTAAGGACCGGCGTTGGACATATCGATCTTGGTTGCAGCTTCTGCAAACAGAGCGATGTGGTTCTGGCCGCCGAGGAAGTCGGACTTATAATCGCTGTTGGCGATCTCGTTCATGGCCTTCTCGTTGTTGGTGTAGTCCTGCGTGTCGAGGGTGATCTGCTTCATGATGGCTTCATCGCAGGTCAGCTTCTGCATGACGTCTTTGATGGTCTCGATGTTATCGGAACCTGCTGCGCCGCAGATCCAAGTGCCGCCCCAGTAATAGGGCTGAGGGCCTTCACAGACTGCGTAGTCGCCGTAGATGCCGTTGCCGACTTCTTCCTTGCCGCCCTCGGCGGTAGGCGTTGCCAGAGAGTTGCCCAGCAGGGTGAAGTTGATGCCCCAAGTGGAGTAGAAGAAGCCGAAGACCTTACCGGTGGGGCCCTGATCGGATGCCCACTGAGAGTCCCACAGGCTCGACTGGTTGTTGTAGCCCTTGTCGGTGTACTCCTTGGTCTGATCGACCCACTTCATGATGTTCTCATCGACGGTGACGGTGGTGCCGCTGACCCAAGGTGCTGCGACATTGTTGGAGAAGGTGCGGTATGCGTCATCGAAGCCGGACAGCATCTTGTAGCCCTTTGCGGCTGCCTGTGCGGCGACATCGTTGAACTTATCCCAGTCGGACAGGTAGGTCTGCACTTCGGTGGGATCATCGGTGCCCAGAACATCCTTGGCGATGCTGCGGCGGTATGCGAACAGGCCCGGCGTTGCCTGCCAAGTGGTGCCGCGCTGGCTGCCATCGACGGTAACGATGTCCTTGGTGTACTGATACTGACCAGCCAGATCGGAATCGGTCAGGCCGATGTCCTTCTTGACATCCAGAACGTAATCGGAATCGACGTACTTCAGGGCGTAGTCGGCCTCGATCAGGAAGATATCGATCTTATCATCATCGGCTGCGGAGTCCTGATTCAGCAGGGCCTCGTCCAGCTTGTTCTGATAGTTGTTGTTCTCGTTGGCGTTGATGGTCCACTTGACGACGGTGCCATCCTTCAGGGTGGTGGTGGACTTATCCGCGGCGACCTCGGAGACTTCGGGATAATAGTCGTTGAAGCGGCCTTGGAACTCATCGTTCCAGCACCAGATGTTCAGGACCTTGCCCTCAGCGGCTGCGGACTCAGAAGCTGCAGCAGAAGAAGCGGCGGTGGAGGATGCGGTGGAGCCTGCGGTAGAAGAAGAGCTTCCTCCGCATGCGGAGAGCGCTGCGGTCACTGCGACTGCACCAGAAGCCAGCAGGAAATTACGACGCGAAATCTTTCTCATAATGAAAAACCTCCTTCAATGGTTTTCTCGTTCATCCTAAATCCATTTTTTCTAAACTCCGGTCCGCCCGGAGCTTGGGAACTAAATTTGGGGCGGCCGGCCTACTGAGCTGCCATCCAGCAGCTTGCCGGTCACGAGGAGCTGTTCGGCCAGCGTCACACGCGGGTGCTCGACCATCTGCACCAGCTTATCCGCTGCGGTGCGTCCCAGCATCATGGTGTTCTGCTGGTAGGTCACCAGCTTGGGGCTCATGACGCGGGAGAGGTAGATGCCGTCGTAGCCCATCACGGAGATGTCCTGCGGGATGTGCAGCCCTGCCTGCTGGATGGCGCTGTAGCCACCCATGGCGGAGAAGTCATCCGGGAAGATGATGCAGGTGGGCCGCTGCGGCAGAGCCAGCAGGGCTTTGGTCTCCTGTGCGCAGCGGGCGGCGTCGTGGTAGATACCCTCCCGCACATACGCATCGGGAACTTCCAGCCCCAGCTCATCGCAGCTCTTGTAGAAGCCCGCGAGGCGGTTCTCGGTGACGGCGGTGCGCTCGCCGTGGATAAAAGCGATGCGGCGGTGGCCTTGGGCGTATGCCGTCCGAACCAGAGCCGACAGGCCCATAACGTTATCGGACAGGACCGCCATCCGGTTGTTGAACACATGGTCGATGGTGACGACCGGCACATCGCTGTTCACCAGCTCGATGACCTGCGGATCGTTGAAGTCCACACAGGCTATCACGGCTCCATCCACCCCGCGGTAGTGGCAATGCTCTAGGTAGGTCATCGTCCTGCCGCCGAGGTTGCGGTTGATAAAAGTGATATCGTAGCCCAATTGTTCGACCCGGACTTTGAAGCTGTCCAGCACAGCGGAGAAATACTCGTGTGCCAAGCCGCTCTGCTGTTCGTCCACGAACAGGACGCCGATGTTGTAAGTACGGTTGGTCTTCATGGAGCGGGCCGCCATGTTTGGTACATAGCCCATCCGGCGGGCCGCCTCCCGGACACGGGCGCGGGTGGCTTCGGAGATATCGGGCTGGCCGTTGAGCGCCTTGCTCACCGTTGCCACCGAGACCCCGCATTCCTGCGCCAGATCTTTCAGGGATGACATTTCGTCGTCCTCCTCTCAGGAACCGGTTGGCTCTGAACGAATCCTAAATCGTTTTCGCAACTTCAATATAGCGCATTCCGTACCAAAAATCAAGCTCAAAATCAAAAGTTTTGTGCTAAACAGAGTCGTTTTGGCGGTTTGCTCGATTATGCCGGGGCCAAATTATGCAGTTTGCTCCATTTTCGGTCAGTTTCGCTGTTTTTCGAATGAAATTTCGTTCCGGCGTTTCGTCAATGGGCGAAGCAAAGGCTGGATTTCTATAATTACTTTATATATGGGAAATTCCTTTCCCGATTTGCTGCTTTGGGCGGTTTTGGCTCCGGTTCCCTCTCCATCGGATTTTTGCCGCCCCTCCCGCTTTATGGAAAAAAGTTCGTTGTTTCCTTCAAAATAATTACAAAATTCTTACAAGCCGACCAAAGAGCGTGTTTCGTCGGGTGTGTTGTATATTTCATAAACCCCCTTGCATTTCGGCGCGGAATCGACTATGCTTAAAGCAGCGTAATCGTTCTCTTTCTCTTTGCGGCGCGTTCTCAATCGTTTTCGCTTTTCTGATGGTTGCAGCGTGTTTCCTGTTTTCAGCAAAGGAGGAACAGATCTTATGAAATTCGGACATTTTGATGATGCACACCGGGAATACGTGATCGACACCCCGCGCACGCCCCTGCCGTGGATCAACTATCTGGGCAGCGAGGACTTCTTCAGCCTCGTGTCCAACACCGGCGGCGGCTACAGCTTTTATCGGGATGCTCGGCTGCGCCGCATCACCCGCTACCGCTACAACAACTCCCCGCTGGATATGGACGGCCACCGCATCTACATCAACGACGGCGGCACGATCTGGAACCCCGGCTGGCAACCCACCAAGACGGAGCTGGATTCCTACAGCTGCCGCCACGGCCTCGGCTACACCATCCTGACCGGTGAGAAGAACGGCATCCGCGCCCAGCAGGAGCTGTTCGTGCCCCGCGGCGATGCGTGCGAGATCGACCGCCTGACGCTGGAGAACAAGACGAACGCCCCCCGCACGCTGGATGTGTTCAGCTATGTGGAGTTCTGCCTGTGGGATGCCATGGACGACAGCTCCAACTTCCAGCGCAACTTCTCCACCGGCGAGGTGGAGGTGGTGGGCAGCGCCATCTACCACAAGACCGAGTACCGCGAGCGCCGCGACCACTACGCTGTGTTCTGGGCCAACACTCCGGTCACCAGCTTCGACACCAGCCGCGACGCTTTCTGCGGCGTGTACGGCGGCCCGGCAGAACCCGAAGCCGTCAAGGCAGGGCACTGCTCCAACAGCGTGGCCCACGGCTGGGCCCCCGTCGGTGCCCACCACTTCCACCTCACGCTGGAAGCTGGGGAGACGAAGACCATCCTCTTCGGGCTGGGCTACATCGAGAACCCGGTGGCCGAAAAGTTCACCGCCCCCGGCGTCATCAACAAGGCCCGCGCCGAGGCCATGATGGCCCGCTACGCCACCGACACGCAGGTGGACGAGGCCCGCAAGGCGCTGGCCGCCCACTGGGACGACCTGCTGTCCGCTCTGCAGCTGGACTCCGGCGACGAAAAGCTGGACCGGATGGTGAACCTGTGGCACCAGTATCAGTGCATGGTCACCTTCAACATGAGCCGCTCGGCCAGCTACTACGAGAGCGGCATCGGCCGCGGCATGGGCTTCCGCGATTCCTGCCAAGACCTGCTGGGCTTCGTGCACATGATTCCCGAACGCGCTCGCAGCCGCATCCTCGATATCGCTGCCACCCAGTTTGAGGACGGCAGCGCCTACCACCAGTACCAGCCCCTGACCAAAAAGGGCAACCGGGACGTGGGCACCGGCTTCAACGATGACCCGCTGTGGCTGATTGCGGGCACCGCCGCTTATCTGCGCGAGACCGGCGACTACAGCATCCTCGACGAGTCCGTGGCCTTTGACAACGACGAGAGCAAGGCGCAGCCGCTGATGGAGCATCTGCGCCGCAGCTTCAACTTCACCCGCACCCACCTCGGCCCCCACGGTCTGCCCCTCATTGGCCGCGCCGACTGGAACGACTGCCTGAACCTGAACTGCTTCTCCGAGCATCCGGGCGAGAGCTTCCAGATCACCGGCCCCAGCGAAGGCCCTGTGGCGGAGAGCGTTTTCATCGCCGGTATGTTCGTCAAATACGGCGAGGAATACGCCGACCTGTGCAGCCACCGGGACCTCCCGGACGAAGCCGCCGACGCCCGCGCCGCCATTGCGCAGGTGGAACAGGCCGCGCTGACCGCCGGCTGGGACGGTGCATGGTTCCGCCGCGCCTACGACGCCTTCGGCAAGCCCGTCGGCAGCAAGGAATGCGACGAGGGCCAGATCTTCATCGAGCCGCAGGGCATGTGCGTCATGGCGGGCATCGGCAAGGAGACCGGTCAGGCGGAACAGGCCCTCAAGAGCGTGGAAGAGCGGCTGGATACCAAGTACGGCGTGGTGCTGCTGCAGCCCGCCTACACCACCTACCGCCTCAACCTTGGTGAGATCTCCAGCTATCCTCCGGGATACAAGGAGAACGCGGGCATCTTCTGCCACAACAACCCGTGGATCAGCTGCGCTGAGACTGTCCTCGGCCACGGCGACCGGGCCTTTGAGGTCTACAAGAAGACCTGCCCCGCCTACATCGAGGACATCTCCGACATCCACCGCACCGAACCCTACGTCTACAGCCAGATGGTCGCGGGCAAGGACGCCCCCACCTTCGGTGAGGCGAAGAACAGTTGGCTGACCGGCACCGCTGCGTGGACCTTCTTCAACGTGAGCCAGTACATCCTCGGCGTGCAGCCCACGCTGGACGGCCTGAAGATCGACCCCTGCATCCCCCACACTCTGCCCGGCTTCACGGTCACCCGCCGGTATCGCGGTGCCGTGTACCACATCCGGGTCGAGAACCCCGCTGCCGTGCAGAAGGGCGTGAAGCGCGTCACCGTCAACGGCAAGACCATTGAGGGCAATGTCCTGCCCCTCGCCCCCGCCGGAGAGACCGTGGAGGTCACCGTCGTGATGGGGTAAGCGCACCCACCGGAACCTGAAACGATAAAACCCCGGCCCTTTCCCATGCTGAATGCAGGAAAGGGCCGGGGTTCGTTTGTGTTACTTCCAATATTTTGTGATGGCGTCCTTTGAACTGGCGAGGCTCTGGTCGTTTTTTATTTCAGATACTGCGGCGGGTTTCTCAAAACGTCAGCCGCATCTGGTGCCACACGACGTTGCCGTGGGTAGATTTATCGGACACGCCCTCGTCGCGGAAGCCGAATTGGGCGTAGTACGGAAGGAGATGCTCCTTGCAGGTCAGCACCAGCCCTTTGCGGTGCTGCTGTCTGGCGTCGTCGATGGCGCGGCGGAGCAGCTGCCCGGCATAGCCGTGCTTGCGGTATTCCGGCAGGGTGTTGACCCCAAAGATCATCTGCCACGCGCCGTCCTCGTTGTGCATGGCGGCATTCTCGTACATCTCATCGGTCAGGTCGGCTTCGTCCGTCACGAAACCGTCCACGAAGGAGATCAGCTTGTCCCCCTCGTACAGGAGCCAGAAATGGTTCCCGTAGTACCGGACCCGCTCGACGAACTCCTGCGCAGTGGCAGCTTCCGCCGGTGGGAAGCACCCTGCCTCGACGGCGGTCAGCGCTGTGATATCCTCTGTTCCTGCGGTTCGAATCTCCATAATGTTCCTCCTAAGCTTTCATGATTCCTCTTCGTCCAGTGCCCAGTGGTAGGAGCAGCGGACGGCCTTGTTCCAGCCCTTGATCCGCTTGGCCCGCTCCTCGGCGGTGATCTGCGGCAGGAAGGTGCGATCCACCGACCAATTCTTCACGACCTCGTCCGTGGAGCTCCAATAGCCCACGGCAAGGCCCGCAAGGTAGGCCGCGCCAAGAGCCGTGGTCTCCACGCAGCAGGGACGCTCCACGGGCAGGTTACTGATGTCGGCCATGGTCTGCATCAGGTAGTTGTTGGCGCACGCGCCGCCGTCCACTTTGAGAGCCTTCATGGCGATGCCGGAGTCGGCCTCCATGGCGTGCAGGACATCGTTGACCTGATAGCACAGGCTGTCCAGCGTGGCGCGGATGATATGGTTTTTATTGCAGCCACGGGTCAGGCCCACGATGGTTCCGCGGGCGTACTGATCCCAGTGGGGCGCGCCGAGGCCGGTGAAGGCGGGCACGACGTAGCAGCCGTTGGTATCCTTGACCTTCTGGGCCATGTACTCGGAGTCACGGGCGTCTTCCAGCAGCCGCAGCTCGTCCCGCAGCCACTGGATCGCGGCACCGGCCACGAAGATCGAACCTTCCAGCGCATAATTCACGCTTCCGTTGCCGCCGCACGCGATGGTGGTGACGAGGCCGTTCTGCGAGATGACCGGCGTTTTGCCGGTGTTCATCAAAAGAAAGCCGCCAGTACCGAAGGTGTTCTTCGCTTCGCCCGCCGAAAAGCAGGTCTGGCCGAAGAGGGCGGCCTGCTGGTCGCCCGCCGCGCCTGCAATTTTGATGCCCGCGCCGAAGTGCATAGGGTCGGCCTCGGCATAGAAACAACTGGAGGGCATGGGCGTGGGCAGCATTTGGCGCGGGATGTTCAGCTCCCGCAGGATCTCCTCATCCCACTCCAGCGTGTGAATGTTGAAGAGCATGGTGCGGCTGGCGTTGGTGTAATCGGTGACGTGGACCCGGCCGCAGGTCAGCTTCCAGATGAGCCACGTTTCCACGGTGCCGAAGAGCAGCCGCCCGGCTTCGGCCTTGGCGCGGGCACCGGGGACGTTGTCGAGGATCCACTTCAGCTTGGTGGCCGAGAAGTAGGCGTCGATGACGAGGCCGGTCTTTTCCCGGAATTTTTCGGTCAGGCCGCGGGCCTTCAGCTCGTCGCAGTAGGCGCTGGTGCGGCGGCACTGCCAGACGATCGCATGGTAGACCGGCTCACCGGTCTCCTTGTCCCAGACGATCGTGGTCTCGCGCTGGTTGGTGATGCCGATGGCCGCGATATCCGCCGCGCCGGCCCCGATCTGGTTCATGGCCGAAAGGGCCACGCCCAGCTGGGTGGTCCAGATCTCGTTGGCGTCATGCTCCACCCAGCCGGGCTTCGGGAAATACTGGGTGAACTCCTTCTGGGCCACGCTGCACATCTCGCCCGCTTGGTTGAACAGGATGCAGCGGTTTGAGGTAGTCCCGGCATCCAGTGCCATGATATACTTCATAGAAACGTTCCTTTCTTACACCAGACTGCGGCAGATGCCCACCGCCAGCCCTTCCACGGCCATCTCCTCCAACTGGGTGCCCGCGTAGACCATGGGCGGGCAGACGGCGGAATTTTCCGCGATGAGCTGAACGACGTCGCCGCTGCGGTAGAAGTGCTTGAGGGTGGCTTCGTCCCCGATGCGGACGGCCGCGATCTGGCCGGACTCCACCTCCGGCTGGCGGCGGATGCAGACGATATCGCCGTTGCAGATGCGGGGGGCCATGCTGTCGCCGTGGCACTCAAGGGCAAAATCTGCCCGCCACGCCGCCGGGACGCCGATGTACTCCTTGATGTTCTCCTCCGCCAGAATGGGGGTGCCGCAGGCGATGGAACCCACCAGCGGCACATTGGTCATCTGGGGCAGCGGCTCGAACCCCGCCGGGATGGTGCCGGGCGCTTCGACGCCGGTGATGGGCACATCGTACCCCATCAGCCACGATACCGAGACGCCCAGCGCCCCGGCAAGAGCGTACACGGCCTCCTGCTTGCCTTCCCAGTCGCCTTTGAGATACCGCGAAATGCTCGATTTGGAGATGCCCGACCGGATCGAGAGTTCCGTCTGCGTCATGCTCTTCCGGTCCAGCCCGATCCGCAGCCGCTTGGAAAAGCTTTCGACCTTTTCTGCCATAATGGTTCCCATCCTTTCTGTTGCTTCTGCGTTTATTATAGCGCACTCGTTGAGGGAATGCAATGTTTTTTCTATAAAATGGCGAAATCTCAATTTTTTGCTTGACAACTGTGTGTTGTTGTAGTATACTGGCATCACAATCGTTGAGGTTCAGCAATCGGAGGTGGGACTGCAGGGCCTGATGCCGCTGGCTCTGCACAACACCGCCTCCCTGCGCGATCCCACGGCGGCGCTGCGCAAGCCAAATTTTTATGGCAGCTTTTCCGACGCATCCGATCTTTTTTGCAGCGTTCCGTTTTCGCAAAGCCAAGGGCTGCGGTGCCATGTGTGCCGCAGTCCTTGGCTTTAACGAACCCCCGTCTGCTGTGTGAAAACAGAGCCGACGGGGGTCGTTTGCTGTACGGCCCCTATTTTTAAAGGAAGCAACCTGTGTCAGAATTGTAAAATCTAAAACTTTTTAACTATTTGTCTTGACTTATCCAACGATTTCGTTATAATGGTCGTGTTCGCAAGAAACATCAATGTTTTTAGATAATAAGATTTATCAATTTAAAAGGAGAACACTACCATGACGTTTGAAGAAATGAAGAAGATCGTTGTCGATACCCTGAACTGCGAGGAGGACAAGGTGACCATGGAGGCCAGCCTGACCGAGGACCTCGAAGCCGACAGCTTGGACGCGGTGGAGCTGAACATGGCTCTGGAAGACGCCTGTGGCGTGTCCATCCCCGACGAGGAGCTGGCAAACCTCAAGACCGTGGGCGACATCTACAACTACATCACCGCACACATCTGAGGCAGAGAACCATGAATGATATCCGAGATCTCTTCCCCGGCCGGATGCGGGAGCGCACCTTCCAGCTCAAGGCCAAGCGGGACGCCGGGGCCGTCTGGCACGAGCCGCAGTTCGTAGAGTGCAAGCAGTGCGGCCGCCGCGCTGCCCGCACCCTGTGGGCGAAAAGCTTGTACGTCTGCCCCAACTGTGGCTATCACATGCCCATCGGCGGGTACTACCGGCTCAGCTTGGTGCTGGACCACGGCAGCTTCCGGGAACTGGATGCTGACCTTGCCCCGCAGGATGTGCTGGATTTCCCCGGCTACGGCGAGAAACTTTCCGCCGCCCAGAACAAGACCGGTCTGCGCGAGGCCGCCGTCACGGCGGC
>ULQD01064401.1_pt1 | contig 10764 bp, 5 predicted proteins | sample 1954121 | NCBI WGS metagenome assembly ULQD01 (sample SAMEA4835646, study PRJEB28245) | human gut metagenome | biome: gut microbiome; material: fecal sample | place: Denmark | collected 2008 | reverse complement strand
TCTTTACTTTCCGGACCATTTCAGCTTGGCTGTCGATAGGTTGTGAACCGAAGATGAAAGACAGTCCTCCGTTGCGGGCCAGTTCGATGGCCAACTTGGGACCGGACACGGATTGCATGATCGCTGAAACAAAAGGAATGTTTAGTTCGATCGCAGGCTTTTCGCCCACTTTGTGTTTCACAAGCGGAGTTTTCAGCGAAACGTTGGTTGGCACACATTGTTTGGTTGTTAAACCTGGAATAAGCAAGTATTCGCCGAATGTTCTTGATACATCGTTTAAGTAAACTGCCATAGTGTTTATATTTACGGGATGATTTTATTAGGGTACAAAAGTACTCAATTCTCTTGTATCATGTATTGTCGAGACTAAAGAAAATTATGTTTTTGCCTATTTTCTCTCTTTCGTGTATGGGGAAGTCAAGAATATCCGGACATCGGTGCCAGCCCGTATCAGCAACTTTTCCATAATCCGGAGTGTTATATGGATGAAATTAACAAAGGAGGATTATTTATGAAAACAGTAGTGGATAAAGCCAATACTCGCGGGTATGCAAATCATGGATGGCTGAAGACCCATCACACTTTTAGTTTTGCCAATTACTACAACCCGAAGCGAGTACATTTTGGCATGCTTCGGGTCCTGAATGACGACTCTGTCGCTCCGGGAGAGGGCTTCGATACACATCCACATAAGAATATGGAAGTCATCTCTATTCCGTTGAAAGGATATTTGCGTCACGGCGACAGTATCCGGAACAGCGAAGTGATTACTCCGGGCGATATCCAGGTGATGAGTGCAGGTACGGGGATTTTCCATAGCGAGTTCAATGATAGCGGTGAAGAGCAGCTGGATTTCCTCCAGATCTGGGTGTTCCCGCGTGAGGAGAATACAGCACCTCATTATAAGAGCTATGATATCCGCCCCGTTCTGAAGAAGAATGAGTTGGGAGTGATGATTGCGCCGGACGGCTCCGCCCCGGCTTCCATCAACCAGGATGCCTGGTTCTCGATGGGTACGTTGGATGCGGGACTGGTGAAGGAATACAAACTGCATGGCAAGAAGAACGGCGTTTACCTGTTCGTGATCGAAGGCGAAGTGGAGGTTGCCAACACAGTCCTTTCCAAACGTGACGGCGCCGGTTTCTGGGACACCGACAGCATTGCCATAGAGGTATTGAAACATGCGACCGTACTTTTGATGGAAGTTCCGATGGAATGATCTTTGTCAAAATGACAAAACGTCAAACAGGCTCCGATTTCTATTGGCTGTAGCCGGGATAAGGATCGAACGGCTGTGTTTATCGTATTCTCGCGGAGATAAGGATTTCCGTTCTGCCACCGGAATGGAGTCATATGAATCTTTTTGTCTGCTGAAAGGATGCCGATCAGCTTATGTCTGCCGGCCGTGATAGAAATAGTCGAGGATAGCAGGCAAAATGATTATCCGGAACTATCCGTCCGGCAAATGCTTCCAGACAAAATAGAACGTTTCCGGCAATGTTTTTTCTCAAAATAGGGGACCGGATCTTATAAAAGTGCCGACTTTCTTGCATGAAGGTCGGCACTTTTGTTGTAAAAGGTCCTTATCTTTCTGTCTGTATGTGCCTATGTATGCTCGAATACATGCTTATGAAACCTGGAACATATGCCTATGGAGCAGGGAATACATGCAAATGTAGCTTGATTTACCTTGCGGGAGAGTCTGTAAGGGCGGACTTGCTATATTGAAGTGTCAGCCTAATTGTTTGATCGGTAATAAAATGTCCGGTAAGATAGAGACGGGGTGTTATTTTGATTTATCAGAATACTTGTGCTGGCAGAAGTACAGAAAAGCCTTTTCATCCCTTTATAAAAAATCAATCGGAGAAACTTCTTGTTGGAAAGAAAAGAACTACAGTCTTAATAGAACTACGGTATTTTTACAAACCTACCGTGTATTGTGATTGAAAATTCATTAAAAACACATTACCAAACTCTTACCTCGGATATGTTTTAACAATACCATTCTGTTGGGCGTAAAATTAAACAAAAATATCCAAATAAAAAGATTGATTTCCAAAAAGTTTCAAAGGAAGAGACATTGGAAAGTTCTCAAACTGCTTATAATGTACTACTGCAGATATACTTATTTATTTGAAAAACTTCGTTTGAGGGGATGAAAAGTAAGACCTATATCCACTTCTGTTAATATTCAAACCATATCATAAAATCCGAAAACAAATACCGTAGTTCTATTAAGACTATAGTCATTTTAACTGCCTGTATTAATTAAAAATAGTTTATATGGACAACTTAAATATATAGGCCTATGAGATAGGAATAGAGAAAACTGACAGAAAGACTTTAAGTCTTGTTTAGAGTGTGATAAGCCTCAGGCTTAGATCGATTTATTATTAACCTTTTTATAATAATACAGAAAATGCAACAAAAACAGAATTGTGGCCATCCTCTAAGAAGGAAAGGTTCAATATCTCGAGTATCGAAAGTCACTTGCGGACTGCTCTTTTGTCTGACGACAGGAGTATTTGCGGCTGGTGAGAATGTTGAATTGTTAACCTCGGATCGGATAGAGAATGCAGTGCCTGATCAAGTAGGAAAGACCGTGACAATTATGGTTCAGGATGAAATGGGACCGGTAGCGGGAGCTAATGTTGTTGTGAAAGGAACTACGAACGGAAATATCTCGGATATGGACGGAAAGGTCGTTTTGCAGAATGTTCCCAACAACTCGACTTTAGTGATTTCCTTTATCGGTTATACAACCCAGGAAGTGAAGGTCAGCAACCAGGCAACCATCCATGTGAAGCTGGTTGAAGATGCCAAAGCATTGGAAGAAGTTGTGGTGATCGGCTATGGTTCTTTGGACAAGAAGCAGGTGACCAGCGCCATCACCTCGTTGAAGGCCGATGACCTGATGGTCGGTGTGAGCGGGGCGGATATCTCGGCGTCCTTGCAAGGCAAGATCGGCGGTTTGGTGATGAACAACTTGGGAAGTGCCAATTCCGGTACGACATTCCAGCTTCGCGGTATGACTTCCATCAATTCAGGAAAAGCTCCTCTTATCGTGATCGATGGTTTTCCTGGTGGCGATATCCGTTCGTTGACGCAGGATGATATCAAGTCTATCGATGTGTTGAAAGATGCTTCTGCCGGTGCTATCTACGGAACACGTGCAGCCGCCGGTGTGATCCTGATTACGACCAAGAGCGGCTCGGATACGAACGGGAAAGTGAGACTCACGTACAGCAACGAGTTTACGAAAAAACAAAACTACAATGCTCCCGAAATGTTGTCCGGCCGTGAATATGCCGAACATAATATCGGTACGGATTACGGTTCCGATACAAACTGGTGGGATGAGTTGATTAATAAGGGCAACTTCTCCCAAAAACACCATCTTGCATTGGAAATGGGTACGGAAAAGGCACAGGTTTATACTTCTTTCTTCTATGAAAAGAACCAGGGTATCGCGTTGCAGGACGAACGTCAGGATTATGGCGGACGTGTGAACGCATCTTTCAAGTTGTTCGATGATTGGCTGGAAGTCCGTCCGGCCGTGGATTATCGCCAGGCTGCCCGTAACAACCACTATCCGAATTTCCAGCAAGCCATGCGTAACAACCCGACCCGCTCGCCGTACGATCCGGATAGCGAAACAGGCTATAACGTATGGATCAACGAATCGTTGGACTATAACGTCGTTGCGGATGCCATGCTGGAAGATTACTACGGATTGGATAAATGGTTCAAGCCGGAAGTAAACCTGAAGTTGAATATCAAGCCTATTCCGGGTTTGAATTACCAGCAGGTTGTCGGGTATGAAAACCGTCAATGGGAATTGCACCAATATTGGCCCAGCACACACCGAAGCGAAATTGACAATTCGCGTAAGGGGCATGCCCACCTGGCTTTCAGCAAGACGGAAAACCTGACTTCGGAAGGATATTTCTCCTATGTAAAAGACTTTAAAGGAGGACATAATCTGAATGCAACGGCCGGTTATTCTTATTTTGAGGTCAACGGGGAAAACTTCGGTATGGACAACTATAATTTCTCGGTCGATGGCATCAAGTACTGGGATATAGGCCAGGGCAGCTACCTGACGGATGGCAAGGCCGGCATGAGCTCCGGCAAATCGGTTACGGAACGTCTGTTCTCTTTCTTTGCCCGTGCCAATTATTCCTACCAGGATAAATATATGCTTTCTGCCTCTATCCGTCATGAAGGTTCTTCCAAGTTTGCGGCCGACAACCGTTGGGCGAACTTCTGGTCTGCAACGGCAGGATGGCGTATCTCGAACGAAGAGTTCATGAAAGACTTTGACTGGCTGGACGACTTGAAGATCCGTTTCGGTTACGGTGTGACCGGTAATAATGACTTTAGTGCGACTTATATGGCCAATATGTTAGGCTCGGACACGAACTGGATGATGCCGAACGGAACATGGGCGTACTCATACGGTAAATCGCAAAATGTCAATCCTAATTTGGGATGGGAAGAAAAGAAGGAGTGGAACTTGGGTGTCGATTACTCTTTCTTTGAAGGACGCTTGTATGGCAAGTTCGACTACTATCGGCGTGAGGTGGATAACCTTCTGTTCAGTGTGAAGGTCCCGCAACCACCTTATACGCAGGGCAGCCAGATGCAGAATATCGGTAGTATGGAAAGTAAAGGTTGGGAGTTCGAAGTCGGTGGCGACATTATTCGTACAAAAGACTTCACTTGGTCTTCCAGCATGAACCTGAGCCATAATACCGGAAAGATCCTGACGTTGGAGGGTGACAACTCCTATCATAACGGTAATGGTTTCGTGGCTCCGGGAACTCCGGGCGATGCAGCCCGTATGGAAGCCGGTTCGACAATCGGTTCTTTCTATATGTGGAAGTTCGCAGGGTTCGATGACGAGGGCAGTTTCTTGCTGTATAACAAGGATGGCGAGGTGATCCCGGCTGCACAGAAAACGGAGAACGACAAACAGTATATAGGCAACTATACTCCGAAACTGATTATCGGGTGGAGCCATACCTTGACTTATAAGAACTTCGATTTAGGCATCAACCTGCGTAGCTGGATCGATTTCGACGTGTATAATACGATCAATATGTATTACGGCATCCAGGGACAGGGCAACCTGAATGTTTTGAAAGACGCTTACGGCAAGTTCAACCACATCAAGGGCGAAAAGCAGATTTGCGACTATTTCCTGGAAGACGGTACATTCCTGAAAATCGATGCGATCACGCTGGGTTATACGCTTCCGATGAAGAAGTACACGAACAACCTGATCGACCGGATTCGTATTTATGGTACGGTGGGTAACGTTTGCACGATCACCGGCTATAGCGGCATGAACCCGGAGGTGGATATCACGGGCTGGGATAAAGGAACGGAAAAGTTCTGGAGCGATTTTTATCCGGTCGTCCGTACTTGGACATTAGGTATGCAGTTTAACTTCTAATACAAGATTGTAAGATGAAAAAGAAAAATATATTCCAATTGTTTTTATCCGGAGTGATCTGCCTGCTATGCACTACTTCCTGTAGTGTCGAACCTGATTTTTATTCGCAGGTGGTCCCGGAGACTTTTTATAGCTCACAAGATGCCGTATGGCAACGTTTCAACCGTCCGTTTACTCACTGGCGCTGGTACATTGCCCACGACAGTCCGCGTTGGTTGTTGCAGGAACTGGGGACGGACGAGTTCTGTCTGCCTACGCGTGGTAGCGACTGGTATGACGGGGCCGTCTATCAGAAATTCCATCATCATGAGTATACGGAAGACATGACGCGTGTCGAGACGGGCTGGACCAACTTTGCGATGGGAGTCGCTTTGGCTTGGGATGCATTGGAAGATTTGGAAAATGTCGATTTCGATGCATTGGGCTTTGAAGAGGGTACGCGCGAATCCATGTTGAACCAGCAACGTACGCTGGCAGCGTCCTTCTATTTGGACGGTTTGGACTTCTTCGGAGGAGTGCCTTTGTACACGACGACCCAGAGCGAAGTGAAAGGACGTTCGACGGATGTCGAGACATTTAACTTCATCGATTCCTTATTGAAAATAGCCGTTCCGAATCTTCCGATCAAGGAAGAGCTGGGAGGGATGGAAACCGGTTCGATCCATCGTGCAGCCGGTGCAGCCTTGCAGGCTCGTTTGTATTTCAATGCCAAGTCTTATATCGGCAAGGAGATGTTTACCGAAGCCGCCCAGATCTGCCAGGACATTATCGACGGTAAGTACGGACAGTATGCATTGGAAACGGATTGGACGAACATATTCGGATTTGACAACGAACGTTGTCCTGAGCTGATCTGGTCCGTACCCAGCCAGAATGCAAAGACCGAGACGGATGCCATGTATTGGGGCATGATGGTTCCTTATAACTATAAGAACTACCTGGGTGGACTGGAAGGTTCCGGTTCGGACAATGCTCTCGGACTGGTGCCGAGTCTCGATCCTACGGGTAAGCGTTATCCATATAAGCTGGGTGGAGCGTATGCGAAGTTCAATGATAAGGATATCCGTAAGCAACCTTATGTATATGAAGGCAATGGCAAATATCGCGGTATGTTTATCGTTGGCGAATTGGTGAATCCGCTGAATCCGGAATGGGTTTGTACGGGTACGCGCGAGTATGCCGGAGAGGTGATCACGGTTGTCGACCAGATCGCTCATTTTGCCAAGGTCGGAAAAGATCCGCTTTATCCGGATGTGGCTTCGTTACCTTCGACGGTTGCGACGGCAGAAGAAAACTCCGGGGTACGTGTGACGAAACGCAGTCCGCGTCCGACTCAGGAAGAGTTCAAGCGGAAAGGCGATCCGGACGTACCTGTGATTCGTTTGGCCGAGATCTATTATATGCTGGCCGAATGCAAGATGCGTGCCGGTGACAAACAGGGGGCTGCCGATCTGATCAATACAGTCCGCAAGCGTTATTTCGAAGACGGAGTGGATCCAGATCCGGTAACGGCTGCTAATCTGGACAAATACCGTATGCTGGACGAATGGCAATTGGAATTCTTGGCCGAAGGACGCCGCCGTACGGACTTGATCCGTTGGGATGCCTATGTGACGGAAGACTGGTGGGATCATAAGGCGACGAACAATCCGAACCTGAATCGTTTCCCGATCCACTACAGTCTGATCGGTGCTAATAACCTGCTGGAACAGAACCCTGGTTACGGCAGTAAGTAGAATGTGAAAGACTACGAAGTATAATTTTACTCTTTAGACCGGGGGAGAGAGGAACAGTCGTCAAAAGGCGACTTCCTCTCTTCTTTTGTTTCATTTCATTTCCTTTTAACGAAAACGATGGGATTATGACTGGGAGGACGCTTGTATTTTGGCTGTTCGTATTTATCGGACTTTGGTTTTTCTTTTGGTCGTTCGGGACTTCCACGTTCCAACGGCAGGAAGAGGTGCAGTTGTTTATTCCCGAATGGGTGGTTATCCGGGATATGCTGTCTGTCCCCGGTGGCTTTTGTACGGTGGTCGGGCAGGCTTTGGTTCAATATTATACTGCTTCCCTGTTTGTCTTGTGTGTTAACAGTATTTTCTTGTGTGTGGCCGGTTTCTTGTGTTATCTGCTTTTACAGGAAATCGCACCGCGCGGATATAATTTGTTGCTTGCCCTGTTTCCTGTTTTAGGATTGCTGAAGGTCCATACGATCTCTTTTTACGTGTTGGACGGGACGGTCGGGCTGATCCTGCTTCTGCTATTCTCTTATGTTTTTATCCGTATACGGAGAATGAAGGTGCAGTTGTTTTATGGTGTGGTGAGTGTGTTTCTCGTCTATGGTTTGACTGGCCAGTTGGCGGCACTTTACGGTCTGGTCGTGGTTTGCATGAGTCTTTTGTGCCGAAGGAGGAAATGGTCTGGTTCGCTTGCTGTGTTTTTGGCTGGGGTGTTGTTGGCTTATATCGGTATTCGTTTGGCTATCGGTATTCCGTTGACAGACGGGATTTATTCGGAAAGGTATCAGGAGTCCCAGTTGCAGCCGGATTCTTATGTCTATTTTATCTGGATTCGTTTTGTCGTCTTGCTTTTGATTCTGTTTACAACGGCCTTCGCGATGAAGGCTCTTCCTTGGGGTAAACGTTCGGTAAAAGTACTTGTTACAGGAGGCTTGCTTGTCGTCCTGTTTTGCTTTTCCGCATTTTGTCTGCCCGGATCGTATGAAGTCCGGAACAACCGGATGAACGAGTTGTCCGTTTGGGAGCAAAGGAATGACTGGGACACGATTATCCGCGAACATCCGGAGAAGGAGGAGACGGATTATGTCAGCCTAAACTATTTGAATATGGCATTGGCTCAAAAGGGCGCTTTGGGCGACCGGTTGTTCCGTTATGACCAGAAAGGGCCGCAAAGCCTTCTGGCTTCCTGGGACCGGACTTATTATATGAGTTGCCTGTTGAGTGATATCCATTATATGATCGGGGATATCAGCCTTTCGGAAGGATATGCGATGGAAGGCCTGACACTTGCCAAGCGGGGAGGAAGCCCTCGTATGCTTCAACGATTGGTGAAGATTAGCTTGATACGGAGAGATTTTGCTTTGGCGGATAAGTATCTGGGTATACTCGGCCGGTTGCCGGGATATCGGCGTTGGGCGGAAAAATATGCCGGTTATATTCGTCATCCCGAAAGGATCGGGCAGGATGGAGAACTTGCCACGAAGACAATACCGGCCTTCCAGCCGGACAATTTGCTTTGCCTGACCGGCATCGACAGCCTTTGGGCGGGGCATCTTTCGGAACCAGGCGTAAACCGGGTTGCATGGGAATATTTAGGTTGTTCCTATCTGCTGGCGAAGGAAATGGAGAAGTTCAAGATATTCCTGTCCCATGCCGGTAGATTTTTGCCGGGACAGTCCCTTCCTGTTCATTTTCAGGAGGCGGCATTGGTTTTGGCGACTGAGGACCTTTCTGTCCTTGACTGGGTTTCCATCCGGCCTGAGATAGTGCAACGCTATAAACAATTCCAGAAAGATATTCTGAAGATCAAGAATAGTAGTGACGGACTTTCTTGGCTTTACCGGCAATATGGAGACACTTTTTGGTTTTATTATTATTGTAAGAATTTGAATGGATAGTCTATGAAGTATTTATATTCTCTGTTGTGGCTTTGTACGGTTTTCTTTTTCTCTTGCAATGGTGGATTGCCCGATGCGGAGGAAACGGAAGGTGAAATAGAAATCTTTCCCGATTATAAAGGGGTCGCGGTCCCTTGTAATATCGCTCCGCTGAACTTCAAACTGAAAGAACCTTGCGAAGCAATCGCCCTATTCTCCGGCAAAGATCAGCAAATACGGGTGAATTCGGATAACGGTTCTTTCCAAATCCCGGAGAAGAAGTGGCGCCGGCTGTTGGACGCATCGGTTGGAGGGAGCCTTACGGTCGGGATCTATATATGCAAAGATGACAGATGGTTTCGATATCCTCCTTTTTCCATTCAAGTAATCAAAGATAAAATCGATCCCTATTTGGTCTATCGCCGTATCGCACCAGGCTACCGGATGTGGAACAGGATGGGGATTTACCAGCGTTGCCTGGAGGATTTTACGGAAGAAACCTTTCTCGACAATAAGCAGACGAATAATAATTGCATGAACTGCCATTCTTTCTGTATGCAGAATCCGGACCGGATGCTTTTCCACCAACGTGCGCTACATGCCGGGACCTACATACTGACGGATGGTGATATCGAGAAGCTGGATACGAAGACCGAACGGACTATTTCCGCTTTGGTCTATCCCGCCTGGCATCCGTCCGGGCGATATGTTGCATTCTCGACAAACGATACGAAACAGGTTTTTCACCTTTCGGATGCGAACCGGGTGGAAGTGTTCGACAATCGATCGGATGTCGTGGTCTATGATGTGGAGAAACATGAAATCGTAACAGCTCCCCATTTATCTTCGGAGGAGAATATGGAGACTTTTCCGGCATTCTCTTCGGATGGCAGACGGTTGTATTTCTGTTCCGCATCGGCGTGCCGGATGCCTGAGTCATATCGGAAAATCCGCTACAACCTGCAAAGCATAGCTTTCGATCCGGAAAAACGGAGTTTCGGCCAGACGATAGATACGCTTTACAACGCTAATGAGGAAGGACGGAGCGCGAAGCTGCCGAGAGTATCTCCCGATGGCCGTTTTCTGATGTACACGGTTTCGGATTATGGCAACTTCTCGATCTGGCACAAGGATGCGGATTTGCGACTATTGGACATGTTGACAGGTAAAACAGATTCCCTTCTCCAAGTGAACAGCAACGATGTCGAAAGCTATCATTCCTGGAGCAGCAACAGCCGGTGGTTCGTTTTCAGCAGTCGTCGGGATGACGGGCTGTATACACGGCCTTACATTTGTTATCTGGGTGCAAATGGTGTTCCCGGCAAACCTTTCCTGTTGCCTCAGAAAGAGACGGACTATTATGAACGTTCTCTCTTCTCTTTCAATATTCCCGAATTCATTCGCGGTAAAATCAAGGTCGATACTTATAAATTGATCGATATTAGCAAATATGGGGAAGCGGTACGGTTAAAATAATTATATCTTATAATGAATTTTCCCGAAGCAGACACTTCGTCTTCTCGGTGAAAGATGACAGATAATCAATCATGGCGTTTTTCAACACTCCCGTTCGAAAAGACATTCGACACGAGAAAAGACCACCATAAAGCTACGCTTTGGCATCCGTAACCCATAGCTTTACAGAGGCTAAAGCTATGGGTTACGGTTTGCTGGGCGCCTATAGATTTTATTA
>ULQD01017432.1_pt1 | contig 11036 bp, 10 predicted proteins | sample 1954121 | NCBI WGS metagenome assembly ULQD01 (sample SAMEA4835646, study PRJEB28245) | human gut metagenome | biome: gut microbiome; material: fecal sample | place: Denmark | collected 2008 | reverse complement strand
GCTGTGGATGCCGCTCAAAAACACTGTGTTGATGCCGTCCAACATGGAAAGATTCTCGATGCACTCCCCCGCCGTAGCGGTGGAAACCACTTTGTACTTGGCATCAAGACCGTACTTACCAATCAGCCGCTCCATACCGCGTCTGGTATCATAAATAACAGCTGTTGCTTGTGGCGGGAAGGTTTTAAAGTAGGCGTGGTGAGCGTTATAAGCCCAAATTGAGGCCATAATAACCTGACCCACAAGAGCTGCCACGCCAGGAAGAATGTTGGGCAGGTGCTTGGACAAAAGCCAGATCACGACATACATGATAAAATCGCTGACCGCAGCCGCCAAAAATTGCTCGTAGATAATTTCGGAGATACTCTGCATCGACATCAGAAAGGCGTCATAAACGCGTCCAAAGATGATGAACAGCACAAAGAACAGTGCCACGACCAGGTAATCGCCCATTGCATAGTACGGCGATGCAACGCGCTTAGCATAGTATAGATACCAGCACATTGCAAATGGTATCGTCACAAGCACAGCATCTAACAGCTTTGTCATCCTCAAAATCAAGTCATGCCTAAACCTTGTCATGTTCTTACTCCTCGTTCTTCTTTGCACACATATTATTTTCAATACTGCAATTGAAATCAGGGAAAGCAGTTTTGAGCAGCAAAAGGCATTCCCACAAATTACTCATGGAAAATCCTTAGCACAATTCAGCAGTCTACCAACGCAATATTTTGCCAATATATGCATTGACATAATAACACACAATTCGACATTTATCAACAAATCGGATTCACTTTAATTATACAAGTACACAAATTCGGCACATTTTACAAATATACCCTTGTTCATAAGGTGAATGAGGCTAAAATTCGATAGATTGTTATATGTAGCAGTCAATTGGTACATGATTCAAATTTTGCTTAAAACACAACTGATTCAAATAAAAACAGATTGCTACGCTTGCAGCAATCCGTTTTCATTTGAATCAATATTAACTACTAACGCTCAGATCATCACCTGCGTCCGAACTTCTTCCGCTTCTTTGACGGGTGTTTTTCCTTGTTCAATTCACGCTGATACGCATCTTCAGAACTGAAACCAAAGATTCCTTCTGAGACCCGTTCAGCCAGTGCCGTAAACATCTCGTAATCGCGCAAGTAGTTATTCCTTGCCTTGTCATCCATTACCTTAAAAAACCTCGCCATCAAACTCATGTATGCGTTATAGTCGCCATTCTGCGCAGCCTTGAGCAGGCATTCAAACCGCCTTGCAGATGGAGTCCACAGTTCTTCCCTTTTCATCTCAAACCAGCTTCTTTCTCAATTCTCTTGCAATTTTTCTTCGTGCCTTAGAAATCGTGTTGGGTCTAACCTTAAGCTTCCTCGCCACAACCTCTATAGGATAATCCAAATAAGTACGAATAATCATTAGCTCTCTGGGTGAGAGCCTTTCCAATTCCTGCTTCAATGATACCAGAAGCTCTACTCGAGCGAATTCATCTTCCGCACGAACATCAATGACATCAGCCACATCATCAATATTGATAATAATCGGCTGATTTGCATTACCAGCAAGTCGCCTTTTCCCCTTGTTCCTATATCCAAGGAGACGTTTCTCTGACCTGTATTTAATTTCCTCTTTGTCTAACAAATCAAGGATATGGCTGTTGAACGAATTACTAAGCCAGTTCTTTTCTATCGTCTGGTTAAGCTGATTATAATTGGCCCATAAACGAAGTGTGCACCAAAGTTCATACATTTCTAATTCAGTCATTTTGACCTCCTATAGCGATTTGAATTTTTTCGGTCAAATCACATCTAGGAGGTCCCCTGCTCCGAGCGCAACTAAACAGTTTCACCACAAAATCACCTATCCCCTCAGTTACAATGGATTGCGTCGCTTAGGTGATTTGGGAATCGTATATATAAATTTCACAATTCCCGCATGTGGTTTATAAAGAAGGCCACCAGAGAAGCCAAAAAAAGACTTCTTAGGTGGCCATCATACTGACTGTATTTAATTTACTATCCGCATCCAGTTGAATGATTCGTATCATACTACTTTTATCCATCTTAGTTATAATACAACCTTCAAGCAAACCATTTCAACGTGTTTTCACTCTTTTTCTGTCGAACTTTGTTGAAATCCCAATAGAATTATATTCCAGTATTTATTTCAAGCTATCATTTCCGCACTCATTTTATCAACGCAATCAATTATACTTGATGGATAATGTGAACAAGCCACAATGGGAAAGCCGAACAAAACATGCTGGATAGCTCTTGCAAAAAACGAAGAAAAGCACGAACCCTTCATACCTTTTTCGGTACAAGAAGTTCGTGCTTTAGTAAGCGCATAATAGGTTCTTCTATTCGCAATATTAGCAGCATTCTGAAAAGCAAGCAGAGCAACTGGCGTTCAACCTGCTGGTGCTGGTGGGAGCTATTAAGGGCTGTGACCGTATCGTGAAAGAAATTGTGCAGAGATCTATTGCAAAGAAACGATATCCCTGTACCTGAATTAGACGATTGACTTTTACTCTGCCAGTTAAAACGCTGGCAGAGCTTTTTGCTGCCATGGTCACCGGTGAGGGTGGCTTAAACATTCAGACAGAGTGACCTATTATGTTATCCGTTTGTTTCCAATACATAGGTTGGGGCTTTAGCGCGTGAAAGTGGGGCTAACAGTCCGTGCAAGCGGGGTTCTGACTCCGATATATGCACCGTGGTCGGACAAGCTGCCTGACGTTTACAAAAAGAAAATTTGAAGTTTGCTGGAGCCAGGTTTGGCTCCAGTTTTATTTTTGCTTGACGCTGTGGTTGAGCGGTTACCTGCAATTCGTCCAGAACGGAAAAAAGGACCCCTGCCACGAAAGCAGAGATCCTCGCATTATTCAGCAATATTCCTTATTTTCTAGCTCTCGTTTCCAAGCCGTCCATATTGAGACCCTTGTGAGCAACGATATAGTAGTTGCCATCGTCATCGACCTCTACGCGGGAACGCACCCAGCAGGGTTTGCTGCAATCATCCGCCAGTAAAAACTCGATGCCAGAGCCAGAGGTGTACTCGTTGAAATCTTCCTCGTATCTGCCGCTGGTGTCCAGGTGCAACCGGCTCGTACCGGCAATCGTGCGATGTAGGTAGTTGAGGTCGTCAACTGCCTTTAAGAGCAGCTTCGACGTGTTCGTGAGCTCATTCCAGCGTTGCACATCGTCTGGGTTATTCCTGTCGCAGTCGATGTTTTCCAGAGTCTGATTATCATAGTAGCCGGATTGTACCAACAGGTGCTTTACCTCGCCAAGAGCATCATTCATTCGTTTTTCGAATTTCCCGATGTTCATAGAAAGTCCTATATTTGGTTTGTCATCTGTTTTACACGATTCCGATTTCGTTGAGCAGCTTGACCTTGTCTTCGCTCTGTCGGCCTTGGTGCAGCATGAGCGTCTGATTCCGAATCCACCAATGGGACTGCGAACCTGTCGGCAAAGTTATGGACGCCTTTTTGAGCGGAAGTTCTCCGTGCTCGTCAAGATAGGCTTTGATGGCATTGTAGCTTTCTTTCCAATTATCGGCGAGACTCCCATAGACAATACCGATGTCTGCCAGCATCTTTACTCTCTCTTCCGGCATCGTGCCATTGCGCATCTGAGTACGCCGATTGGCAATCCACTGCGCACTCTGGCCTCCGTCCGGCAACTCGAAAGAATTTTTATAGACAGGAAGCTGATGATGCTCTTCCACATACGCTTTTATGCACTCGTAGTCACGCATCCAGTTCAGTTCCATAAGATTGCTTACAATGCCGATAACGCGGAGAAGCTCAACTTTATCGGCTGGCAATCCGGATTCCTTTAACGATATGCGCTGCTGCTTAATCCAAGACTTCGTTTGCACGCCATTTGGCATCGTTGTAGACTTCTCTCCCGTTGGGAGTGTACCGCTCTCTTCTAAGCAACGCTTTACGAAATCATAGCACTCCTGCCATTCTTCCGCAGGGTTCTTAGATACCTTACGGCTCGGCTTGGAACCGGTCTGAGCGGCTTTCTTTACCTTCTCGCTCTTACTCTTAGACGGTTTCAGTGCATCTGCTTCGGCAACAATACCAATTTCGTTCAGAAGCTTTACTCTGTCCTCCGGGGCAGTTCCTGTTTTGAGAAATTTCTTCTGGTTGGTAATCCAATTACGAGATTGGATACCGCTTGGAAGCAGAATCGAAGCGTCCTGTACGGGCAGGTGATGATGTTCATCGAAGAACATCATCACCGCATTGTAGTTCGCGTTCCAGCTGTTTTCAAGTTGCTCGTATTCGATGCCGATTTCTTTCAGCAGGCTTACTTTCTCGGCGGACAATGTGTTGTCCTTTAATTTCTTGCGCTGCAAACCTATCCAGTAGCCTGACTGGCTTCCGGTACTCATCTGCTGAGAATTGACACCGACGGGCAGCAGCTTGTGCTGCTCATAGTATGCCTTAACGAAGTTATAGTTTTCCTGCCAGTCATCGTTCCTTTTAAACTGGCCGTAGACAACACCGATTGAAGCAAGCATCTGCTGCTTATCTTCGTTCATCATTCCGTTTCGGATAGCAGCTTTCTGAGCAGCAATCCAGAATTCGCTGTTTACGCTAGTCGTCAAGGGAATAGAACTCTCACCAATAGGCAGGCATCCGTTCGCATCCACATAGGCTTTGATACCGTTGTAGTTTTGCAGCCAAGTAGCTTCTTTGGCATCCCAATCCCAGCGACATTTGCAGCTCCAATCAAAGCCAAGGTTTTCAAGTTCTTTCTTCTTGCTTATGTAGGCATCCGACTTGTCCGTTGTCGGGCGATGATAAAGTCTCCACTGGCGCTTCACCCATTCGTGGAGATTACCGCCCATCATGTCATTATAATCCTCCGGCACATCCAAGTTGCCGAATTCATTATAATACCTCTGCGCTCGATATGCGTAGCTATAGGATTTTCTGCCAACCTGCTTTTCCCAGTCCATTCCGATGTCATCCAGCAGGTCGTGGCGCTCCCAGTCAAGGTCTGTCTCGCAGTTGGCTTCTTGATACAAACTCTTCTGCGTTATCAGCCAGTCACGCAGATACATATTGCCTGCCGTCAAGACATTAGGCGACACATCTATATTGCCGTGCTCGTTGTAGTAAGCGTAAGCATCATTGTAGCGTTTCTCCCAGACATCTCGGTCCACAAGTTCCCAGACCATGCCAACTTTTTCGAGGGCTTCGACTTGTTCGGGTTTGAGCGTTCCTTTTTTATATTTTTTGCGCTGTTCGCCAATCCAGTTACCGAGCGCATACTGCTCATTCTTGTACATTTTTGGTACGAGCAGGTCACCGTTGGCTGCATAATACAGCCTGCATTGCAGATACCATTCCGGCCATGGGTATCGGCTTTCGAGTTTCCAGACCATGCCGATTTTTTCGAGCATCGCAATGCCCGTCTGAGTCAGCGCAACTTTGATTTTCGGGTTCCCATTATAGAACGCTCTCAACCGCTCAATCCACCGGCCCAGCTTATGCCCTTCCTCATCCTCATAGATTCGAGGTACAAGGAGGTCACCGTGCTCTTCGTAGTATTTCTTGGCAATCTCGTACCAGTCCTCGAAGCTGAGTTGCTGGCGTCGCTTAGTCGTGGATGTTGGTTTTTTTCTTGGCATGATGTGGTCCTTTCGGGAATCACTCTAAGGCTGCGGCTTTCGTCGCTATACACTGTAAGTTTCGATGAGAACTTTTGCAGAATTTATCTGACATCCTTATTCTATTGACTTATAGTATACCATACCTACCGCCCAGATTGCACACCTTATAAGCCATCTTTTTGCATTCTTCTATTGATGCATTTCAAAGTTCTGTCTTACACTATCCTTTACAAGTCTATTGGTACTTTATATTTTGCCTTTTCTTCCTCATAAATTTTTCGCTCTATTTCTTCTTGTTTTCGAACAATATCACGCTGTTCTTTTGTCCCTGAATAATTGGGATACAATACTATAGCGTTAGCTATTTGCTTTCGGATGCTCTGAATTTTGATAGAACGAAAGGCTTTTTTATATGCAGTACGTATGGAAGCAGCAACTCCAGTAAGGGAAGCGCTGCTCCTACAATGTTCTGCCACTTCCTGCGCAAGTTTCAATTCCCCCAGTGTATAATTCTCAACAAGCATTTCAGCAAATGACAAAGTCTTTCTCGGGTAAACCGTAGCTTCCTGTGTGCCGGAATATTCTGGATAATCAAAGGGAATCAAATAGTAGTTGTTCCAGCTGCCATGCCCCGGCTTATAAGAAGCGTGATGCTCTGTACACACTTTGTACTTTTTTGAGCATATCGGACAAACTATTGTAGGAGTAGAGTATTCAATTTGATTCCAGTCATCCATATACTCCCTTTGTTCAATTTTCCCTTGCCCACAAGGACAAGCAACACACTTGGTTCGCACTTCTTCCCAACTCATATTCAAATCTCCAGCCCAGGTTTAAGCGTTTCGTGTTTCGTGGTATTCTTTTTCCGTATTCACATTCCAGAGTGCGTTTCTGTCTTCCTTCTTACCAGTGACGAGTTCGACTGCCTCAAAGGCCATAGCCATAGAATGGTCCATGTTGTTGTAGCGGTGCTGTCCGTTTCTGCCGATACAGTAGAGGTTGTCAATGCTGTTCAGGTAATCAATGACCGTCTGCATTTCGGCATAGGTATCAAAGTAAGCAGGGTACGCTTTCTTGACGCGCTCCACATGGCTGTCCTTTACCTCTTCGGGAGCGTTGATGATACCCATTCTGACGAGTTCATCTGCTGCGAATCGCTCCGTCTCCTCATCGGACATCGTCCAGAACGAATCTCCTTCCGTGCAAAAGTATTCGAGGCCAAGCCATACTGTGTGCTCAACATCTTTAACCATGTACGGAGACCAGTTATTGAATACCTGAATACGTCCAAGCTTCACACCGGTATCCTGCACATATATCCAGCAGTCTGGGACCTGGTTATTGAATGTCTTAATCGCTGTTTCGTTTTTAAGGTTCAGCTTATTTGTCAGAATACCGACTGTCACAAAGTCTCTGTAAGGCAAGCCATTTGCTATACGATGGACATTCTCAGGGGCACTATCCCCCATACCGGCAATGAGGTCTTTGACGGGCATAGAGGAGATAAAGATATCTCCTGCTACGGAGATGTTCTGCCCTTCCGCATTGCGGCACTGGATTTCAGTCACCTTGCCGTTCTGGACTCTTACACCCTGTACGCTGCTTCCGAACTTGATGTGCCCGCCCATTTTGGTGATTTCATCAGCCACATGCTCCCAAAGCTGACCGGGTCCGTATTTCGGGTAAAGGAATGACTCGATAAGGGAGGTCTCAACTTCCTTCTCTTTTACTGGTCCAATCTTGGAAAGCATGTTCTTCACAAGCTCCGTGATGGACAAACCTTTGACTCGCTGGCTGCCCCAGTCTGCAGAAATCTCACGCGGATGCCGACCCCAGAGTTTTTCTGTGTACCCTTCGAAGAACATTGAGTACAAGACCTTGCCGAAACGATTGATGTAGAAGTTTTCCAGCGAATCCTCCGGCAGCTTGTGTACGCATGAGCCAAGATAGCTGAATCCCGCTTTCATCGTCTGAGCAAAGCCCATGTTGATGAAAGTCTGCGCTTTCATAGAAATCGGATAGTCAAAGAAGTGCTTGTTGTAGTAAATACGCGAAATACGCTTCCGGCGCAGCATGACCTCGTCGTCCGTGTCAGGGTCTGGACCACCGTTCACGCACATCGAATCTCGGCTGAGCTTCTTTTCATCTAAAGCCGGTGCGCCTTGAAGTGGCAGCTGATTCGTCCACCAATTCATTACGCGGTCGTCCTTTGAAAAGAATCGGTGACCGCCGATGTCCATGCGATTTCCGTTATACTGTACGGTTCTCGAAATTCCCCTCACCATATTCGATTCTTCGAGAATCAATACTTCATATTCATCCGATTGCTTGAGTAATTCATAAGCAGCCGTAAGACCCGCCGGTCCTGCGCCGATGATTACCACCTTTTTCATCCGCTAATCCCTCATCTCATATGGATGTAGTATTCGAGATTCTTCTCAACCTCAGGCAAGCCCAGTTCTTCGCGCAACTCCTCACGCACATATACCGTGCTTGCGTACATGTCAACTGTTCCCTTCCATACCATGCCATACGGTTTCTCGTATACAAGTACATACTCCGGCATATCACTTTCACTGCCATCACCAAAAACAGTATCCAGATTGGGAGAGTTATACAAAACATCAGGGTATCCTTTGCTTCTCCACAAGTTCAGATTTTCTTCGTTTTCTGCATCACTGGCGTTTTTGTGCGTGTCATAGGCAAGTGCGTCCTCGCCCTTGTGCGCATTGTAAATAATATTGTGTTCAAAATACGGGAATATCGCAACCGCGCCGCCAATCGAATTCGTGTCTGTCAGCGTGATTTCGCCATCTTCATCCTTGTCTTCTCTCCACGAAGTCATGATGTTGTATTTTTGAAGGTCATTCTCCTTGATGAATTCTGCCGAACTACGACTCGGATAATAGTCATAGCGAACATCTAAAATAAAGGAGGACAACGACCAAAAGCAAGAAATCAGCAATGACAACCCCGTCACAAACGGTATAATATGGCGCATTATCCCTTCTGCCGTTTGATTACTTTCCGATTTGTGGTCGTATTCGCTATTCGCTGTAATCCAACTCCAGAACACGAAGAAAAGCAACGCAATTCCGATATGATGCCCGCCAAAATAAACAAGAGCACCGAACAAAGCGAACAAGGTATAAGGAAGTATAAACCACGCTAAGGTACGCTTTGTACTTCCTTGATAAACTATAATGACCCAAAGTAGAATACCAAACAAGCAAGCAAACGGAACCTCTCCCATGTAGATATTTGACATCTCGATACCAGTTGTATCGCTTTGCAGAACTCGCGTAAGCGTGGTATCCGGTATCATCATTAAAAACACATAGAGTAATTTGAGCGGTAGCTTTACCACCTCATCCCCTACTGCTTTTCCGGCGGTCACACTGGTATCCGGGTAAGGCATTACCTCCGCCATGAGGAGTACAGCTAGAATGAGCAGCCCTATCAAAGTGTGTGTTCTACGGCCTTTGAGGAATTTTGTGCCGTCCTCTTTTATAATCTCAAATAGCTAGACAAGACTTATTCCACCGGCAATAATGATGCCATACGAACTTGTAAGGCAAAGGAATGCCATGCTTAATACGAATTCTATTGGTTTTGTATTCCTACCTTGCCATGTGATTGCCATAAGTACAAAAGCCAGCATCATCATGCAATATGGTCGCGCAATGACACTATACTGATAAAAGGCAAAGTAGGTGAAGGGCACAAATACCTTGACCCACTCCGGAAAGGGAACGTACTTCAGAAACAGTGCCACTGCCAGTGCTGAAAATAATAGCGAGATTAAAGACAGCGACAACTCATATGGAAGATTCAGCTTAGCAGGAATCGCCAGTATCAAATGCCACAGAGGAGGATGTCCTTCATAATGCGGGATGGTAAAGAGAATATCCTTAATCGATGCACAGCGGGCAATCTGCCATGCTTCGGCCTCATCATACCATGGTTCATGAAATAGTGTCATAACTAGGTGCAAAGCACAGTACATTAACAGCACGCAGCTATATACGCACTTTCTGTTTCTTTCTGTGATAAGTTTCTGAGTACCGCTCATTATGCTTTCAAAATATTTCATTTACTACCTATATTTATGATTCGATTTTTGATATTAAAATAGGCCCGGTGCATCGCACCGAGCCTATGATTTGCTCGTTAAACGTTAGGAAACGCTGTACTGGTCAGAATTTGCCTGAGTATAAACACAGGTTTTAACATTCTCATAGGTCAGCGTAACAACTTTGCCGTCTTTGACTTCAACGGCTTTTACATGGCCCTTGACTTCAGCAAGTTCCTCGATAGCTGCACTGTAATCAACTTCAGTTCCCTTACTATTCTTAACCTTCGTCGTGAGCTCAAGCGTACCATTGGCAGCAGCATACTGTTCAGATGCAATAGTCTGAGCAGCCATCACACACTGGCGAGTCTCAGCGATGACCTTCTCCTTGTTAGCGCGGTCGATGTAACCGGTGAGCGCGGGGATCAGCAGTGCGGCCAGGATAGCCAGGATGACCAGCACAACGATGAGTTCGACCAAAGTGAACCCCTTTTTCTCTTTAAGAGCACGAATCTTAGAAAGCATTATAATTCCTCCAATTTTTTTCGGCATTATTCTTACAACCAAATAATGTCATGTAACTGAGTAATAATATCATACCAAAACCAATTCTGCAACAAAAACCGACAATGTTCGCAATAAATATATGCTCCGAATGAGCCGGTCACGCTGTTTCCGAGTAAAAATCCAAAAACTGCCGTTCTTAGGGCAATATTGGCAAAAACCAACGCAGACCCAATCGCGCTGCATCGTCATTTTTGTGCCAATGTAACATATCAATATTACACTGGCAAGATACATAAGTCTTCTCTAACACCGCACATATTTTGCGCATAGTTTTCCTAGTCGAGCACCAACTGTTACATCATATTACCCTTGATTTTGCGCCGATTTCTATAAAAAATCGCAACAAATCTATTAAATATAGCACAGAATTGTGAAAACTGGCACAGAATTATGAAAATTTTGGAATCTCGCAGAGTTTCTGTGGCCGCAATCATCGCCTTATCGCCAAATAGTATGCTTTAACCAGAGCATACAACCCCGCAAGAATATTTTTACTACACCATTACTGTACCACTTTAATCAAAGAGCCAAAAATATAACGATATGCATCGGTCGGATGTCTTATGAACAAAGATATCCGACCGACTTTCTTTGCTATTCAGAGTGGCTATGTATAAGCGCCATGCTTGGGTTATTACTTGTATAATTATGCGCAAATATTAAGGCCTTTTCAATGACTGTAAGATGTTTTCTAAAGTACTCTTATAAACTCTATCCTGCTCCTTCGTTCGCTTGGGTGTTCCTTTGGGGTGTT
>ULQD01025486.1_pt1 | contig 11105 bp, 10 predicted proteins | sample 1954121 | NCBI WGS metagenome assembly ULQD01 (sample SAMEA4835646, study PRJEB28245) | human gut metagenome | biome: gut microbiome; material: fecal sample | place: Denmark | collected 2008 | reverse complement strand
GCGGCGGCGCAGCGGCTGGGCCATACGGCGGTCCATGCGCTGAGTCTGCCCGCTGCCTGTGCGCCGGAAACGGCGGGTGGGTTTGTGGCGCAGACGGTCTGCGCGATGATACAGGAGCGGGAGGGGAGAGCATGAACACACCGCGAGGGCGGATCGCGTTTGCGGTCTGCGGGAGCTTTTGTACGCTGGGCACGGCCACGGCACAGGCCGGGCGGCTGGTGCGGCAGGGCTGGGAGCTGCTGCCGGTGATGAGCTTTGCAGCGTCCCGGCTGGACACCCGGTTCGGCACGGCGGCGGAATGGAAGGCGCGGCTGGAGGAGCTGACCGGGAACCCGGTGCTGGATACCCTGCAAGCCGTGGAGCCGCTGGGGCCGAAGCGGCTGGCTGAGGCGCTGGTCATTGCGCCCTGCACCGGAACGACACTGGCCCGGCTGGCGGTGGGCCTTTCCGACACGCCGGTGACGCTGGCGGCGAAAAGTCTGCTGCGGGTGGGGTGCCCGGTTTTGATCGCCGTCTCCACCAACGACGGGCTGGGGGCATCGGGGGAGAACATCGCCCGGCTGCGCCAGCGCAAACATTACTATTTTGTGCCCTACGGGCAGGATGACCCGGCCGCGAAGCCGCAGAGTCTGAAGGCGGATTTCGCCCTGCTGCCCGCTGCGCTGGAAGCGGCGCTGGCCGGGCGGCAGATCCAGCCCCTGCTGCGGGAGAGGATCGGGGCGTGAAGGGGCGCATTTCTCTTTTCAGGCGGGGCAAAGTGTGGTATACTAAAACAGATTAAAGGAACAACGGAGTATACCAGATGAAAAAACAGATCACCGTGCTGTGCGCGGCCCTGCTGTGCCTGTTGGCGGCCTTTGCGCCCGGCGCGGCGGCGGCCCCGGCCCTGACGACCACCGAAGCTTACTGCATCATTGACGCGGACACCGGGCTGGTGCTGGCGCAGCAGAATATGGACGAGGAACTGCACCCGGCGTCGATCACTAAGGTGATGACGCTGGGCCTTGCCTGTGAAAAGGCGCAGGGCCAGTGGGACGGCGTGAAGCTGGCCGTCAGCCACGAGGACGTTTACTCGCTGGCGGGTACTGATTCCAGCCATATCGCATTGCAGGAAGGGGAGGAAGTCCCCCTGACGGATGCGCTGTACGCCACCATGATGGCCAGCGCCAACGACGGCGCGAACCTGCTGGCGGAATATTTCGGCGGCGGCACCATCGCCGACGGTGTGGCCGCGATGAACGCACAGGTAGCGGAGCTGGGCTTGCAGCACACCCACTTCGCGAACCCCCACGGCATCAGCGACGAGGACCACTACACCAGCTGCTACGATATGGCGCAGATCCTGCGCTGGGCGCTGACCCAGCCGGGCTTTGAGACCCTTTTCACCCGGAACGAGATGTACACCATGGCCCCCACCAACATCCAGCCCGTGACCCGGTACTTCCACCAGCAGGATAAGATGCGGGTGGGGTCCAGCCGGTACTATATCCCGGCCATTTTGGGCTCGAAGATCGGCTACACCAACATTGCCCGCTACAGCTACGTCTGTCTGGCGGAGCAGAACGGCGTCCGGCTCATCTGCGTGACCATGCAGAGCAACCTGAAGACCGACAAGTACAACGACGTCCGCACCCTGCTGGATCACGCCTTTGCGACCTTTACCGGCTACACCGACATCCCCGCGCAGGGGGTGACGGCCCAGATGGAGGTGGTGGGCGGCGGCAGCGCCATGGGTACTGTGACCGTCAGCGACCCCGGTGTGCGGCTGCTGTTGGCCGACGGCCTGACCGCCGACAATGTGTCGGTGAGCCTTGAACTGCCCGAACGCTATATTTTGGGGGTTGACCCGGAGGCTTACGCGGTGTATACCATTCAGGGCGGCGACGTGCAGGAATCCACCTCCGTCCGGGTCAAGGCGAACATCGAGGGGCTGGAAGAGGTCGTCGCGGCCAACGCGAACGTTCAGCTCCCCGCCTCCCGCAATATCAAGAAAACCGCGGGCGGCTTGCTCGCCATCTCTCTCGGTGCCACCGTGCTGGCGGCGGTGGTGGTGTTTGCAGTCATACGCATCCGAGCGAAGAGAAAACGTAAGCCGAGAAGTAAGCACTGACGATAGAGCGCAAGGCCCGGCTGCTGCCGGTATGCGCTCAGACTTGCCCGATATGCCAAGGGCTCCCACTTTGGGGGAGCTGGCACGCGAAGCGTGACTGAGAGGGCGAGCTATCTACCCTGCGCAAAAGCCCTTCGGGACTTTTCATATACAACAAAAAGAAAATAATTTCTAAAAGAAAACAGAGAGGAAACGAAATATGGGCAAATTTACTTTTACGCAGACCAAGATCCCCGGTGTTGTGGTCATTGAGCCGCAGGTGTTCGGCGATGACCGCGGCTATTTCATGGAGACGTATCAGAAGGATCAGTTCGCAGAAGCCGGCATCGACAAAGAGTTCGTGCAGGACAACCAGAGCCGCTCCACCCGCGGCGTGCTGCGCGGTCTGCACTTCCAGAAGAACCACACGCAGGGCAAGCTGGTCCGCGTGACCAAGGGCGAAGTGTATGACGTCGCCGTGGACTGCCGCCCCCACAGCGCCACCTTCGGCAAGTGGGTGGGTGTGACCCTGTCCGAGGAGAACAAGAAGATGTTCTATATCCCCGAAGGCTTTGCCCACGGCTTCCTCGTGCTGAGCGATGTGGCGGAATTCTGCTACAAGTGCACCGACGTCTACGACCCCACCAGCGAGGGCGGCATCCCCTACGATGACCCCACCGTCAACGTTCAGTGGCCGGACTGCGGCTGCGAGCACAAGACCAGCGCCAAGGACAAGCTGCATGAGTCCTTTGCAGCCCAGAAGTTCGAATTCTTTGAAAAGTGGTGATCGCCTGTGGCAAAACTGAAAGGAATGCTCAACGGCTTTTGGCGGTACCGCTATCTGCTGTGGAACCTCGTCAGCCGTGACTTCAAGCTCAAATACCGCCGCAGCGTGCTGGGCGTGGTGTGGAGCGTGCTGAACCCGCTGCTGATGTGCCTTGTGTACTGGGCCGTGTTCAGCAGCCTGATGGATATGCGGGGCAGCGGCATCGACAACTTCCCGGTCTTCCTGATGTGCGGCCAGCTGCTGTTCAACTTCTTCAACGAAGCCACCTCAGCCAGCATGTCCAGCGTGCTCAGCGCCGCGCCCCTGCTGAAAAAAGTGTATATCCCCAAGTATATCTTCCCGCTGGAAAAGTGCTGCTTCGCCATGGTGAACTGCGTGTTCAGCTTTGTGGCCCTGCTGTTGGTGATGATCTTCACCGGGGCACCGTTCCATCTGACGCTCCTTGAGGCGCTTTACCCGCTGGTGACCCTCTTCTTCTTCAGCCTCGGCGTCGGGCTTTTCCTCGCGGCGGCAACGGTCTTCTTCCGGGATATCATGCACATCTGGAGTGTCTTCACCACGGCGCTGCTCTACTTCTCCGCCATCTTCTACGACCCCACCCAGATGACCTTCTCCATCGGCGGCTTCAACATGCAGCAGATCATCAAGCTGAACCCGATGTATTGGTATATCACCGGTTTCCGCCGCACCTTGATGTGGGGCATCCCGCTGGACTTCAACATGTTCGCGGTCTGCGGCATCTGCGCGGTGCTGTCCATGGTGGTGGGCGTCTGGATGTTCCGCAAAACGCAGGATCGCTTCGTGCTGCACATTTAAGGAGGGGACAAAATGGAACCGATCATCAAAGTGGACAATGTTTCCATGTGCTTCAACCTCTCCACCGAAAAGCACGAGAGCTTGAAAGAATACCTGCTGGCCATGGTGCAGGGCCGTCTGCAATACGACGAGTTCTACGCCCTGAAAGATGTCAGCCTTGACATCATGCCCGGCGATTTTTACGGCCTTGTGGGCCTGAACGGTTCGGGCAAGTCTACCCTGCTCAAGACCATTGCGGGCGTGTACAAGCCCTCCAAGGGCAAGGTGACCGTCAACGGCACCATCGCCCCGCTCATCGAGCTGGGCGCGGGCTTCGATATGGACTTGACTGCCCGCGAGAACATCTACCTGAACGGCACGGTGCTGGGCTTCTCGCCCAAGTACCTCGACGAAAAATTTGACGAGATCGTGGAGTTCAGCGAACTGCAGAACTTCCTCGACGTCCCGCTCAAGAACTACTCCTCCGGCATGGTGGCCCGCATTGGCTTTGCCATTGCCACCATCACCAAGCCCGACATCCTGATCGCGGACGAGGTGCTGTCGGTGGGCGACTTCCTCTTCCAGCAGAAGTGCGAAAAGCGGATGCAGGAGCTGATGGCGGGCGGCACTACGGTCATTCTGGTGTCCCACTCCATCGAGCAGATCGAGCGGATGTGCAGCAAGGTGGCATGGCTGAGCCACGGCCACCTGAAAATGAACGGCGACACCAAGACGGTCTGTGACGCTTACAAGGCGACCCAGCGCGGCGAGGCATGAGATGAATGTACGACTGAAACGCGCCAAGGAGCTGGCGGGCTACGCTGTCCAGCTGACGAAAGATGAGGGCCTCGGCACCATGCTGGCGCGGGGGGCCGGCTTCGTCAAGCGCCGGTGCTTCGGCAAAAAGGCCCGGTATCTGCCCACGAAAAAGGTGCTGGAAGCCCAAAGAGCCGAACTGGCCGGGCAGACGGCGGACTCCTGCGGGCTACCCACCATCTCGATCTTGACCCCGCTGTACAATACGCCGGAACCATACCTGCGGGAATTTCTGGATTCTTTTGTGGATCAGACGGCTCCCAACGGCCAGCTCTGCCTTGCCGATGCGTCCGACGCGGAACACGATGCCGTAAAACGGATCGTGGAGGAATATCAGGCAAAGAATCAACGCATCGTATACAAAAAGGTCGAAAATAAGGGCATTGCGGCGAACACCAATGCTGCTGCTTCCCTTGCCACCGGGGACTATCTGGCCCTTGCAGACCACGACGACATTCTGGCACCCCACGCGATGTACACGATGGGCAAGGCCATCCTGCAATTGCGGGAGCGGGGGGAGCCGGATGGCTTCCTTTACAGCGATGAAGCGCTCTTCTCCAAGAGCATCCAGCGGCCCATCGTAGCACACTTCAAGCCGGACTATGCGCCGGATTACCTGCTCTGCTGCAACTACATCTGCCATTTGGCCGTGTTCCAAAAGGCCCTGTGGGATGCCGTAGGCGGCGAGCGGCCGGAATGCGATGGCAGTCAGGACCACGACCTCTTCCTCCGGCTCATCGAGCAGGTGGGCGGCGCGGCCCATGTGCCGCAGGTGCTCTATTATTGGCGGGTCCATGCGGGGTCTACTTCCGGCGGTACCGAGGCCAAGCCCTATGTGGCAGCAGCAGCCAAAAAGGCGCTGGCCGACCACTTGGCCCGCACCGGCCGCACCGGTACGGTGGAGGATGGCCTCTTCCCCAGCACTTACCGGGTGAAGTGGGACATCGAGGGCGACCCGAAGGTGAGCATCCTCATCCCCAACAAGGACCACACCGATGACCTCGAAAAGTGTCTGCAAAGCATCTGGAAAAAGACGACGTGGGACAACTACGAGATCATCGTCATCGAGAACAACTCCACTGACCCGGCCACCTTCGCCTACTACGAGAAGGCGAAACAGCGATACGACGGCCTGAAGGTGGTCACCTACCCGGAAAAGGGCTTCAACTTCTCCGGCATCAACAACTTTGGCCGGAAAGCGGCAGCGGGGGATTACCTGCTGCTCCTGAACAACGATGTGGAAGTCCGCAACGGGGACTGGCTGACGGAGCTGCTGCGGCAGTGCGCCCACAAGGGCGGTGCGGCCATCTGCGGGGCCATGCTCTACTACCCGGACGAGACGCTCCAGCATGCGGGCGTCATCACGGGCCTTGGCGGCTACGCGGGCCACAGCCACAAGTATAAGCAGAAGGGCGGCAGCGGCTATCTGTTCCGCATCGCCACCGTGCAGGACTTCTCGGCGGTGACGGGGGCCTGTCTGCTGGTCAAGGCCAGCGTGTACGACGAAGTGGGCGGGCTGGATGAACAGTTCGCCGTGGCGTTCAACGATGTGGATTTCTGTCTGCGGGTGCGGGATGCGGGCTGCCGCATCGCATGGACCCCCTACGCCGAGCTGACCCACTACGAGAGCAAGAGCCGCGGCGGCGACGAAAAGGATCCCGCCAAGGCGGCCCGCTTTGCCGCCGAGCAGCAGCGGCTCTATACCATCCACGGGAAGGAAAACATCCTCGACGACCCCTACTACAACCCCAACCTGACCCGCGACCGGGAGGATTTTTCGGAGAGCGACGATCTGCGCGGGCTGAAAGCGGGGAAGGTGACAGTGCGTTTTCGCGGAGGCGAAGCATGAACATCCTAGGCCATTTTGAGACCATCACCCGCCACAAGCTGCTGGTGATGAAATACTGCTTTGAATGCGGCCTGTACGAGCAGGGCTTGGCCCACGACCTGAGCAAATACAGCCCCACGGAGTTCATCCCCGGCTGCATCTACTATCAGGGCGACCACAGCCCCAACGAGGCCGAGCGGGACGCCAAGGGCTACTCCTCGGCGTGGCTCCACCATAAGGGCCGGAACAAGCACCACCTCGAATACTGGATCGACTACAGCTCCAATAAATCCGGCATGACCGGCATGAAGATGCCGCTGCGGTATGTCTGCGAGATGATCTGCGACCGGGTGGCGGCCAGCCAGATCTATCTGGGCGAAAAATACACCGATGCCTCCCCGTGGGAATACTACGAGCACAGCAAAGATCATTACATGCTCCACCCGGAGACCCGCGCCCTGCTGGAAAAGCTGCTGAAAATGGTGCGCGACCTTGGGCAGGAGCGGACCTTCGCCTACATGAAATTATTACTGGGCTGCTCGGATACCTACTGAGAACAAAAGGGGCTGCTGCACATTCGGCGAAACGATGTGCAGCAGCCCCTTTTTGTTTGTTGAGATCAGTCCAAGGTGACGGGTGCCTCCGGTTTGTTGGCGGTACGGGCGCTGGTACGGCCTTCCGGTTCGATCTCACCGGCGGCGGTCAGGCTGAACTTGGTCAGGGTCGGGCCGACCAGCTCATACACGAGCACCGAGAAAAGCACGACATTCCGCACCATGTGGCCGTCGGAAAGCTCGGCGGCTTCGGCTGCCATGCCCAGCGCCACCTGCGTGATGATGCCGTAGCCCTCGACCTGTGCGATGCTCCCGAAGCCGATGCCCCAGCCGCTCAGGCCAAACCTGCCCAGAAAGAAGGGCCCCAGCAGCAGACCTGCCACCAGATAGGAGGTGACGGCGGGCAGATGAACGACCTTGGCAAGGCGGGACATCAGGAGCCCGGCGATCAGCGCGAGGGACAGGCAGATGAGTAATTGTTCCATGTATTGTGTTGGGAGCCCGCCGATACCGCAGCGGCTTCCCGATCCTCCTTTTGAAAACGATGCCTAAAAATTATACTCCATCGTCGAGGAAAAGGCAACAACATTTCGCGAAACTCCACTCTGAAGTTTTCTTAACGAGCTTGTATCCAAATAAAAACCGGACTGCTGGATGTGACCCAGCAGCCCGGTTCGGCAACATTATTCCAAAAGAAACAACAAGTTTTATTTTAATTGAATTTGAAGAGCTTCTGTGCGATGCGGTAGCAGCCGATGACGATGGTATCCCCCTTGGGGAAGTTGAGGTTGGTCACGCCGCCGAAGCCGTAGCGGATGGAGTGGAAGACGGCGGGGCTGGTGTGGGCCTTGAGGTAGCTCCACAGGTCGGCCTTCTTGGCCTTGGCCTCGGCGCTGCCGTCCAGCAGCAGGAAGATATCGCTGACGGCCATCATCATGGACAGGTAGTGCAGCATGTAGCTGCGCAGACGCTTCTCGTTCTTGAGGGCGTCGAGGTCCTGACAATCGATCATGTGCTTGGTGACGCGGAGCTGCTGGTCAACACGCTTGACCATGACGCTCTCGTTCACGCTCTGGTCGGAGCGGCCGATGAAGTAGCGGTAGAGGTCAAGGTTCATGTAGTACATGCTCTTGACGTAGGGCAGCGGCTGGTAGACGAAGATGTTGTCCACGTAGAAGGTGTGCTTGGGCAGCACCATGCCGCAGTCCCGCAGCACCTGCGTGCGGTAGATGACCGAGTGCATCAGCAGGTTCTGGTCCGGGCGGAAATGGCCCACGTGCATCCAAGTGAAGAGCCGGTTCTCCGGGAAGACGTTGGTGTAGCGGACGGTGTGGCTGGTGTTGTCCTCCACATGCTCGTACACGTAGTTGCAGATCATCAGGTCGGGGGCGGTGCCGCGGGCCGCGAGGGTCTGCAGCTTGGCCAGCACGGTCTTGAGGGCGGCGGTGTCGAGCCAGTCGTCGCTGTCCACGACCTTGTAGTACAGGCCGGTGGCGTTCCGGATGCCCTGATTGACGCCCTCGCCGTGGCCGCCGTTCTCCTGATGGATGGCCTTGACGATGGTGGGGTACTTCTCGACATATTCGTCGCAGATGGCGGGGGTCTCGTCCTTGACGGAACCGTCGTCCACGAGGATGATCTCGGCCTGTTCTCCGGCGGAGAGCAGGGTCTCGATGCAGTGACGCATATAAGCGGCAGAATTATAGCAGGGGACTGCAAATGTGATCAATTTCTGCATGGTTTAAAATGCTCCTTTTTCGTTGGGTCCGGCACAAAAAACAGCCGGGATGGAGATATGTAGTCTCATTATATCATTTTCGCGCCTGAAAAGCTATCAATTGTAAAAAAATCCTTGTGACATTTCGTTCGTTTTGCCAAAAAGGAGGCCCTCCGGCGCGCAAACCGGCGTTTTTTGTGGTATACTGGTAAGGCTCCAAAGGCAGTGCTCATCTATTATAACGGAGGAACTCATGGAAAACCCGCATTCGATCTTAAAAAAAGTATTCGGCTATGACGGCTTCCGGCCCGGACAGGAGCAGATCGTCTCCCGGCTGCTGGCCGGGCAGGACGTTCTGGCCGTGATGCCCACCGGTGCGGGCAAGTCCATCTGCTATCAGGTGCCTGCGCTGCTGCTGCCGGGCATCACCATCGTGGTGTCGCCGCTGGTCAGCCTGATGAAAGATCAGGTGGGGGCGCTGGTACAGGCCGGCGTGGCGGCGGCGTTCCTAAACAACAGCCTGACCGATAACCAGAAGGCCCTGATGCTCCGCCGTGCGCGGGAGGGCTGGTATAAGATCATCTATGTGGCCCCGGAGCGGTTGGAGATGCCGGGCTTCCAGCGGTTTGTGCAGGAGCGGGAGATCAGTATGGTGACAGTGGACGAGGCCCACTGCATCAGTCAGTGGGGGCAGGACTTCCGCCCCAGCTACCTCCGCATCAAAGAGTTCGTGGAGACCCTGCCCAAGCGCCCGGTCATCGGAGCCTTCACAGCCACGGCCACCGCCCATGTCCGGGACGACATCCGCAGCCATCTGGACCTCCACGACCCCTATGAGGTCATCACCAGCTTCGACCGCCCGAATCTCTACTTCGGCACCCGCCGTGCCCTGCCCAGCGAAAAGCCGCGGGTCCTGCTGGATCTGGTGCTCAAAGAGCGGGACAACGCGGGCATCATCTATTGCAGCACCACCAAGCAGGTGGACGAGACGACCCGTCTGCTCCAAAGCCGGGGCATCCGGGCGGCGGCGTATCACGCTAAGCTCGACCCGGAGACCCGGCGGAAAAATCAGGACGACTTCCTTTACGACCGGGTGCAGATCATGGTGGCCACCAACGCCTTTGGCATGGGCATCGACAAGCCCAACGTCCGGTTCGTCATTCATTACAATATGCCCAAGGATCTGGAAAGTTACTATCAGGAGGCGGGCCGCGCGGGCCGCGACGGGGAACCGGCTCGCTGCACCCTGCTCTACTCCGGCACCGACGTGCGGACCATCCGCTTCTTCATCGACAAGGAGATGGAAGCGGACAACGGCCTCCCGGCGGACGTCAAAGCCGAAGCGGCCCGCAAAGCCGAGGAACGGCTCAAGTATATGACCTTCTATTCCACGACGCCGCGCTGTCTGCGGAGCTTCCTGCTCAACTACTTCGGGGAGGCTGCGGCCACCAGATGCGGCAACTGCTCCAACTGCCGGATGTCGGAACAGGCCGCCGAGGAGATGCAGCAGCAAGCCGCACAGGCCAAGGAGCGCGCCGCCGCCAGCGCCAAGCGTCTGGCCGGTGCCCGCCGCCGCGCAGCCGATGCCGAACCGCTGAGCGAAGCCGACGAAAAGCTGCTGGCCGGGCTGTATGCCCTGCGCAAGCGGCTGGCCGCGAAGCAGAAGGTGCCCGCATATATGATCTTCAACGACGCCACCCTCCGCGAGATGACACAGAAGAAGCCCCTCAGCCTCGACGAGCTGCTGAACATCACCGGCGTGGGCGAAAAGAAAGCCGCCCACTATGGCCGGGACTTCCTCCGCATCATCGAGGACGCGGTGGAGTCACGATAAACGAAAAGCGTTCTGGTTTCCACATTGCCCTGCCGGGCGGTGGAAAACAGAACGCTTTGTTGTTACATCGTATGCGTGGCGAAGACCTTCTCATCCTCCCACCAGACCGGCTGCCCGGCGGCAAGAGACTTGGGCACATCCAGCAGACGCTGATTGGAGCTGCCGCGGAAGCGCAGGGAGATATCGTGCTTTGCCTCGACGAAGCGGCCGTCTACGAGGACGTCCAGCAGGGCCAGCAGCTCGTCGGTGACTTCGCACCGGGCGGGACAAGGGTCCTTGCCGGTGAGCTGCTCCCACGTATAGCCGGAGTAGCACCAAACGGTCTTGTTCGGGTAGAGGGCTTTGAAATTCCGGACGAAGGGGAGAAGCTCCCGCTGGTTTTCCGGCTCCATGGGCTCGCCGCCCAGAAGGCTCAGCCCGGTGATGTAGGCGGGCTGGCAGGAGGCAAAGACCTCGTTGCGGATGGCCTTGTCGAAGGGCTTGCCGTAGCCGAAATCCCATGCCACCTCGTTGAAGCAGCCGGGGCAGTGGTGGCGGCACCCGGAGACGAACACACTCGTCCGCACGCCGGGGCCGTTGGCGATGTCGTAGTATTTAATGGTAGCGTAATTCATGGTAAATATCAGAAAATTGACTCCTTCCGTCATCGCTTGCGCGATGCGCCTGAGAAGGTCACAGGTGTAAA
>ULQD01027869.1_pt1 | contig 11122 bp, 7 predicted proteins | sample 1954121 | NCBI WGS metagenome assembly ULQD01 (sample SAMEA4835646, study PRJEB28245) | human gut metagenome | biome: gut microbiome; material: fecal sample | place: Denmark | collected 2008 | reverse complement strand
CACTACCTCTCCAGCCGCTGGCAGGGGCCGTTTATCTCGTTGAACTGCGCGGCGCTGAACGATAATCTGCTCGACTCGGAGCTGTTCGGCCACGAAGCCGGGGCTTTCACCGGGGCCAGCAAGCGCCATCCCGGGCGCTTCGAGCGCGCCGACGGCGGGACGCTGTTTCTCGATGAGCTGGCGACAGCCCCAATGCTGGTGCAGGAGAAGCTGTTAAGAGTGATTGAATATGGCGAGCTGGAGCGCGTGGGCGGCAGCCAGCCGCTGCAGGTTAACGTCCGGCTGGTGTGCGCCACCAACGCTGACCTGCCGCAGATGGTCGAGGAAGGTCATTTTCGCGCCGACCTGCTCGACCGCCTGGCCTTCGACGTGGTACAGCTCCCCCCGCTGCGCGAACGGCAGAGCGACATCATGCTGCTCGCCAACCAGTTTGCCATCCAGATGTGCCGCGAACTCGGTCTGCCGCTGTTTCCCGGCTTTAGCGAACGAGCGACCGCGACGCTGCTCGGCTACCGCTGGCCGGGGAATATTCGCGAACTGAAGAACGTGGTTGAGCGCTCGGTGTATCGCCACGGCGACAGCGAACATGAGCTGGACGCGATTATTATTAACCCTTTTCGTCAGTCCCCCGGCTCTCCGCCGGAAGCCGCGCCCGGCGATGAGCTGCCCGCGCTACCGCTGGATCTGCGCGATTTCCAGCTCCAGCAGGAAAAACGCCTGCTGCAGCGGAGTCTGGAGCAGGCGAAGTATCATCAGAAGCAGGCGGCGGAGCTGCTGGGATTAACCTATCACCAGCTCCGCGCGCTGCTGAAAAAGCATCAGCTGTGAGAGGCGCGCGGCAGCAGCAGCGCGCTCACCGCCATCGCCCCCAGACATAAGACGGCGTTAAACCACAGGGCATACTGGGCGGCATGGGCCATGCCCAGCGGTAAAAACAGCGCGAAAAGTGACGCTGTCACGGCGATACCCATCGCCCCGCCCAGCGAGCTGCCCATCTTATAGATCCCCGAGGCGACGCCGATTTTGTTCTCCGGGGCATTGGCCACCGCGGTATCCGTCGATGGCGTGGCGTAGCAGCCCAGCCCGAGGCCAAACAGCACGTTGCTGGCGAACACCACCCCGATATACAGCGCCTTTTCGAGAAAGGTGCAGGATATCAGCGCGATGGCGATAGCGGTCAACACCGGACCGGCTATCATCGGCAGCCGGGCGCCATAGCGCTGCAGCAGCTTCTCGCCGACCCGGATCATCGCCAGGACGGTCACCAGATAGCCGAGGGTCATCATCCCGCTCTCCAGCGGCGTCAGGTGGTGCCCTTGCTGCAGCCAGATGCTGGCGATCATCATGGTGCCAATCGCCCCATTGAGCAGAAAGTTCGACAGCACTGCCGCACCGTAGGCCCGGTTACGAAACAGCGCAAAATCAATCAGCGCCGCCTCGCCTTTGCGCATGCCGTTGCGGATAAATATCGTCCCAGCCGCCAGCGCCCCGGCCAGCATGGTCAACGACAGCGGGCTGCTCCAGCCCCAGCCGTGGCCCTTGCTGATAAACAGATTCACCAGCACCAGCGCAACAATCAGGCTCAGCAGACCGCCGACGTCCAGCTTATGCTGGCTGGCGCTGGCGCTGCGGCTCTCCGGCGTGCCGCGCAGCAAAAACAGCGCCAGCAGGGCAACGGCGATCGAGAAGACGAAGATCCAGCGCCAGCCCAGACCGGTGGCGATAGCCCCGCCGACGAAGGAACAGAGACCGCTGCCGCCCCACGAGCCGATGACCCAGAAGCTGACCGCCCGCTGCCGCGCACGCCCCTCATACCAGGTCTTAATCAGCGCCAGCGTCGCCGGCATAATGCAGGCTGCCGACAGCCCCTGCAGCACCCGGCCGGCCAGGAACAGCCACGGTCCCTGAGCGACCACCAGCATGGCGCTGCCGACGATGCTCAGCCCCAGCCCGAGGGTGGTCATCCGCATCCGGCCAAACTTGTCCGCCAGGCCGCCGCTGGCGACCACGAAGCAGCCGCTGAACAGCGCGCTGAGACTGACGGCCAGAGTTAAGGTTTCAAGAGAGATATCAAGGCTGCTTTTCATCGCCGGCACCACGTTAATCACCGACTGGGCGAACAGCCAGAAGGTTAAAACGCTTAACACAATCCCCACCAGCAGGCGATCGTTGCCGACAAACGGGGTGTCGCTTATTGTGACAGTGCTCATCGCATGGCCCTCCCGTTTCTCGTGATTAGCGCAGATAGCGTTCCGTCAGGCCGCACCACAGCGCCGCGCCGGTCAGCAACAGCGCGTCGTTGAAGTCATACCCCGGGTTATGCACCATGCAGCGATCCGGCTCATCGCCAGCGCCGATGGTGAAATAGCTGCCATGCGGGTGCTGCTCCAGCATGAAGGCAAAATCTTCACTGCCCATAAACGGCTTCACCTCGCCCACCTGCTCTGCGCCAAACAGCGCTGTCGCTACCTCCCGCACCATGGCGTTCGTCGCCGGATCGTTACGCAACACCGGGCTGCCGTTGACGTGGGTCAGCGTGGCGGTGGCATTGAAGCTCTCCGCCTGGGCCACGGCGATATCATGGATCCGCTGCAGCACGGTCTCGCGCACCTGCTCATTGAGGGTGCGCACCGTGAGCTTCATCAGCACGTGATCGTTAATGATATTGGGGGCATGACCGGCCTGGATACTGCCGACGGTCACCACCGCCGGCTCAAACGGGGTGATATTGCGCGAGACAATGGACTGTAGCGCAAGGGTAATATGGCAGGCCACCAGCGTGGCATCCACCGTATGCTCCGGCACCGCGCCGTGGCCGCCAACGCCCTTCACTTCAATATGCAGCGTATCGGAGGAGGCCATCATCGCCCCGTCGCGCAGGCCGATCTTGCCCAACGGCTGACCCGGCATATTGTGCAGGCCGAAGATGGCGTCGCAGGGGAACTGGTCAAACAGACCGTCCTCGACCATTACCCGCCCGCCGTACAGCAACTCTTCCGCGGGCTGGAAAATCAGCTGCAGCGTGCCGGTAAACTGGCGGGTGCGCGCCAGATATTCAGCTGCGTAGAGCAGCGTGGTGGTGTGCCCGTCATGGCCGCAGCCGTGAAAGCGCCCTTCAACCTGGCTTGCCCACGGCTTACCGCTCCGCTCCTGCATCGGCAGGGCATCCATATCCGCCCGCAGGCCAAGGCGTTTTTTCCCCTCGCCGACGCGCAGCGTGCCCACCACTCCGGTGCCCGCCAGGCCGCGGTGAACCTCGTATCCCCACTCGCCAAGCAGTCGGGCGACCTCGCTGCTGGTCTGGTGCTCTTCAAAGCCGATCTCCGGCTGCTGGTGGAACCGACGACGCAGAGCAATAAATTGCGCCTCGTTAACCTGCAATGCTTCTAGCAACGGATGTGTCATTTTTGTTATTCCTGTGTTGTGTTTGCACGACACTTTCGAGTTTATGCGGGTGCCTCAGCTTGCAGGCGCGCTTTTTTGTTTTATATTGACGAAAAATCAATGAGTGTTTTTCATACATATCGGTTATGACAAAAAACAACCGGTTGTTTTTTGTCTACAGAGGAGAGTCATGTGGAGCACCATTCAGGCGACTTTAGCGTCACCGTACGCGATGTGCGTCAGCTGACCCAGCCGGAAAGCGATCTGCTGACGCTGCTGTGGGTGCTGGAGGGAAGCGTAAATCTGGCGGTGGCCGAAGGTGCGTCGCAGCCGCTCGCCGCCGACGGGCTGGCGATCGTTAACCGCAACCGTCGCTGGAGCCTGCGCAGCGCCGGGGCCAACGCCGTGATGATCCTCACCCTCTCCGCCAGCTGGCTGGCCCGCCTCGATAATGCCTTTTTTGCCGTCGATTACCAGATAACGCCGCGCACCCGGGATGCCGATGACGGCCTGCGCCGCCTGATGCGCCAGCTGCTGGTGAGCGGCCTGGTCAATCATCCTTGCCATTACCGACTGGAGGCCAACCGCTGGCTGAGTGAGATAGCGCTGCTGCTGGCCACGCGCTTTAGCCAGCCCATCGCCTCCACGCCCCGGCGCGATACCGAAAAATGGAGCCGGAGAATAGCCAGCGTGGTGGCGCGGATCGAGGCTAACTATCAGCGTCGCCTCTCGTTGCAGGAGGTGGCGGCCGCGGAATTTGTCTCCGAGGCCTGGCTGTCACGCTTATTTCGCAAAGAGGTCGGGGTAAGTTTTGTCCAGTACCTCACCGCGCTGCGCCTGCGCCACGCCGCCGACCAGCTATTAACCACCCGCAAAACCGTCCAGCAAATCGCCCGCGAACAGGGATTCGCCAGTACGCGAATGATGAGCGATTTGTTTAAGCGCCAGCACGGCGTGACGCCGCGCCAGTATCGTGAACAGCATCCTCTGGAGCTTGCCCGACCGCGCCCGCCGCAGGCCGATCGCTGGCAGCCGGTGGCGGCCGACCGGCTGTATGCGCGACTCAATGAGCCGGAACCACGCGACCGGGAAAGTCCCCCCCTGCCAATCAACCCACCGCAGACCCGGGAGATCAATCTGCGCGATCGTCCAGCGCGCCCCGCAGCGCTGCGCCATACCCGGATGGTGGTGACCGTGCGCGAACTGGACGATCTGCTGCGCGCAGATGTGCGCCGGGAACTCGAACAGCTGCACCACGCCCTGCCGGTGTATGCCATCGATATCAACGATCCCTTTCTCAGCAGTCGGCTGTTCGGCACCGGCTGGGACGATCCGCAGATGGCCGGCTACGCCTGCTGGTACAACCTGCAGCAGATTTTTAGCTGGCTGGCGGAGATGGGCTGGCAGGTGATCCTGCACACCGGCGTCACCACCCGCAGTGACCTGCTGCAGCGCTTCCTGCAGCTCGCCGCCAACCATTTTCCGCCAGCCACGCTCAACAGCTGGCGCTTTGTCTGGCACTGGTCGCCGCAGGCCAGCGAAGCTGCGCGCCAGGCCGCCTGGCGGCAGCAGCGCGGGGTCCTTCATCGCCTGCTGCCGCAGCCGCAGCTGGGGATCTGGCACCGCTTTGCTCCCAGCGATCCCGGGAACGATCCGCTGTTCCACTCGCCGCTGCTGGCAGAGGCGGATTTTCTCGCCTGCCAGGCAGATGCCAACGAACAGCTGGATCTGGCCCAGGTTGACAGCAGCCGCCTGGCCTCCAGCGAACATTACCCGCTGCACAAGCTGCGGCAGATCCACAGCGCCCTGCGCCAGCGTCAGCTCAACCTGCCGCTGTGGCTGCTCTCCTGGAATACGCTGACCGGCGATACGCGGGATACCAACGGCCGCTTTTTTCGCGGCGCGCTGCTGATGGATAATCTGCTGGGGGTGGCGGACCAGGTCTGGCTGGCGGGCTTCTGGTTAAATTCAGGCCTTCAGGGCGAAGCTCGCGCCAACGGCAAGCTCGATACCTCCAGCCTGGCGCTGCACTATCTGCACGGCCTGCCGCGCCCGGTTTACTGGGTACTCTGGCTCTGGCGGCGGCTGCGCGGCGAGATCCTGGTTCACGATAAAAACCTGCTGCTGCTCCACCACCAGGGTCACTACCAGCTGCTGCTGCGCAATACGGTGGTCTACAATCCCTGGCTCTCCAGCGAAGCAGCCTTTATCCAGCGCTTCAGCCAGCCCTACAGCGTGCGGCTGCAGGGCCTGGATGGCAGCTGGCGCATCAAACAGCACCTGTTCGATCAGCACCACGGCGCGTTGTTCCCGCTGGTGGACGCCTTTCGCAGCCGCAGCGGCCCTGACGCCGAGGATTATCAGTGGCTGATGCATCAGGCCCGTCCGGCGCTCAGCGTGGATGAAGCCAGGCTCGATGGCTATTGGCTGCGGATCGACTCGCTGCAGAGCAATGCGCTGGTGCTGTATGAATTTACCCCTCAGCTCTCCTCCGGCGCGGATCCCGCCCCCTGAAGTAAACCGTGAATTTTCCGCTGGCTCTCCGTCGTTGCCGGATTAAAGACCAGCAGGGAAAGATCGGGACGGCCCTCCACGGCAAAGGAGGTAAATTCCAGGTCGAGCGGACCCATCTGCGGGTGGTTAATGCGCTTATAGCCTTCTCCATGACCGGCGACGTCATGGCTTTGCCAGAAACGGGCGAACTCGACGCTCTGCTGGCTGAGCTCCGCGATCAACTGGTCAGTTTCTTTCGTGGCGCCCATCCGCGTGACGTCGGCGCGGAAGGCGTTGACGATAAGCTGCCCCACCCTCTGCCAGTCCTCCAGAGTGCAGCGGGCCTCCGGCCGGGTAAACAGGCGGCGCAGCACGTTGCGCTCCGCCAGCGGCAGTTGGCTGTAGTCGGTCAGCACCCTGGCCGCCGGTGCGTTCCAGGCGATGACGTCCCAGCTGGCGGTGCGGATAATCGCCGGAATGGTGAAAGCGTCAAGCACCCGCTGCAGCCGCGGCGTCATATCATCCGTCACCGTCAGACGCGTCTGCGGCGGATGGCCAAAGGCGAGAATAAACAGATGCTCGCGCTCCGGGGTGGTCAGCCGCAGACCGCGGGCGATCCGCTCCAGCACCTCGCGGGAAGGCGCCCCGCCGCGCCCCTGTTCAAGCCAGGTATACCAGGTCGGGCTGATGCTGGCGAGCTGCGCGACCTCTTCGCGGCGCAGCCCCGGGGTGCGCCGGCGTCCCGCCGGGAAGCCAAACGTTGCCGGATCGAGACGCTGGCGGCGGGCGCGGAGAAAATCGCCTAAAGCATGGTTGTCAGAAGTGTTCATCATCTGCCTGTGGGTTCTGCCTGTTAGAATTTATACCCCGATAATGTCTCTACTTTTATAGTATGACATCGCAGGTAGGATACGCCTGAAACCCATTCAGGAGATCCATGATGCGTATATTTCTTACCGGCGCGAGCGGATTTATCGGCTCACGTATTCTTCCGGCGCTGCAGGCGTCGGGCCATCAGGTTATCGGCCTCGCGCGCAGCGAAAGCACCGCACAGGCCCTGAAGGCGGCCGGCGCCGAGGTGCATTGCGGCACGCTGGATGCCCCGGAGTCGCTGCTGGCTGGCGTCGGGAACGCCGACGCGGTGATCCATACCGCCTTCGACCACGACTTCAGCCGCTTTGCCGCTAACTGCGAGAAAGACCGCCAGGCGATCCTGGCCCTGGGCCAGGCGCTGCGAGGCAGCACGCGGCCGCTGGTGATCACCTCCGGCACGCTGATGGGCGACGACGGGAGCGGCGCCCCGGCCCGGGAGTCGTTCTTCAACTCAGCGCACCCCAGCCCGCGCACCGCCTCAGAGCTCGCCGGCCAGCAGTTGCTGGAGGCGGGAGTGGATGTCAGGGTGGTCCGCTTACCGCAGGTGCATGACACCGTGCGTCAGGGACTGCTGACCTGCTACATCGAACGCGCGGTCGCCAACGGGGCGGTAGCCCTGCGCGGCGAGGGAAGCAACCGCTGGTCAGCCGCCCATGTCCATGACGTCGCACGTCTGTATGTCAGCGCGCTGCTTCAGGGCGCGGCCGGCGAGCGCTATCATGCGGTGGCCGAAGAGGGGATCGCGTTACGCGATATTGCAGCGGTAATTGCCCACGGATTAAACCTGCCGCTGACCCACCTGGATGACTCGCAGGTCGACGCCTGGTTCGGCTGGTTTGCGCCGTTTACCGCCCTTGACCTGCGCGCCAGCTCGGCATGGACCCGCGAGCGCTTGCAGTGGCAGCCGGTTGGCCCCGGGCTGCTGGAGGACCTGCAGAACATGGACTATCATAAAGTGACACTGTCACAATAATCGAAACACGCTCCCCCTGTATCACACCCGACGGGTACGGCTAGTCGCCCGTCGGGTCATCGGCTTTCTCCCCGCTATACTGAATCTATTCTCTAGCGTCCGCACGTCGTCGCCGTTTGGTCAACCGCGGCCAAACAGAGCTGACTGGCGATATCGGCGATAAAAAGTTACCATGTTTCACTATACAGACTCGGTTCCGCGACTATTTTAATCAATTGACTGAATACTATACGCACCCGGTAACCGCATTATCCCTCAGGCTTGTTGAAGGCGGTGGTGAATGTCTATTAATCTTAATAAGATAGAGTTCAGCTCTATAATCAAACAGAAAATATGCGCCTGAAATTGTCATCTCTCCTGGCAGCCGTTTCCCTGCTGTGTGGGCCAGCTTTTGCCGCCCCTGCGCTCCCCGACCGCGCCGATATCCGCGATAGCGGTTTCGTCTATTGCGTCAGCGGCCAGGTTAATACCTTTAACCCGCAGAAAGTCAGCAGCGGCCTGATTGTCGATACGCTGGCCGCTCAGATCTACGATCGTCTGCTTGACGTCGATCCCTATACCTACCGGCTGGTCCCCGAGCTGGCGGAGAGCTGGGAAGTTCTCGATAACGGCGCCACCTACCGCTTTCACCTGCGCCGCCACGTCCCGTTTCAACGCACGGCGTGGTTTACCCCGACGCGGGACTTTAATGCCGATGACGTCATTTTTACCTTTGGCCGTATTTTTAACCGCGACCATCCGTGGCACAACGTCAACGGCAGCAGCTTCCCCTACTTCGACAGTCTGCAGTTTGCTGACAGCGTGGAGAGCGTACGCAAGCTGGATAATCAGACCGTGGAGTTTCGCCTCAAGCGGCCGGACGCCTCGTTCCTCTGGCATCTGGCCACCCACTATGCGTCAATTACCTCTGCCGAATATGCCGCCCGCTTAACGCAGGACGACCGCCAGGAGCAACTGGATCGCCAGCCGGTTGGCACCGGCCCGTTCCAGCTATCCGATTACCGCTCCGGACAATATGTTCGCCTGCAGCGCCACCCCGGCTACTGGCGCGGCAAACCGTTGATGCCCCAGGTGGTGGTCGACCTTGGCTCCGGCGGCACCGGCCGCCTGTCGAAACTGCTGACCGGAGAATGCGACGTGCTGGCCTGGCCAGCCGCCAGCCAGTTGACGATCCTGCGTGACGACCCGCGCCTGCGCCTGACGCTGCGCCCGGGAATGAACATCGCCTGGCTGGCCTTCAACACCGCCAAGCCGCCGCTGGATAACCCTGAGGTGCGCCATGCCCTGGCGCTGGCGATTAACAACCAGCGCCTGATGCAGTCCATCTACTATGGCACCGCGGAGACAGCGGCGTCCATGCTGCCGCGGGCCTCGTGGGCCTACGATAATGACGCTAAAATTACCGAATATAATCCGCAGGAGGCCCGCGCCCGCCTGAAAGCCCTGGGGCTGGAAAACCTGACCCTCAAGCTGTGGGTGCCCACCAGCTCGCAGGCGTGGAATCCCAGTCCGCTGAAAACGGCGGAGCTTATCCAGGCGGATATGGCGCAGATTGGCGTTAAGGTGATTATTGTGCCGGTAGAGGGACGTTTCCAGGAGGCGCGCCTGATGGACATGAGCCACGACCTGACGCTCTCCGGCTGGGCGACGGACAGTAACGATCCGGACAGTTTCTTCCGACCGCTGCTGAGCTGCGCGGCCATCGCCTCGCAAACCAACTTTGCCCACTGGTGTAACCGGGAGTTTGACGACGTGCTGCAAAAAGCGCTGCTCTCGCAGCAGCTCTCCTCGCGGATGGACGCTTACAAAGAGGCGCAGCGCATCCTCGCCCGCGAACTGCCGGTCCTGCCGCTGGCCTCGTCGCTGCGGCTGCAGGCCTACCGCTATGATATGAAAGGCCTGGTGCTCAGCCCTTTCGGTAACGCTTCGTTCGCTGGCGTATCGCGGGAAAATACTGAAGAGGTGAAAAAGCCATGATTATTTTTACCCTGCGCCGTCTGCTGCTGCTGCTGATCACCCTCTTTTTTCTGACCTTTGTCGGTTTCAGCCTGAGCTATTTCACCCCTCATGCCCCACTGCAGGGCGCTTCCCTGTGGAATGCGTGGCTGTTCTGGTTTGAAGGGGTGCTGCACTGGGATTTCGGCGTCTCCAGCATTAACGGCCAGCTGATTTCTGAGCAGTTGCGCGAGGTTTTCCCGGCGACCATGGAGCTGTGCATACTCGCCTTCGGCTTTGCCCTGCTGATAGGCATTCCGGTGGGGATGATCGCCGGCGTAATGCGCAATAAATGGCCCGATACCCTGATCAGCGCCGTCGCGCTGGTCGGTTTCTCGATCCCGGTCTTCTGGCTGGCGCTGCTCCTGACCCTCTTCTTTTCCCTGACCCTCGGCTGGCTTCCGGTCTCCGGTCGCTTCGATCTGCTGTATGAGGTGAAAAACGTCACCGGTTTCGCGCTGATCGACGCCTGGCTTTCGGACTCGCCGTGGCGCCATGAGATGATCGTCAGCGCCGCCCGGCATATGGTGCTGCCGGTATTGACCCTGGCGGTCGCCCCCACCACTGAAGTGATCCGCCTGATGCGCATTAGCACCAGCGAGGTGTATGACACTAACTATGTAAAAGCGGCCGCCACCCGCGGCGTGTCGCGACGCAAAATTCTACTGCGCCATGTCCTGCACAACGCCCTGCCGCCGGTGATCCCGCGTCTCGGCCTGCAGTTTTCCACCATGCTCACCCTGGCGATGATCACTGAGATGGTGTTCAGCTGGCCTGGACTAGGCCGCTGGCTGATCAACGCTATTCGCCAGCAGGACTACGCGGCGATCTCCGCCGGAGTGATGGTGATTGGCGCGCTGGTGATTATTGTCAACGTAATTTCCGATATTCTCGGTGCCATGGCTAACCCACTGAAACATAAGGAATGGTATGCCCTACGATAGCAGCTACAAAATAAATATTTTTGTCAATTAAAAACAATAGGTTAATTTTTTAAATTGTGCGATTTTCCTGTTTTTAATACACAATTTTGTACACATTGTTTTTGACGTCATCTCCGACAGCCCCAGCCTTAGGGGCTGTATTTGAATCATGTCTGGGGCATGGACTTTGTCTCTGATGCCTTATTTGACGGGCGTCGGTTACGTCTGCTGACAGTCATTGATCTCTACACACGCGAATGTCTGGGGATCTGCGTGTGATCTCCTCCCTGAAAACAGTGCCAGGCTAAACTGAAGTCTCCGGTCTTTCTTCCATCTCACAGAGAGGCACATCGCCATGAAAAAGACCCGCTATACCTAAGAACAGATAGCATTCGCGCTGAAACACACCGAAACCGGCACTCGGGTGGAGGAAGTCTGCAGAAAGATGGGCATTTCTGAAGCCACATTTTACACCTGGAAG
>ULQD01063887.1_pt1 | contig 11188 bp, 9 predicted proteins | sample 1954121 | NCBI WGS metagenome assembly ULQD01 (sample SAMEA4835646, study PRJEB28245) | human gut metagenome | biome: gut microbiome; material: fecal sample | place: Denmark | collected 2008 | reverse complement strand
CGGGAGCAATCCCGTGCCGGTTCAAGTCCGGCCACCAGCATTCCTGTGAAGAGTACCAAACCCAGTAAATATCAGGGTTTGGTACTTTTTGCTTTTTGCCGAAAATGTATGCAAGTGTATGCAACCCAGTAAATATCAGGGGTTCGGCATTTTTGCGTGTCGAAATTACGTTTAAGACGCGCTAAAAGCATCATTCATGATTCGCACTACATTTCCCTTGGGTTTTACACGTCTCAGATAGTGTAAGGTCATTTGAATGTTTGTGTGTCCTAGCAATTCTTTCAGTTCTGTCAGGGAAACACCCATCTCGTATAAAATAGATGCTCCGCAAAAACGAATTTTATGAGAACTCCTATAAGTCACACCACACTCTTTGCAGTAAGTTTTTAAACGTGTATTAAATGTATTTTCATTTAACTGTTCTCCATTGCGTACGAAAATGTATTCGTTATCAGGATTGATTTCACGAATCTGTGCTAAAATTTTTAAAGCATCATCGGTTAAGGGTTCGTAACGATATCCCTCATCGGTGTTACCCTTAATATGGTCTACATTTTCGTGGGTTAAGGGTTTGAATGTAAGGTCATCATTTAAAATACGTTGGCCCAAAAACTGTCTTTGAAAATGGATATAGTTATCGTCGGTAATGTCTGACCATTTAAGTGCTAAAAGTTCGCCGATACGTGCAATCAGTTGGAAATCGAAACGGACAGCTAACGCATAAATATCGTCCGGCTTGGTGGCTAAATATTCCAGTAAACGCTGTCTATCATCCATAGTATATACGTCATCGTCATTATTTACAGGCTGGAACGAAAACTGTCTGTAATTAATATCTTTAATGGGATTATGTGTTACAATCTCCTGCTCGATAGCGTAATAGTAGATACCGTTAATAACAGATTTGATATTATTAAATTTTTTTCTTGTTAAATCCCTATCTTTTGTCCATTGGCGAAAAAGCTGGATATAATCTTTTGGGGTAAGATTTTTAAGGGGAATTTTTGATAGTTCGGTTCCCTTTAAGTAACCATTCCAGTTAAGAATATCCTCGCGAATGGTTTTGGTAGCAACAGGGGTACAATCTCTGCGCCATAATACCCATTCGCAGAATAAACTATCCAAGGACGCATTTTCGTAGCTATATTCAATATCGACCAGCTTATCAATTAACTGGTCATAATCCGCAGCAATAATTTGCTTGCGCTCCCTATATACGTAGGGTCTTCCATCTGCCCTCCATTTTATTTGATCTTTGTATTTCTTTTCAACTTTTGTTCTCCTAGTCATGTTTATTACATATTGGGAGACCTCTGATTCTGTAAGCATATCATTATTTAAGCAGTCGGCCAAGTCTATAATATTATTTTTCCTCATTAGTTTACCTCTCTTTTTAGTTACCCCTAGTTGCCTGCATCAGATCAGAGGCAATTTGTGCGTATTCAGGAATCTGATCTTCGTAGTACTTCAGCGACCCGGCAAGCGCGATCAGGATGTCATAGGTCTCCGGAATCCATCTAAAATCAGACCAGTATGTAGACAGACAATCCAGTAGGGCTACACGGGAGATGCTCGTAGAATCCATCGATTCACCTAGCAAACGTAATGCCGTAAGATATGCTGGTTCATCGACAGCGTAACAATGTCCTGCATCATCTATACGGATGTCAGCGTATCGAGTATAGATTTTGCAGATGTTATCGTAGATGGTTTGTCCAGTGGCATCAAAGACAGAGATAGTTGTTGCATCGTAATTCTCTGCGAGTTCCCAGCTGCGTAATGCTACGGAAATGTCTACAGGGTTTGCAGGCGCAAAAGACTTGCAGGACTGCAAAGCGTTAATAAGTGTCATAATTGTGGTTTTTTTCATAATAAAAATCCTCCATGTTTATTTTCCTTTGTTTTTAAAAATAGTTATTGACATCAACGTAAGGCTGTGATAAACTACATTTAACCCGGGTGATAAACGCGGTTTATTTTTGCTACTTACATTTACATATGTCAAATAAATCCGTAAAAACGAGAAAAACCGCATCCAAAAAATTAGGTTGGAATGCGGCTTTTTTTGTGCAATTTGCACAAATGCATAATTTTTCATATTTTCGCTTCTATTTTTACCCTTTTTACCCTCCCCAAAACATCAATATATGCAATATTTAATAATTATCTTATATTTTTCTTTCCATTTTTGAACAAAAATCAAGAATTATTTTACATATATAAGTAGAAAATCTATTAAAAGGAGACTTTATATATGGAAAATAAAGAGTTGTATATCATTGCAGAACAAAAACATCCAGATGTTAAGGGTGAGTATGATCCTGATAATATATCTTGTATTGACACGGAAAAGTTGCTTGCTCATGTTTTGTGGAATCACGCGGAAATTAGCAGGGATCCCGATCTTTTACGCAAAGTAATTAAAGACCTTACCACTCCTGCACAGGATCAAAAATATAAACTGTACGAAGGAATTAAGGACTGGTTGGAAGAAATTAAGATATTGTTGCCAACGGAGATACAAAATCAGGCAGATATCCAAAACGTAACCGAACAGGATTGCGCAGAATGGTTACGCTACATTATTAATAAGTATGATTTGACCGGGGATGATGTTTTTTTAGACGGACTGGCACTGGTAATGCGTACAGATCCAGATAGCTGGGTGTCTGAGGATTATCGGTTATGATTGACAGGATAAAAGGGATAAGTAACTGGCTGCGGTACACCGGACTATGGTTACCGCCACCGGTTACGGTAGGTATAGCGGTGATTATGTATTACTGTTACTGTCCTATTGATCAGATACTATCGGGGACTATGTGTGTCTTGCTGTTATCACTTGCTATGTCATTGCAGATATGGTGTCTAAATCAAATTGCAAAACAAAACGGACTTACAGAGTTTCCGCTGATACCCTATCATACAGATCAGAACCCATATTATCAGGTATCATACAGGACAAAAGCATTAAGCAAAAAGCCGGACAAACGGTTGTTAAGTAAAAATCCCCAAGGTATTGTCCTTGGCAGAGTAGATAGTAAGTACCTATCCATCCTGCCGGGTATCACACCGGGAGCAACCCATACATTGGTACTGGGTACGAGCGGATCGGGTAAAACATCCAGTGTATTGTTATCTACACTGTTGGCAAATAGTATTAACAAAGACAAATATGCCTTTTTGATTGTGGATGTAAAAGGAGAGCTCTTAAAAAAGGGGTTTAGTCCGAATGATAAAGTGGCAGTTTTTAATCCACGAAGACGTGACCTATACGGATTTGATTTCTTATATGACTTAACTCCAAAATCCACAGAATCAGAAGTCATTGAAGCATTGCGTAGGGTAATTTACAGTCTGATCCCATTACGACATACAGGTGGTGACGAGTTTTGGCCCATAGCTGCAAGGACGGTACTGCTTGGATTGTTTCTGTTTGCTTGGGAATACCAGCAATGCTATACCTTACCACAACTGGTTGATTTCGCATTGTCCAAAAACTTAAATACGTTAATAACGGACATCCTAGCAGAAGCGGAAGACAACAGTGTGGTTACAAGGTTGCTATCATCATATGGCGGTGATTGTGTGGCAGAAGAAACACTGGGATCGATTTCATCAAATATCGGAAATGCCTTGCAATTATTTTCTTCTGACAGCAATTTAAGGTATTTGACAAGAGAAGCACCTAAAAAAATCACTCCTGAACTACTGGAACAGGGCATATCTATTGATCTACTGATCGAAGATAGAGACTTGGAAACATATGCACCGATCTTGTCACTGGCTGTTGCTACTTGCATCACTTATTTATCTTCTCCTGCTAGGGAAAAAGCAGTTGCGCAGGATCCGTTGCACAGTCAGGTCGTGTTTGTGCTGGACGAACTGGGACGCATCCCCGAAATACAGGGATTGCCCTCAATATTACAGATTGGCAGATCACGAGGATGCACAGTATTAGGATGCTTGCAATCATGGTCAAGTGCAGAAGACCACTACGGAGAAAAGGTAGCACAGGATATGCTCACTAATTTTAGTTATAGAGTATTTTTGCAATGCCAGCCGGAATCAAAAGATGTAGAGATGGCAGTCAAAGCATTTGGAAAATTTACTGAAAAGAAGAAATCTATAAACACTGGGAAAAATAAGAGTTATTCTTATCAATACGAAGAAAAAGACATATTACAGGCAAGTGACCTATTAACACTGCCAGATAAAAACAGAATAGTCGTGCTGTCACCATTTGGAGCATATATGTTGTCAAGGTGCCAGTATTTTAAAGATACAAAGTTAAGCAAGATAGCCGATCACATTAGGATCGAGAGAAACCATGAGGATTAAGCTATGGAAGAAATTAGTTACGAAGAATTTGTCTATGAATTTGTCGCAGAATTACAGCTAAAATTATCACCTTATGATATACAGGTAAGTATTGTTAATAAGATGCGTAATAATGGGATTTTGGAAAAAAGCATTAAGGTAGATATCCCGGGGACTAATGTATCACCGTCTATCAGCACCCTGCCGCTTTATGAGCACTGCTGTGATTGTGATGATATGCCTGCTGTGGTACGTAGTTTAGCAGAAAAAATCATTACAGAACGAGACAGACAAATAGACACCATGAGTGTGTTATCTAAGGATAATATTTTAAACAGTACCTATTTAATGGTGGTAAACACTGCTAGTAATAAAGCACTTTTAGCTGATACTCCGCATTTTTTAATCGCAGAAGGTGAACTGGCAGCAATCCCAAGACTGTCAATTAACGTAGGCGGTAAAAAGGGATCCATTATCATTAAAAATGGCATGTTACCGGTATTGCAGATGACAGGGGATGAGATACTGCGTGTTGGAAAAAATAATATGGTCGAACAAAATCTTTTTGAAATCAATTCATTACTTGCGGAAACAATGCGTCTTATGGATGAAAAAGGAGAAGATATTTCGGATGATTTTTCTGAATTTTTTGTAGAGAACACACCAAAAACATTTGTAATCACAACTAAAGATAAAAAGCTAGGAGCCTGTTGTCTTGCCTGCCCGGAGGTGATTGGAACGGCTATCGATAAAATGGGATTTGACTGTTATATTCTTCCATCTTCAATTCATGAGGTGATTCTTGTGGAAAAAAAGGGGAATGCTAATGAAATCGAAGAATTACGAGATATGGTAAATCAGGTTAACAGACAAAGCGTACCGGCTAACGAGATTTTAAGTGATCAGGTATTTCAGTACAACAGCAAAACAAGAAAGATAGAGATCGCACATACAGAGCAAGAGTTAAAAGAAATGCCCGAAGCACCACATAAAAATCGTGGCTTACATATGTAATATGGGAGGAAACAAGTATGGAAGAAAACATGGAAATGAGCATGGATAGGAAAATGGAGTATTATCGTAAATTGATACAGTACTATCGAAGATATTCAAAAAAATCGGTAGATATAGACTGGGAATGGGATTTTGAGAACAAATAAAAGATAACTATTAACTACATACCAGAGGGGCAGCTTTAACCGGCTGTCCTTTTTTCATTTTCGGAGGATAAATTTATGGAAGTAATGGAAAAGGAACAAATAGAACAGCAGCCTGCGCAGAAGAAAACACAGACACAACAGATTGTGGAGCAACTGGAAAAAGGGGTATCAGAAGTTTTTGAGAGTGACCAGTATAAGCAGTATTTATCGGTGATGAGTAAGTTTCATAGCTATTCTTACAATAATATCCTGTTGATCGCTATGCAATGTCCGGGAGCAACGATGGTGGCAGGCTACGAATCATGGCAGCGTTTGTTTAAGCGACACGTTTCCAAGGGCGAGAAAGCAATCAAAATATTAGCTCCTTGTCCCTACAAAAAGGTAATCCTGCAGGATGTCACAGATCCCATTACACATCAGCCGCTTAAAAATAGTAATGGGGAAGTAATCAAGGAAAAGGTACAGATCACCATACCAGCATTTCGTCCAGTTTCGGTATTTGATGTATCGCAGACCGAGGGCGAACCACTACCTGAAATGGCAACAGTGCAAGAGCTGATCGGGAAAGTTGATGGATTTAATGATATGCAAGAGATTTTAGAGAATATGGCTCCTTGTGCTGTTTATCACAAAGACATAGAAGGATCTGCAAAAGGATATTACTCTCCTGCTGATAATCAGATTGTGATTAAGAATGGCCTGTCACAACAGCAAGAAATCAAAACTATGATCCACGAAATCGCACACAGTTTACTGCACAATTCGGAGAAAATGAAGGATAAAAAAATCAGCCGTAACGATATGGAAGTACAAGCCGAATCGGTAGCATATACGGTTTGTTCCGCATTGGGGATTGATACGTCGGAATACAGTTTTGGGTATATTGCAGGCTGGTCACAGGGTAAGGATATTAAAGAACTTAAAAGCGCTTTGGATTTGATCTGTGATACCGCCAGTACAATGATTTTTCATGTAGAGAACAGACTGACAGAAAAGTATGGAAAGAAACACGGAGAATCAGCACTTGTTGATATTGAAGGAGAAATGGAAAAACCGCAGAAACACAGAGGCTTGCATAAGTAGTCAGAGACTACGGCACATAACATCTACCACCCCAAAATCAGGTGGGGATGTTCTAACTGAGCTATTACGGTTTTCAGCACTTAGTCTTTAGGTATTTAACTGTCTGAATTAAAAGGAGAATCATTTATGAGCGGATTTTACAGGATGGAAGTCAAGGTTATTAGTAAAACAGGGAAGAGACAGAATGGAGCCATTGGAGAAAATAGCGCACAATCAGCAAGTGCGTACATTACAGCCAGCAAAGTAGATGCATTGTCCCCGATAGATGCTTCGGCATACATATCAGGGGAAAAGATGGAAACGAAAGAAAGGGTTGCAGATTACACAAAGAAAAAAGGGGTATTATCATCCGACATTGTGTTGCCTACAAATGCACCTGATCGGCTTCGTGATCCCGCTGTACTGTGGAGTGAGGTAGATCGGATGGCTAAAAGAAGTAATGCCGATTTATACAGGGAATGGATTTGTTGTTTTGATAAACATTTAAGTTTAGAACAGATGGAGCAAGTGGCAAGACAATTTGCGGAATCACTGGCTGCCGAGGGCATGGTCGTACAATATGCACTACATGACGAAAAAAGCAACGGCAACTACCACGTACATTTTATGTCTCCCTGCAGGGGATTGGATGCAGAGGGGAACTGGCAGAAGAGAAAAGTGTTACCACGTACTTTTCAATTAGATACAGAGGGAAACAGGATCCCGGTCATAGATAAAGAAACAGGATTGCAAAAACGTAATAAATCAGGTCGTTTGCAGTGGAAAAAAGAATCGCCTGTATTTGTTGATAGCTTTAACAATCCCTATATCGGAAATGTGCGACGGTGGAGACAATTATTTGCGGATTTGGAAAATCAGTATTTACTAGAAGAATATCAGGTATCATCACTTTCTTATAAGAAACAGGGCATCAAAAAGATACCGGGTCGGCACATAAGTAAAGCTGCATATGAAGTACACCGTAAGCTGGTCGCACAACTGCGCAGGATGCCACAGGAGCAAAGAGAAGCTTATGTGCAGCAGATTATTATGCAAATAGAAAAAGAATGTCGTACAGGAGCATACAACGGCACACAGGGCAATGTCGTACATAGCATACGACAATATGCAGAATCAAAAGAAATACAACAATTAAAGCTGGCATTGCAGGAAGATTTACGGACAGTCAGCAGATATAAACCACCGAAACAGTACATTTCTAAATATACGCATGGTAGAACGACTATTACCATAGAGAGTGCATTTGTAAGTATCGTATCCTATTATCAGCGATTACGAAATGATTACAATACCACACAGGCAGCACAGGAGCAGACAGCAGATATGTTAATAGACACCACAGCAAAGCTGGTGCAGGCACAGGATGATTTGCTGATTATGATGTCATCGGGCATGACAGGAATTATGGAAAATCATTTACGACAGGGAGAATATGATCTGACAAGAGAAGTTGTGGAAACACTCAGCAAGGAATTATTAAAACAGGAGGAACAGGATGCAGAAATCAGAGCAAAACTTGATAAATATGAGAGTAGAATACGCACCATCCAGCAAGGAAATGATGGCACTGTTGGAACAGCAGGATCAGGTGATACAGGAACTACAGCAGGAAAACGAGAGACTGAGAAAAGAGCAGATCGAATTAACGAGCTTAGTCGAGAGTTACAGGAATCAGCTATCAGATTGGGAATTGCAGAACAAGAATCAGCAGAGACAGCTAAACAATTATCTATCCTCAGACAAAGGGATGCTGCAGAAAGAGATCATGCAATTAAAAAAGGCATTGGAAAAGGTAGAAGCAGATAATTTTAACGAAATGATACAGCGGAGAAATGCAGAGGAAATTGCAGAAACATGGAAGAGAATTGCAGAAAAGGGGGGATCCCGAAAAGGTGTATAGATACTTATTACACTTTTAGAAAAACTTTTATGAAGAGTAAACAAATCAGAATAAAACTTGTATAATAAAGTAGGAACAAAAGAGTAAAGCATATATCAAAAGAGAGGGGACAATATGCAAGAATACGAAGAATTGTATAACGTAGCGTTGGAGCTTAATACGACACAACATAGCGTGGATACGGAGAGCGCAGTAGCCGGGGCATACCAGCTTAAAAGACTGATTGAAAATCCTTGTGGAAAAAGAGGGGGTGTAACTTGGCAGCTAATGCAAAAACAATATAATCGACTAAAAGAAAAAGGTGTGGCAAGTTGTGACACATATATAAAACAAGCGTGTATGACTGCGGCAGATAATGCTGTTAAGACGGCAAAACGGATCTATGCAGAAGAGATTTACACAAAAACTGTAACTGGAGAAAATATAAATGCAGAAATGCTTACAATTAAATTATATGCTGCTGTAGAAACATTCACAAATTGTGTAAGAGATTATATGTTTGAACTCGAAAAGGATACGGTAACACCTGGTGGCAATATCCGAAATTCTCTGGCTCATTTACGTGCTCGGTTTGCTGATTATCCGGATTTGGCAAAGAAACTAAGGTATATTAGTAAAAATATGTTACCTTCGGTAAAAGAAGATGAGCATATAGATTATGAGAATTTGCTTGATGTAATGTATACAGAAAATCAGACTAACAGTGTATTACAATATCAGAGCAGAAAAGATAAAATTTGCGACGAGGGCAGAGATGTACTTCGTATGCTTTTGTTGGAATTGGAAGGCGCAGAAATAGAAGATTGTGGAGATTTATTGGAAAGTGCAGTGTGTTATCTACAAGGACGGACTGACCAACTTAGTTATTTGGAACGTTTATTGTCAGACTGTATAGACGGAGATATACAATTGCAGGAATTAGAATATCCCGAAATGATTTATTATGGATCAGAAGTGGCACGAAAAATAGAACCATTATATGGAAAACCTACCGAAATAGCAGATATGCATCCGATTGATGATGTTAGAATTGTAAAAGGAAAACATACAGAAAGAGACTTAATCAGTGGAAAAGCAGTAATAAAACCAGCGGTTCGGTGTGAATTCGATAAAGATAATAATGTTATTGCTATGATTACGCAATATCAAGATCTGTACAGAGAGGGTATCGGAATTGATTATACACAGCTTTCTTTTGCGGTAGAATCTATAGATGTTGATGTGTTGGAAAGTGCACTTGTCAATAAAGCAAAACCACGAGAAAGAGAATTACTACCTATGTTACCGTGGATAGAGTGTATATCCACGACGGATTCCTATGCATTTCCTATCTTTTCAGAAGTAAAAAATTTAGATGAATCATTTAAACAAAATCATAAATGGAAACAGGTTAATATCCAACTATCACCGTATTCAACTTTGAAATTTAAGCAAAATAATATAAAAAAGATGCAACAAGATGAAAATAATCCACCGATAAGTTATCTGATGGAAATAAAAGTAATTCCTAGGATTTGGCAGCTTGGTAATTGGGAAAATTATACGGTGGAAGAGTATGAAGAAAGAGTAAGAGATGTTATTTGTAAGGTAAGAGACTATTTTGGTATTCAGATCAAAACAGAATCTGTGGTATTTCAGACAATCGAAATAAATAATACTTTTGCATTTGGACATACGATGAATGAATTGGTCAGACCATTAAAGTACTATCAGCTTTATCTTAAAAACTTTAATGAGTGCGTTTATGAAGTGGGTAAAGGCAGGAATAAATTAGTAGCGGCACTTGACAGAGAAGTATCAAATAAAGAGCTGAACCACCGTAACAGAGAAAGTATGCTGGTTACTGGGTTATATTCGGCATTAAAAAATACTCAAAATATGATTATTAAGATATATGACAAAGCGGTTGAAACGCAGGAAACCCTACATATGCATAATAAGAAATTGGCAATGGATATTATGGAACCACAAGGAAATGGCTGTTATGTAAGAGTGGAATTCCGAATAAAAAAGGAACAAAAGATACACGAAGCCTTCAAGGAAGGTCTTTCCGAAGAAACCCTTCTTCATCCATATCATGCATGTCCTATGGAAATAACACAAGATGATTTGGTTAGAATTTTCCAAGGGTTGATAGAAAAATATTTTGAAAAACCCTTTGAAAAATACTGTGAAGATTCAATCAGGAAAATAGAGAGATTAGTAGAAAGTGTAAATAAAGAAGAGGAAGACTGGAAAATTAAATTTGTAAATGCAGTAAGAGACGAGGAAATATATATGAGAAGTACACCGATGATATTACAAGCAAGTGATATAGACGATGTAATCCGAAATAGTAAATTCAGCAGAAGAGCCAGTAGAGAAATTCCGGTCTTTCACAAATTATTAGAAGATTGTGCAGAATATCCTTTAGGAAGAGATAAGTCTTATGAAATGTTAAGCCAGTTTATCCATACAGCAAAAATGGAAGAGGGAATCAGTAAGGAAAGAGAAATATCATTTTTTATTAAACAAAAAATGGATGATGATATGACAGAAGAAGATGAAGAAGCGTAATTACAAATAGTTTCTAAAAATGTAGTAATATTATAGTTTCTATCCCGCATAAATAGGGGGATTACCTAATCACTTATATGTCCACACTGTTATATAGATGTTGAGCATATTGGTTAGGTATATCCCTTTTTTATGTATGTGGAATTACAAAATATATTTATGCAGGGGG
>ULQD01004083.1_pt1 | contig 11287 bp, 9 predicted proteins | sample 1954121 | NCBI WGS metagenome assembly ULQD01 (sample SAMEA4835646, study PRJEB28245) | human gut metagenome | biome: gut microbiome; material: fecal sample | place: Denmark | collected 2008 | reverse complement strand
CGTGAGCTTGTCACAGAGAGTATCGATACTCTGACACAGCTTGCAACCGACAATGCATCTTCCACAGAAGAGACTTCTGCTATGGCAACGGAACTCGATGCCGTTGTCCGTAAATCTTCGGATCTGGTATCTGCTTTAGCAGATGATATTGAAAAACTTTCTGCAGATATGAAACAATTTAAGCTGTAAATCATATGAACTATATACAAATTAATATTTGCTCAAAAAAACCGTGCGGTAATTTTAATCCGCACGGTTTTTATAACTAAAAAGCAGAACTGCACCCGTGCAGCCCCAGCAGTAAAACGAGTGGAGCAGGCTCAATGCCGCTTCCTCTTAAGCAAAACATTTTTTGATCTGTTCTGTGATCTCACCGTCTATCCATCCCTTTTGCACCATATTTTCCAATATCTCACATGCTGCCTCGTGCGTCATTCCGGATTTATACGGTCTGCTCTCCGTCAGTGCCTGATAGATATCAATGCACGCCATGATACGTTCCTGCCTGTTTAGCTCGTCGGCAGTTTTACCGAACGGATACCCGGTGCCATCGAGTTTTTCATGGTGGAGCGCCGCCCAGTCACGGATATCTTCCATTCCTTCTGCCTGTGATAAGATCAGATATGTGTATCCCGCATGATTTTTCATTTTAGAAAACTCCTCGTCCGTCAGGCGTCCCGGTTTTTCTAAGATATCATTTCCGATTGCTGCTTTCCCGATATCGTGCAGCGCGCCTGCCAGGTACATTTTCAGCACCGTCTCCTCGTCATCACCGAGATATCTGGATAATCTGGCTGCATTTTCCGCAACACCGAGTGAATGGCGGCTTGTAAATTCGGATTTATAGTCGATGATCTTTGCAAACAGATTGGCAAAATTTTTGCACATTTCATCGCTTAAATCCCGCTTTTTTCTCGGAACAATATTCCACAGCCGTTCTTCTAAATCTGCATCTCCAAGACTCAAAAAATGTTCTTGCCCAAACACTTCCAAAAAAGTATCTACGCATGCAGTATCAAATTTTGTCCCTTTATTTTTCAAAAGATAATCTTTCGCGCGCTGCCACACGGCATCATCAAATACCGGCGTCCGGCAGAACGCATCTAAAATATCACACAGATGAATGATCCTTGCAAAAAGAGGGATCTCTTCCCACGTTTTTCCAAATGGTCCGCTTCCATCAGCATTTTCATGGTGATATAAAATCACATTTTTCACATCCGTCAGAAACGGGTACATTTTTAAGTTTTCCTCCCCGTAAATGCAGTGGATGCCAAGCTGCTTTGACGTTATATTTTCCGTATTATTTTTTGTAAGGTCATTGTGAAATTCCTCATAAATATACTGCGTCAGCGCATTGTCGTGCAGCAGCGAACACGCCGCGAGATCCTGCAGGGCATCTCCTGTAATTCCCATTTTTTGTGCTGTGCATACGCTCATATATGCAACTCTTTTTCCATGTTTTGTCGCAACATGGGTCAGTTCCGCTTCGACACAGTCGAGTGCATAAGAGCATGCACCAAGCAGACCAATAATGTCTAATTCCATTTCCCATTCACTCTCTTTTTTATTTTTTTCTATCTTAGCACACTAAAATCACTTTTGATACCACAGAATTGCTTTTCATTTCAGAAAATTATTTCTGCGGGTGAACGCCGTTTTTCCACCGTGCTCTGACAGCATGAACGGCTCATTTTCCAGATCTTCAATTTCAATCTTTTCTTTTACGCAAAGCGGATGTGCCTCCGGCAGCACGACCATGTATTCATCCATTTTTGACATATCACTTTAGCAGCTTCTGCCACACACTCTCACTGTGACCGGCATCTTTCTCATACAAATTGATATACTCTCCCGCCGTGCTGCGATCCTTAAATGCCGGGTACAAAAACCCTCTCTCCGGCACGCCCGGCTCATACTCGCCCTCTAACGGACTGACCGCACAGATCAGATATTCGTACACTTCCTCTGAGCCCTCCTGCCATGCCTTATCGGTCCCTTTGACCGGGACATCGTATCTCCCGTGGAACAAAAAACACGCATATGGGCATCCCGGCTGATATTTCTCTCCAAGCAGCTCATAGAAAAGATCCGGGAATGCATCGTCTTTCAGACCTGTCTCCCTGATCCCGTCAAAGAGCTGCCAGATACTGCCCGGCTTTCTTTTTTCTTCCGGGATCCGGTATTCTCTTAACTGTTCATTTGTTTTTGAGATCAGCACCGTCTTGGCAAGTTCTAAGTTTTTGGCTTTTTCGGATGCAGACAGTTTTAAGAAATGCGTATTGAATGTTCCATCCACATATCCCTCTTCGTCAAAATATGCGCCTGCGATCCGGTCTATGGATGCCCGTGCGGGAGTCATGCGCCTGGTCAGTTCTAACATGTCGTCGCGATTTATCATTTTGGTCCTTTCATTCAAAATAGCTATTTTAACTGGTTTAATATCTTTTTCTCATTCATTCTCGTAAAATCACTCAGTCTGTATGAGCGTATTCTCTCCTTCACAATCACCGGCGCTAAAAAACCATTTGTCGAGAGTTTTGCACATCTGTTTATGATCGTTTTACTGGTCACTCCCACCAACTTGCTGACATCAATCGGCGCAAATTCATACAAATGTTTTTTTATCAGAAATACCAGCAGCTCTTTCTCCTTTGCATTCAGATAAGACAATCCGACAAGCAGATCCTCCTCACTGGATTCCCTGGACAACTCGCATACTTTCGAGGAATATAATTCCATCATGCGCAGGAAATAATCTACCCATATCTCCGGATGTGGCGGATTATCCCTCCCGGAATAATACAGTACCGGAAGTCCCATCTGCAGGGATCGGTAATACTCTTCGGCATCATATGCAAAATACTCTTCTAAAGAACCGATCCCATAAAACCCATATCCATTCATGTCTAATATATACCCGGACATCAGTCTTGCCGTTCTTCCGTTTCCGTCTTCAAACGGATGGATCGTCACCAGTTGATAATGAACAACTGCAGCAACGATCAGCGGATGATCGTCCGTTGTATTCACATAATCGACCAGTTCATCCAAAAGCTCCGGGATATCAATATATTCCGGCGGTATATAATCAGCATTTCCCGTCTCTGAATCATACACTGCAAACAAAAATCCCGGCGGCATGGCTCCCCTCAGACCAATTTTTTCCTTAGATGCTCCTTTTTCCACTAACGCCTGAATCTCCAGAATCAATTCCTTAGAAAACGGGGCTTTATCTTTTACCTTCTTTTCTAAAAGACACAATGCCATGAAGTAATTCCTTACTTCCTGCTCCGGCTTTAAGAAATGTCTATGCGGATCACTTTCGATTGCGGCATCTGCCTGTCCCTCTGTGAGCGGATTTCCCTCTATTTTATTGGATGCATAGGAACTTTTCTTCTTGGAATTTTTTCTTAACTTATTTGCGGTAATACTCGGTATATGAATATTGCTCATTGAGAATTTATTTTTATCAATCTGTGATATCCTCTTTAGAATATCGTTCGTAATTGTAACATGGATCATTTTGCTCCCTCCTGCATCATTCTATTATACCGGATTCCCGTAATTTATTCCATTAAATTCACACTATTTTTACACTATTTTTCACTATTCTTTCACTATTTTTTTCTTAATTACTTTCCTTTTTTACACCAGCCCCTGAATCAGGATAAACAGGATCAGCAGCGGCAGTATAAACTGGAAATATGGCTTTAACTTTTTCGAAATCTTAAGGCCCTCTCCCGTATTTGCCTCGTCAATATATTTATCAAATCCCCAACCCCACTTTGTTACGCTAAACAGCAGATAGATCAGTGAACCGACCGGAAGAAGCAGGTTGCTGACGATAAAATCCTCACTGTCGAGCACATCACGGCCGCCTATCAGATGCAGGCTGCTCCACACATTGTAACCCAGTACACATGGAAGACTTGCGAACAGGATGATCACTCCATTGATAAATGCAGCTTTATTTCTGTTCCAGTGAAACATATCCATACAAAATGACATAATGTTTTCAAACACTGCCATGACCGTCGAAAAACTTGCAAAGGTCATGAAAAGGAAAAACAGACATCCCCAGATCCGCCCGCCAGACATATTGACAAACACATTTGGCAGCGTGATAAAGATCAGGCTCGGTCCGGCATCCACTTCCACTCCATAGCTGAAACATGCCGGGAAAATGATCAGTCCAGACATGATCGCCACAAAGGTGTCAAGACCGCAAATTCTTGCGCCCTCACCGGCAAGCGAGTGATCTTTACCCATATAACTTCCGAAGATCTCCATTGCGGCAACGCCAAGACTCAGTGTGAAAAATGCCTGATTCATGGCTGCCGTGATCACATTTTTAAGCCCTGTCTCTGCAACCGTGTCCAGATTCGGGACAAGATAAAACTTCACGCCTTCTGCTGCGCCCTGCAGTGTAATACTGTGCACCGCAAGAACAACAATCAGAATCAGCAGCGCACTCATCATGATCTTGCTTATTTTTTCCAGTCCGTTCTGCAGTCCCCTGCTGCACACAAAAAATCCCAGTATCACGGTAAGTATCATCCAGAACGCCATCTGTCCCGGATCTGCGAGCAGATTAGAAAATACTGCCGCAGTATCGTCCGCAGTCATGCCGGTCTGGAATTCGCCTTTTAAAAATTTAAAGAAATACGATACCATCCAGCCTGATACGGTCGTGTAATACATCATCAGCATATAGCAGCCAAACATTGCGATCCAGCCGTGAATATGCCACTTGCTGCCTTCTTTTTCGAGTGCTTTATAACCTAACACGGCGCTTTTTCTGCTGGCGCGCCCCACGGCAAATTCCATGGTGAGCACCGGAAGTCCCATTGCTATTAAAAATATCAGGTAGAACAGGACGAAGATGCCGCCGCCGTTTTGTCCAGCCACATAGGGGAATCGCCAGACGTTTCCGATTCCGATGGCGCAGCCGGCGCTTACGAGCAGAAAGCCCAGGCGGGATTTGAAGGATTCTCGTTTCATTTTTATTTTGCTCCGTTTCTATTTTATTTTTTACTTGGTGGATTCAAATTCTTTTAGGGCGCTAAGTGCCTGACCACCAAGCAAATACAATATTCCGGTGTTGAAGATAGTCATCAGACCGATTCCGACGTCGCCGAGATCCCATACGAAAGTGTAGGCAGCGATTCCGCCGATGAACAGCATAACCAGTGCAAGGATTTTGTACAAGGTCTGAAAGATCCATTTATCTCCAAATAAATAGGCGACGTTACTTCTGGCATAGAAGAGGATGCCTAAGAATGTGGAGAAACTGAATAAAAACAGTGTCACTGCGATGAATATGACGCCAAATTCGCCCAGGTGATAGCGCATTGCGGACTGGAGAAGATCCATGCCTTCTTTTCCTGCTACGATATTTTCCGGTGCAGTGAGCATGATCATAGCAGTGCAACTGCAGATCACAATGGTGTCGACAAATACGCCAAGTGCCTGTGTCAGTCCGGCGCTGACCGGTGTCTCACATTCGGCTGCTGCGGCTGCACAAGGAGCAGAGCCGGAACCGGCTTCGTTTGAAAACAGTCCACGCTTGATGCCGTTCATAAGGACAGCGCCGAAGCCGCCGGAAACTGCCTGTCTTAGCCCAAACGCCTCCTCAAAAATCCGACCAAAAACCGCCGGGATGCTTCCAATATTTTTCAGGATAATAAATATCGTGATTGCAAAATAGCAGACCGCCATAACCGGTACGACCACGTCAAGCACTTTTACCGTCGCATTTTTCCGAAGGACGATCACCGCTGCGATCGCAACCAGTACGATCGTTGTGTAAAGTGGCGGGATGCCAAATGCATTTTCAAAGGAAGATACCACGGAATTGCTGATGACCTGGCTGATGCCACACCAGCAGATTAGTCCTGAAATTGCAAAAAGTACCGCGATCAGCACATGCTTTTTCTTCTTTTTCAATTTTTCTTCACAGAAATGATGGATATAATATGCGGGACCTCCGCGATATCCGCCATACAAAGGATCTTTTTCCTTGTGTAACTGTGCGAGCGTCCCCTCCACAAATGCGGTCGAGGAACCGATCAGCGCAGTCACCCACATCCAGAACACAGCACCGGCACCGCCTGCCGAGATTGCCGCCACAACGCCTACCAGATTTCCCATGCCGACTCTGGTAGCCGTCGAGACGATCAGCGTCTGAAATGTGGAAAGACTGTCCTTTGTTTCCTTTTTTGCCATAAGTGCTTTTATCATATCCGGGAAAAGCCTGACCGGCAAAAATCTTGTGCGGATCGTAAAATAGATTCCTGTCGGAATCAGAAGAATTACAAGTAAAGAAATCCCTATGCTGCTTTCCTGCGGCAAAGGGATCGTAATCAGATCTCCCCATAAAAATGCGTAGATCTTTTCAATGACCGAGACTATCATAGTATATACCTTTTCCATCCTTAGTTTGTACTTTCTCTATCATACTATAGATTGTCTCTTTCATGCAATAAACAAGTGATAATTTCATGTAATATAGTTGAAATATTTTTATTCTGTTACATTTTCAGTTTCCGGAATTTTAAATTTCTGGATCATTCCCTGCAGACTCTCTGCCTCACTGCTCATCTCCTGACTGGCAGCCGCACACTCCTCAGATGTTGCAGAATTTGTCTGCACAACGTCATTGATCTGCTCAATTCCCTCATTGATCTGCTGGATTTCTGTTGTCTGTGTCTCTAATGTATCCGCAATATGTGTAACGTCTTCCGTAATCAGCTTGGAGTTCTCTGCTACCTCCTCCAGCTGTGCCGCAGTCTCTTCCGCGATTATCATACCTTTTTCTACCGCATTCACAGATGTTTCAATCAGTGATGCTGATTCTTTTGCCGCCTGGGCACTCTGTTCAGCTAATAAATTTACCTGATTCGCTACAACTGCAAATCCTTTTCCTGCCTCTCCGGCCCTTGCCGCTTCAATAGAAGCATTCAACGCCAACAGATTTGTCTGGGAAGCAATTTCATTAATTGTTGCAATAATCTTATCAATCTCTTTTGATGCCTCATTAATCTCATGCATAGAAGCAACCATTTCATGCATCTTACCATTGCTGTCTGAAATGGCATTTCCAAGTTCATCCACTCTTCCACTGATTGCTTTTGCAGATTGTGAATTTTTTTCTACCTGTTCAGAAACCCCGGCAACTGTAGCCGTCAGTTCTTCTACAACCGCTGCCTGATTCGTAGCTCCATCTGCAAGATCATTGGAACTTGATGCCACCTGGTCTGCTGCACTTGAAACCTCACTCGAAACATTTTTAATTCCTTTGATCGTTTCTGCCATACTCTTCTCAAATGACATGAAAGAATTTAAAATACCGACAAAATCTCCCTTCCACTCTACTTCCGGCTGAACATCAAAATTTCCTTCTGAGAACAGTTTCATTGCACGATCAATATCATCTACATAAGTTCCCAAAATACGCATTGATTTGCGCATACTGTGCGCCAGTCTTCCAATCTCATCTTCCGAATGATATTCCAGCACACTGTGTAAATTTCCTTCTGTCAGTTCCCTTGCAACGTCTTCCACTGCACGTAACGGATCCAGAATTGTTTCAAGTACCTTTTTACTTATTACCTTAGCCAGTGTGCATGCACAAACCAGACAGATAATAATACACACCATTCCTGCAACAGCAAAAATAATTGTAGTTCTTGCAGACTGCTCACTTACTTCATCTGTGATCTCATCTAATCTTATGGCAATTTCCACAAGTTTATTTAATGCAGGTGTACAACTATTAAAAATTTCATCAATCGCTTTCTCTTTTTCGCCATTTTTAATTTCTTCTATAATCGAATAACCAATGTTTCCCCAATCAGAAAGAGCAGATGCATACTCATTATATTCCTCATCCGGTAAGACTTTGGTTTTCTTTAATATTTCCAGCTGCGAATCCACTTCTGTAAGCAGCTTTTTTACATTCTGCTCATAACTGTCATAAGCAGATGTATCATTATTTAATGCCATTTCCCTGATATTTCTCGCTGACGTATTCACATTGATCCTGCAGATTTTTACCGCCTGATCCGCAGCATTGACATCATCTATATAATGTAACATATTAGCAAATAACACACCTATGACCACAATAGAAAACAGACCCGAAATCAACATCATACTAATGACTTTTCCGTAGCCATAGTTTATCCTCTCCTGCAGATGCATATTTTCCAATTTGTCTTTCATTGTACTCTTTTGTGACAACATAGATTGTTATTTCCTTTCTCTATTGAATTTTTGAATTTTTACTCTTATATACCAAATTCCATTTTCAAAGTCAATACGGTTTCGGTTCAATTTTTCATATTCTACTTTTCGCATAATATTCAGCACATCCCACGCAAAAAAATTCAGCACTTTTACTAAAAAAGAAAACCACCACTCCCCGGCTCCCGGTTTGTGATGGTTTCCTGCTATATTATTCTGTCCACTTCTTAAATTCTTCATCCGTACATTTCACATAATGTGTCCCGGACACCAGATGATCCGTTCCCTTATTATAATCAATGCCGGAAGTCTTGTAATCGTAGCTCAGTGCCACACGATTTTTTTCCACGACCGGATTCGGTGCAGGTATCGCAGAAAGAAGGCTCTTCGTATATGGGTGGATTGGATTCTCAAAGATTTCCTCCGTTGTTCCGGTCTCTAAGAGATGTCCCAGATGAAGTACCCCGATGCGATCCGAAATATATTTGACCATGGAAAGATCATGTGCGATAAACAGATACGCGGTTCCTGTCTCCTGCTGGATATCCTTCATCAGGTTAACGACCTGTGCCTGAATGGAAACGTCCAGCGCAGAGATACACTCATCTGCAATGATCAGTTTCGGGTTCATGATCAGCGCTCTCGCAATTCCGACACGCTGTCTCTGTCCACCGGAAAACTGATGCGGATAACGGCCCGCATGTTCCGGCGCAAGTCCAACTTTTGCCAGGATGTTTTTGATCTTTTCCTCACGCTCTGCGCGTGTCTTGTACATATGATGGATATCTAACCCCTCGCCGATGATATCGCGCACCTTTTTTCTTGGATTTAAGGATGCCATCGGGTCCTGGAAGATCATCTGCATCTGCGTGCGCAGTGCCTGGCTGTTTGCCTTATTGATCCTGCCGCTGATGTCCATTCCATTAAAATTGATCTCCCCGGCGGTCGGATCATAAAGTCTTATGATACTTCTTCCGATCGTTGATTTTCCGGAACCGGATTCCCCGACCAGACCATATGTCTCACCCGGATAGATCTGAAAACTTACGTTTTCCACCGCATGCACGGTATAATTATTACTTACCTTAAAATATTGTTTCAAGCCTTTCACGGTAAGAAGAGGCTTACTGTTTTCATTCACCGTCATCGATCTTTGCCTCCTTCTTCATTCGCGCAATACGCTCTTTTAATTCAGGCGGCATCTCTGCCTTCGGTGCCCGCGGATCTAACAGCCAGGTAGCCGCATAATGTGTATCTGTCACCTGAAACATTGGTGGATCTGCCTTGTCGTCGATCTCAAGCGCAAACTGGTTACGCGGTGCAAACGCATCGCCCGGTTTTTCGTTTAACAGGTTTGGCGGCGAACCAGGGATCGTGTAGAGTCTCTCATCCGCAGTGTCAAGATCAGGCATTGCAGAGAGCAGTCCCCAGGTATACGGATGTTTCGGATCATAGAAGATCTCATTGATCATACCTTTCTCAACGATTTTTCCGGCATACATGACATTGACGTAATCTGCCACTTTGGCAACCACGCCGAGGTCATGTGTGATGTAAATAACGGAAATGCCTCTCTCTTTCTGTACCCTGCGGATCAGCTCGATGATCTTTGCCTGAATCGTAACATCCAGTGCAGTCGTCGGCTCATCACAGATCAGAAGATCCGGGTTGCAGGCAAGCGCGATGGCAATGACCACACGCTGTCTCATACCACCGGAGAGCTGGTGCGGATAGTTTTTCATACGTTTTTCCGCATCCTCGATACCAACCTCTTTTAACAGTTCTACTGCCTTATCCCAGGCTTCTTTCTTCGGTGTCTTAAAATGCCAGATCATACCTTCCATGATCTGTTTTCCGATCGTCATGGTCGGATCAAGACTCGTCATCGGATCCTGGAATACCATAGCAATTCTTTTTCCATTGATATGTCGTCTGATCCACTTTTTATCTTTTGTTAAAATGTCTACCGTCTGCGGTGTTCCATCCGCATGATGATAGGAAAATTCTATAGTACCGCCCGTTACTTTCGCATTGGATGCCAAAATACCCATGGCAGCTTTCATTGTTACGGATTTACCGGAGCCGGACTCACCAACGATCGCAACTGTCTCGCCCTTCATCAGGTCAATATTGACTCCACGGATGGCGTGCACGCTTCCTGCAGTCGTCTGAAACGTAATATCCAGGTCCCGTATTTTTAAAATCTGTTCTTTTGTCTCTGACATATACGAATCCCCTTTCTTACATTTCTTTCAGCTTCGGATCTAATGCTTCACGTAAACCATCTGCTACAAGGTTAAAGCTTAACATCAGAAGCGCCATTACAACGATCGGCGGAATGATCTGGTACGGATGTGTGGTAAAACTGTTAAATCCTTCGGAGATCAGTGAACCAAGTGAACACTGCGGCACCGGAATACCAAGACCTACGAAACTTAAGAACGCCTCGGTAAAGATCGCCGTCGGGATGGAGAACATTACCTGTGTAATGATCGGTCCAATGATATTTGGCAGAACTTCTTTAAAGATAATAAAGAAATTTCCTGCTCCAAGTGTCCGTGATGCAAGTACAAATTCCTGCTCTTTTAATTTCAGCATCTCAGCTCTTGCGATACGGCTCATGCCGACCCACTCCGTCAACATCAATGCAAAAATAATGGTAAGCATACCCGGCTGCAGTACCAGTAACAAAAGTGTTACGATTACAAGACGCGGAATACCGTTCGCGACCTCCAGAAACCGCTGCATGAACATATCGACTTTCCCGCCAAAATATCCGGAGATCAGTCCATAGCTCATACCGATCACCATATCGATGATAGCGGCTGCTACGGCGATAATCAGGGAAACGCGTGCACCGGACCAGGTACGTGTCCAGATATCACGTCCGAAGTTATCACTTCCGAACCAGTAGTAAAGATCATCCAGACCTTTTTCTTCATAGTAATTGATCTTTTTGGTTCCGGTCGTTGTTTTCATGCCTTCACTACCATCGAAGATACCAAGTTTTTCAAGACCTTTTACCCTCGGTGCAAAGTTC
>ULQD01015364.1_pt1 | contig 11342 bp, 9 predicted proteins | sample 1954121 | NCBI WGS metagenome assembly ULQD01 (sample SAMEA4835646, study PRJEB28245) | human gut metagenome | biome: gut microbiome; material: fecal sample | place: Denmark | collected 2008 | reverse complement strand
ATATTTTTCTAATTTTATTATTGACATTTTCTATTTTATCTGTTATAACTAAATTAACAAAAAACAAGAGAGAAAAAAATAAAGGAGGTACAGTCCACCAGAAACGTAACGAAATACCTAATAGAATATGAAAGACAGGAGGTACGGACCACCAGAAACATAACGATTTACCCAAAAGAATTTTAAAAGAATCGAGGTACAGTCCACCAAAACAGTAATTGCATTCGGTTTTACCTTCAAAAGATGAAATGAAAACATGACGATCCTAAGAAAGGAATCCTGAATTAGTATCAGATCAGAAACATTCTTATATGATACAATTCCAAATGTCATAAGAAAACAGGTTCAGAGATTGAAGAGAAAAGCGAAGAAGTCCAAAAGAGTTGTTTGAGAGTTTCATAAAAGAAATGATAGGCAATAAGAAAAATTGTTTAGAAATTTCAAAATGAAGCGGCAAACAGAACGAACAGTAGAAAAAAGAATAGCGAGGTATAGTCCCATGGACGAAATAGTTTAAAAGGCGGCATTGAAAGAAAAAAAATTTCGATGTCGCCTTTTTCATGTTTATTTTTTATTCATCATCTGACAGCTGATGCCACGGATTCTCTACATCCGGATCTGTCGGATCCCAGCCTTTATTCGGACTGTCTGTATCAATATGCGCTGCCTCAGGTTTTCCCAATGGTCCCGGATCATCATCCTCATAAATTTCCACGGTTGTTCCCGATGGACAGTTATCTGCGATCCATTTTGCATCTTCCACCGTAAGCCGCACACATCCCATAGATGCCTGCTGTCCAAGTTTATTATATTTTTCTGTGCACAGAGCACTTTTTGATTTTTTATAGTATGGAACCGAATGAAACAAAACGCCTCCTGTGATCCGGGTTGCATACTGACCATATACTTTTCCGTACAGTTCCCGCCACAGATATTTGGTTGATAAATGAAATGTGCCGCGCGGTGTTGCATTGTACAATCCTGTGGAACAGATCATCGCCTTATACGGAACCGTATATTCGCCGTTTTCGTCTGAAGTATATACGGTAATACAGTTTTGTCTGCGATTTACTTTTATGTAATATGGAAATTCCGCTTCATCTGAAGCAGACTGCTGCGAATCTTTTTCCTGCTGATTTTCGCCCTGCACTGTATCTTCCTGCCGAACATTCTCGTTCTTTCCTTCTCCTGGCACAATATCATCCTCACTCTGGCTTTCACCCTGTGTGATATCTTTCCCGGAATTTTCGCTCTGACTTTCGCCTTGCAGCATATCCTCTTCTAACATTACGTTTTCCGTGCTTTCATCCAGTTTCATCTCATCACTTCTGTATTCCTCAAAAATATAGCTGTCAGAATCACCTGTCACATACGCAAGCACCGGAAGATTCCATTCCATCCGAAGCGCCACAAACTCCAGCGCCGTCAATCCGCACATAAAAACAGTGGCTGCAATTGCGATAACGATTGCAGCCCTATTCTTCCATACTTTTTCAATTGTCTTACGAAAAGTAGTTTGTTTTTTCATTTATCCTATAACTGTGTGATAACAAAAATATCATAAATCGCCTTGATCGCATTCTCGAAATCTGCGTTGCTTACACCAATAATGATGTTTAACTCAGATGATCCCTGATCGATCATTTTTACATTGATGTTTGCATGTGCCAATGCAGAGAAAATTCTTCCTGCTGTTCCGCGTGTGGATTTCATACCACGGCCAACAACTGCAATGAGTGCAAGATCGCTCTCCAGCTCAATGCTGTCCGGCTGTGCATATCTGTGGATAGCCGAAATGACAGCCTGCTCTTTTCCCTCAAACTCCGGCTGGTGTACAAAGATTGTCATTGTATCAATTCCTGATGGCATATGTTCAAATGAAATCCCATTATCTTCAAATGCAGATAACACTTTTCTGCCAAATCCAATCTCGGAGTTCATCATATCTTTATCAATGTTTACAGAAACGAAACCTTTTTTACCTGCGATACCGGTGATCGTATATTTTGACTGATGGCAGGTGCTCTCCACGATCCATGTTCCCTCATCTTCCGGTGCATTCGTATTACGGATATTGATCGGTATACCAGCTTTGCGCACAGGGAATACCGCATCCTCATGCAGTACGCCGGCTCCCATGTAGGAGAGCTCGCGGAGTTCACGGTAAGTGATCGTCTTGATCGGCTTTGGATTGTCGATGATCCTTGGATCTGCGATCAAAAATCCTGAGACATCGGTCCAGTTCTCATAACAGGTTGCCCGCACTGCCCGCGAAACGATAGATCCTGTGATATCAGACCCCCCACGCGAAAATGTTTTGATGGTTCCATCCTCTTTTGCGCCGTAAAATCCCGGAATGACCGCACGCTCTATTTTTGCAAGACGCTCAGACAGTACTTTATCTGTTTTCTCCGGCATAAAGTTGCCATCCTCATCAAAAAAGATCACTTCTGCCGCATCCACAAATTCATATCCAAGGTAGTTTGCCATAATGATACCATTCAGATACTCACCGCGGGACGCTGCATAATCAACACCTGCTTTATTTTTAAAATTCTCGGAGATTTTCTTAAATTCTTCCTCTAAAGAAAGTTTTAGGTTCAAACCATTAATAATTGTGTCATAACGGTCTTTGATTTTCATTAACATCACACGGAAATCTTCATCCTTTTCCACAAGGTCATAACATGCATACAGCATATCCGTTACCTTTGTGTCCTTAGAATTTCTTTTTCCCGGTGCACTAGGCACTACATATCTTCTCTCTTTGTCTGCATGGATAATCTTACCAACCTTTGCAAACTGTTCTGCACTTGCAAGAGAGCTTCCACCGAATTTCACAACTTTAATCATTTTTTCAAACTCCTTCGATTCTGTTTCTCTATTATCACCGGCCGATCACAGCCAGCCGTCACTTTCCTGATTGCAGTTTTTCTTTTTCCCGGTCAGGACTAACGACTATATCTTATCATAAATGCAAATTTCGTCAAACTATTTTTCTTAAAATAAAGCGGTTTTTCGGCTTTTCTGCGTTCTTACTTAGAATTATGTCAACCACTTATAATTTATGATTATGGCACTTAAAATCAGAAGTAATAATATGATTGTTACGATTTACCGCGCAAGAAGTCCACTTGTAAGAAAATCGGCGAGCTCGATCATATTCTGCTGTGATCTTAAGTAAATTTCAATATCTGTCTCATAATCGCCGTCCAGATATGCTTCCATCTGCTGACGTTCCATATCAAGATGATCGTAGAACATTTTTCTCAACTCTGTCTCGTTGTAGGCCGGTGTCTGTCTGCTCAAAAAGGATGCGATTTCCTCCGCATTGATATACCAGTTTTCCATAGCTGCTCCCGAAAAAGCCGGATCAGCCTTTAAGCCGGCTGCAACTTCATCGGTCAGACGCAAATGCTCCATAAAAAGTTTGCGGAATCTCTGCATTGCTGAAGCCGGATAATACTGAGCAAAAATCGCAAGAATCTCCTCTGCATTTTTGTACACGGCGTCTTTCCACGCATTCTGGCTTGACAGGTTTTCAAAAAAACTGATGAGATAGAATTTTACAAGTGTAATATGATTGAGCCATGCCATGCGCATGCGCTGTCGCAGATCCACGCCCATGTTGTTTCCCGGCTGCGTTGTGGTTCCCGGGCGTGTTGCAGTTCCCGGCTGTGTCGTAGTTCCCGGGCGTGTTGTGCCTCCCGGCTGTACCGTAGTTCCCGGGCGTGTTGTGCCTCCCGGCTGTGTCGTAGTTCCCGGGATAATGACAATTCCACCCACAGGAGTCTTAGTTGGTTTGTTCGTGTTCCCCTCGGATGGTTTGCTCTCATTCTCATCCACATATCCCTCTCCCGGGCAGATCGTCAGGCGCATTCCCGTCTGAAGATTGTATGGGTTCACCCCGGAATTGAGCAGGATAAGTTCGGTTACGGTTGTATGAAACTGTTTTGCAAGTTTGTACAGAGAGTCTCCTTCCTGTACACGATAACTGATTCGATTCTGACAATACATATTTTCTTCCATAAAAATATTTTCAGATTATTTTATGAAATTCTGCGGGTTTGGTTACCGAATTGGAATCACTTAATCATCCCACTCCTTATCGAATTCGACAATCGATCCTGTGGCTGCATCAACTTCATAGCTGTACTCATAGCCTCCAGCTTTAAATTCAATCTCATAAATAGACATGCCATCATCCCAATCCAGTTTTCCCTCCATCTCAAAAGCATTGGCACTTGCAACACCGGCATGGGATAAAGCAATCTCCTTGGCCTTTTCCAGCGTAATTTCACTTGTATTCTGACTGCTGCCTGCTTGTATTGCTGTAGGTGTACTGTCTCCTTCAATGTCGTAGTCATAGCTTATGATACTTCCGTCAGATGCAGCAATCTCATAATCATACTCCTTGATGGTATTGCCGGAAGAAACAACAAACTCAATCTCAAAAACAGCACGTCCATCTTCATAGTCACTTTTTGCTTTTACAAAAGTCGCATCTGTAGCTTTTACCCCTGCATGATCCAGTGCGGTCTCCTTTGCCTTTTCCAGTGAAATATTGCTGACAGCCTGGTTTTCTTCCGTCTGACTGTGCTCCGACTGCTCCCCGTGCTCTTCAACCGATACATTTGAAACAGCAGCGCCATCGTATTCTTTTTCAAATTTTACGATTTCACCGGTCATTGCGTTAACCTCACAGTCAAATTCGTAACTGCCCGAAATAAATTCTACATCATAGACCATGACTCCCTTATGCGTGTCCAGTCCAACTGTATAAAATGTCAGGTCGCTCTCAGATACACCCGCCTTTGCCAGTGCGATCTCTTTGGCCTTTGTCTCCCCGATATATCCCTTTTCACTGGCCGTTCCAACAACCTCAACATGGGTTTCTGCCCCTTCCTTCCCCAGCAGAATATTCAGTTCATTGATGGACAATGGAGCAAGTTCATCAAATGTGTGTAAAGAGTTTTTGCCGAGAATCTCCTGAATCAGTTGTGCCTTTCCGAGCGTAATCCCATATTGTTCTGCCATCTGCTGGAGCTCATCACTCTTTACAACCGTCTGACTCAATACAGCCCCTCTGAATGAATCGGTCTGAAGCAGTTTATTGACTTCGTCCGCCAGCCGTTCCTGCAATGCCATGCCCCGAACCGGATCATTATTGTCCACACTGATCAAAACGGAATTGGCCAGCTCATTGAGATAGCCGTTTTGAAGCATCGAACCGATTATGGCATTCACTGCAACATCAAGACTGCTGCCTGAGAAATCCATGTCACCGACAATGGTTCTGCCATCCTCGTTCAGCGGAATCACATCCAATATACGTTCCTTCTGATTGATCTTAATCTCCACGCTCGGGTTTACGTCCAGCGAAACCGTAGCATCTACCGTATGATTGACCTGATAATTCCTGACTCCCAATCCACCTCCAAGGATCAGGCACAAACCGGCAGCCAAACCTGCCATTCGAACTGCCCATGTTTTTTTCTTGTTTTCTGTCGTCATCAATATCACTCGTCCTTTCTGCTCATTGCAGTCGGAAAGAACAGCATCCAACACATCCGGTGCTGCGTGAGTACATGCCTGCCGGATCTTCTCATTCAATTCGTCATTTGTCATTGCTGCCACCTCCTATTGCAAATATTGTTTCAGCCTTTTTAAGGCTCGTGCATATTTTGAAAGTACCGTCGACAGCGGAAGTTCCATAATCCTGGCAATTTCCCTGTGTTTAAATCCGACCGCCGCATGAAGCATCACTATCTGCCGTTCCTCATCGGACAATTGTTCCATGCAGGTGACGAGAATACTTCTGTCCTCCATTGTGAGCATATCAGTATCCGGGATAGCAAGTTCCCAGCCTTCCTGCGATGTACATTCCGCTTTCTTGCGCTCCCTCATCCGCTGCAAACACAGATTTTTTGCAATGGTTATAATCCATGCCATCGGTTTTCCCCGGGAAACATAGCTTTCTGCTCCATTCCATACAGCAACGTAACAGTCATGGAGAACATCCTCTGCATCGTGGTGGTTTTTCAAAACCGAAAGGGCAAAACTGTAAACAGATGTGTGCGTAACCTGATACAGCTGCTCCAGGCACTTCTTGTCACCGTTGGAAATGCCGTAAAGCAGACTGTCCAAATCTGCATAGTCTGTTGATTGCTTAATGTCCGACGTCAAGGCAAAAAGTATCATCATTTCACTCCTTTCACTCTATTAATGCACAAATAGATGTTTTTATTGCACCGAATAAATTTTTTTGTAAGTTTTTCCATAATCCTTGCACATTTTCCCTGTTTTTGGAGAAATATATCTGACATAGTCACAGACAGACAGCAAATTTAATTTTATAACAAATTAGCATAAACCATAGCGGCAACAACAGTCAGAATACCGGAAACCGCAATGGAAAGGCTGCTCATTGCCCCCTCTATCTCGCCGAGTTCCATCGCTTTTGCAGTTCCTACAGCATGGGAGGCAGAACCAATTGCGATCCCTTTTGCGATAGGTTCTTCAATATGAAAAAGTTTTAATACCGCATCCGCTGTTATGTATCCAAAAATTCCTGTGATGATAATGACCGCAACAGTAATTGTCACATAGCCACCAAGTTCCTCAGAAACTCCCATTCCGATCGCTGTTGTGATAGATTTTGGAAGTAATGTAACATACTGCTGATGATCGAAACGAAAAAGCAAAGCCAGAACCAGAATACATGTCATGCTGGTAAATACCCCGGAAATGATTCCTGCTATGACGGCTTTCAGATTTTTCCTGAGTAACTCAAACTGTTCATACAGAGGAACTGCCAGACAGACAGTCGCCGGCGTCAACAGATAGCTTATGTATTTTGCTCCTTCCTGATAATCTGCATAGTCTATATGAAACACCACCAGAAATACCATAACTGCAATTACGGAAATTAAAAGTGGATTAAATATTGCGATTTTTACTTTCTTTTTAAACCATAAACCAAACTCATAGGTCAACAGACTGACTACAACCCCTAAGAAAACGGAATCTGTCAAAAATGATTTCATGTTCTTACTCCTCCTTTTTCTTTCCTTTACGGATCACAAACTGCGTGATGCTTCCGGAAACTCCCATGACGATCACCGTTGAGATCAGCGTAATGACAACCACCTGTATCCAGATTGGCTGCAGAGCTCCCCACGAATCAAGAAGTCCTACTCCGGCCGGCACAAACATCAATGGCATGATCTCGATCAGAAAATTACTTGTTTCTTTGATGTCTGACACCTTTAAAATTTTCAATTCCAATGCAAGGAAAAGAAGTACCATGCCATAAATACTCGCCGGTATGGATAGTGGTATGATAGATTTTAAAAGTTCACCCAAAAAAGAAACGAACAGAATAATTAAAAGCTGTCTTACATATTTCATGATTTTTCTCCTTTGTTTTTATTCCGGTTTTGTATCATACCACTGCTTATTTTGAATCTCAATACCTATTTTTTATGTTTCTTTTTTAGTCCATCACAGGCTGGGTTATCCAACACCTTCCCATCTGCTGAAAATCTTGAGCCATGACATGGACATTCCCATGTCTGTTCTTCTTTATTCCACTGAAGGACACATCCCATATGACTGCATCTTTTTCCGCCAACCCTTCCAATCCCCACAAGTGCATGACCCAGATTAGAAATTAACTGTGGTTTTAACATATTGCGTGATGGTGAAAAAACAGTAGAATATTCATTGTTTTTTTCCTGTATGAGGTCTGACAAGATCATTGCTGACAGCATGGAACCTGTCATCCCCCATTTTCCAAATCCGGTTGCCACAAATAGATCCGGTGTATTTTTACTGTATGGACCGATGTATGGTCTTTTATCCAGAGACATGCAGTCCTGTGTTGCCCAGAAATAGCGTTCCTTTGCTTCCGGGAAATATTCCTTTGCGATATCGCGCAGTAAATCCCAGTTGTTTTTTTCCTTTCCAGACCGGTGACCGCCTCCGCCTATCAGCAGATAGTCTTCGTAATTTCTCAGGGACAATCCGATATTATCTGCTTCAAGATACATGCCCTTCAGATTTTTTCCATATGCACAGGCAAGTACATAAGAACGATTCTGATATAACTTTAAATAATAGGAACCTCTCGTATTAATAAACGGAAAATGTGTCGCAATGATAATTTTCTCTGCTGCGACTGAACCTTTTTCTGTCAATGCAAAATACTCTGTCATCTCACGCACTTCGGAATGTTCATAGATTCTCAGATTTTTGCTGATCCCGGCGGCAAATTTGAGTGGCTGGAACTGCGCCTGCCGCGGAAACCGTATTGCTCCCTCCACTTCAAACGGTAACTCCGTGTCCTCCGTATAATCAGCCTGAAATCCAAGACTGCCCAATGCCTGTATTTCACTCTCTAACTTCCGACGCTCCCTGACAGAATACAGATAAGAATCTGTCTCTTCCATGTCACAATCCAGAAAACGCCCCAGATTTTTATAATTTTCCACCGCTCTTAAATTTGCTTTCAGAAACAGTTCTGCACGCTCCTGTCCCATGGACTGTAATGATTTTTCGTAAATCAATCCGTGCTGCGCCGTAATTTTTGCAGTTGTATGCCCGGTCACGCCCTGACAGATGCGGTCTTTTTCCAACAGACAGTAATCAACACCCGCCTGCTGTAAAAAATAGGCGCACAAAACACCCGCCATACCACCGCCAATGATCAAAACCTGTGTCCGGATGTCCTTTTCCAAAGTCGGGAACTCCGGCATTTCTATATTTTCCGTCCATAATGAACTCATAAATCCTCCTTGTTTTGCGAAGCAAAATGCGACTGCCCTTACAGGAGCAGAGCTGTGCGGGATTTAGCCTCCTTGTTTTGCGAAGCAAAATGCGACTGTCCTTACACGGAGCAATGCCCAGCAAGCTGTGCAGGATTTAGCCTCCTTGTTTTGCGAAGCAATTTTATGATTAGTATGAATGGATTGTTTCATAATTATTCAATGCGTTCCATTTAGTTTGATTATCAAAATACAATTGACATTCTATTTCATTTCGTCTATTGTTTATAATAGTTTGATTCTCAAAGCATTTTAACAAAATAAATTTTTCTGGCTAAACTATTTCATTGTTCAGAACGGATTTCACAATGTTTGAAGTCAAAAATAATATTTTTGAAATGGAGATTATGATGAGTGTACGAATTATAATAGACTCTGCCTCTGATCTGACAAAGGAACAGGCAGATAAATTAGGACTTGATTTTTTACCTTTGAAAACAATTTTTGGTACGGAAGAATATCTGGATGGCATCACATTAAGCCACCAGCAATTTTATGAAAAACTGATCGAGAGTGACTGTATGCCGACCACAAGCCAGATTCCGCCACATGATTTCGAGCAGCTTTATGCAGATGTGAAAGAAAAAAAAGACACAGCAGTTGTCATCACACTTTCCTCCAGGCTTTCCGGTACTTTTCAGAGTGCCAATATTGCATTGGATGGTTATGAAGATTGTATTACGATCGTTGACAGCGAAAATGTATGTCTTGGCGAACAGATTCTTGTGATGTATGCCTGCCGTCTCAGAGATGCCGGTGTTTCTGCCTCTGAAATTGCAAAAGCTCTGGATCAGAAAAAGAAAGATGTCCGCGTTCTGGCGTTATTAGATACCTTAGAATATTTAAAACGCGGCGGACGCATTTCCAAGACTGCCGCTCTCGCCGGAAATCTGCTTTCCATTAAGCCGGTGATCGCAATTGTAGACGGGGAGGTTGCCGTTCTTGGAAAAGCTCGCGGCTCAAAAAACGGTTGCAATATGCTCCGGGAGGAAATTGCAAAATGCAATGGTATTGATTTCTCCATGCCGCTTTGTCTCGGTTATACCGGATTAGAAGATTCCCTTCTGCAAAAATACATAGAAGATAACACCGATCTCTGGAAATCTTATGTGGAAGAACTGCCTATCAGTTCCATTGGAAGCACAATCGGAACCCATACGGGTCCCGGCGGAATCTGCGTTGCATTTTTCAGTAAGACAAACTCCTGACCGGAGTTTGTCCTGCGTCATCTTACTCCAATGCCCCTTTTACTTTTTTATGGGAAATACAACGCTCCTCCCGATTGGCAAGTGCCTTTACCCTGCCTTCTAACAGAAGTTCCCTTCCTTTTTCATTTCTTGTATACACACAGTCATAGCCTCCAATATACGGATGCATGCATTTTGCGAAACATTCCGCATCCTCCTTCTTTTTCGAAAAGCAATTTGGAATGGCATAGAAACCGTTCAGTCCTTTCCGACCCTTCTTTTTCACAAGTATGTAACGCTGGTTGTCGATCACATCAAAAAACTCATTGACACACTGCGCAAACAACGCTTTATCCCTGCCGCTTCCACCGGACAGATAAATGATATGGTTATCCGGTCCCGGCGATTCTGCCACTACTTTGCAGTGTGTTTCTTCCAGAAGCTGCTGCTCCTCCAGCGCTTTACGGATTCCATTTCCAAATGCCTTTAATCTTTTTAACGGACTCCACAGCATGAAAATTTTCGGAAAACGTATCATGATTCCAGTCAGTCCGACAACAATGAAGAAATAGCAGATTCCGGCCAAATGTCCATTTCGGGACGCTCCCGCCACGACACCTGCCCCAATTGCCCCGATCAGGAATAAAATTGCTGACAGGATCATTGTGAGAATCGCATCCCAGAAAACAACACTCGTCACAAACTTGTCTTTCACCTCTGTCTCATCCACAATATCCATTTTGTCATAGATTGCAAGCGCACTGTCCCAACGTTTTTTTAGCATATCGCGCTGTCCCGACATTTTCAGCATTTGTCTGTTAATCCTGTCAATATTTGTTTTATTAAATGGAGTTTTAATAATTGACAGCCGTTTTATTCCATTTTCGATCGTATTTTCCGTGTAATGCAGACCTAGAAAATGTTCCATCCTTCGTTCCAGCATACTGTAATCCTCGCTGATCTGATTGTCGTCTGCCTTCAGCACCTCATCCCACGGTCTCAGGCATACTAAATGCCAGATGTTACTTGTTTTTTCCGGCTGTTCTTTCATCACACGGATAGCGCGTCCACGCATCTGATTGCTTAACATAAATGAACCGACAAAGCTTGCAAGGATCAGGGAATTGATGCAAGGAGAATCCCATCCCTCCCCCAGCAGCGATTTTGTGCCGACCAGCACCTGAATATAGCCTTTTGAGAATACATTGGTTACCGCCCCTGTCAGAAAATGTGCATTTCCAACAGCCGTCACCTTAAGATAATCTGTTTCAGGAAGATTTCCGATCCTGCTGAATGTGACTTTTCCACTCGTTCCGATCTCCTGCTCTAA
>ULQD01002162.1_pt1 | contig 11403 bp, 7 predicted proteins | sample 1954121 | NCBI WGS metagenome assembly ULQD01 (sample SAMEA4835646, study PRJEB28245) | human gut metagenome | biome: gut microbiome; material: fecal sample | place: Denmark | collected 2008 | reverse complement strand
ATAAAAAGCAAATGCTAATAAAATTAGAGTAAATAAAAGATTAGGGGGAATTGATTATGAAGAATTTATTTAAGTTAATTATAATCTTATGCATTGGATATGGAAGTTATTTTGGAGTAGTAAATGATGAAGGAGAAAAAGTAATAGATATGACTAATGTAGAAGAACAACAACAAGTAGAACAGCAGAGTCAAAATAACACAATAGAAAATTTAGTACAAGAGACACAAAAAGAAAATGAACAAGAACAAAAAAATACAGCAGATACTGAAAATAAAACACAAATAGATAAAAAAGCACAAAAGCAAGAAAATAAAATACAAACAGCAAATGAAAAAAATAATAGTACAAGCATAACGACTAATAAAGAGGTTAAAAAAGTAGAACAAAGCCAAACAAAAGAAACAAATATTTCTAATGCAAATGTAAATAAAGTTCAAAATACTGAAACACAAAAAGAAAATAATAAACAACAAACTGAAAGTAAAAAAGAAACAAAGTATGTAAGAAATGACAGTATGATACAAAAAATAAAGGTAACTATTGAAAATAATGTAACAGAAGATATGAAAAAATATGGCTACGAAATAGTTGTAGATAGCAGTATTAAAGAACTGACAAATCAATTTACATTTACAGAATCAAGAGTAAAAAATAATATAAAATATTCTTTTGGTACAATTAGAATTTATGCAGAAGATTATTATTCAAACGGTCAGTTGATAATGACTGAATGTTATATATTATAAACTAAATACGGCAAACAGGCACTTGTAAAAGAGTGTCTTTTTTTATGTCTAAAACAAGGAGGATTTAAAAATTATGAAAGTTAAAATAAAGAAAAGTGTAGCATTTTTAATGTTAGTATTAACAGTATTCTCTGTATTTACTAATATTTTACCAAACACAGTAAGTGCAACAGAAATACAAACAGCAGATCTGAAAAACGGTGGCGATTGTGGATACCACCTTCAATTTTGGGACAGCAATGCAAATACTTGGAGTTATATTATAACAACATTCGTATATTATGAAGAAAATGGAGTACAATACCCAGCTTATTGCTTAAACAGAGACTTGCCTGGAGTTGGAGGTAGCGGTATTCCAGATTATACTGTAGATATTACAAAAGTAATGGATGATGTCAGAATATGGAGAGTAGCTATTAACGGTTACCCATATCAAACTCCAGAGGCACTTGGAGTTGCTAATAAATTTGACGCATTTGTTGCAACAAAACAAGCAATTTATAGCATTATTTATGGAACAGACGCAACAACTTATTATAGAGGAGGCGACTCAAGAGGAGAGGCAATTAAAAACGCAGTTGTTAGACTTGTAGATATTGGGCGAAATGGAACTCAAACACCTGCAAATACAGATATTACAGTAGAAAAAGTAAATAATTTCTATGAAGATGGAAATTACTATTCACAAGAATATAGAATAAATGCACCAGTTGAAACTAGCCAATATACAATAACATCAACAGCAGGATTACCAAGTGGTAGCAGAATAACTGATTTAGCAGGAAATGAAAAAACAACATTCTCTGGAAGTGAGAATTTTAAAGTACAAATTCCAAAGGACAAATTATCAAGTGATATAAATGCAATAATAAATGTTAAAGGAAAATCAAAAACTTACCCAGTCTTTTATGGTGCGACACGAATTCCGGGTACACAAGATTACCTTGTAACATACGATCCTTTTGGAGATACAACAGGCAGAGCAGATCTAAACATTAAAACAAATACAGGAAAATTACAAATAATTAAAACTGATGACGAAACATTTGAGCCTATCGCAAATGTAACTTTTGGACTATATACAACAGACGGAACAGAAGTAGCAAGGGCAACAACCAATAGTGCAGGTATAGCTGAATTTAATAATTTATACCAAAATTCTTATGTAGTAAAGGAATTGGCTACAAATGAGAATTATATATTGAATGAAATAGATTTTGATGTAAATGTTTCATTTAATAAAACAACACAAATAGAAGTTGAAAACGAGCATAAAAAAGGAAATGTAAAAATCTATAAAGTAGACAAAGATAACAATAAAATTACATTGGGAAATGTTGAATTTGACCTTTATAGTGAAGAATTTGATAAAGTTATAGGAACTTACTATACAGATGTAAACGGAGAGATTTATATAGAAGGGCTACGAACTGGGAATTTTTCTCTAATTGAAAAGAATACAGGAAAATGGTACAACCTTGCAGAAAATACAGAAATAAAAGTTGAATGGAACGAAACAACAAATGTAACAATAGAGAATGAGTTGAAAAAAGGTAGAGTTAGAATAACAAAAGTAGACGAAGAAAATAATGAAATAAAGTTAGCAGGTGTAAAATTTGAAGTATTAGACCAAGACAAAAATGTATTAGAAACAATTACAACAGACGAAAACGGAGAGGCAGTAACTGAAAGATACCCTATAAGAGATTATGAAAAATTATATTTAAGAGAAATTGAAACTAATGAATTTTATAAATTAAATGATGAAGTAATTGAGGTTACACTAGAGGCAAACCAAATAAAAAATGTTACAGTAGGAAATGAAAAGAAAAAGGGACAGATAGAAGTAGTAAAAGTTGATAAAGACAACAACGAAGTAGTAATTCCTAATGTTACATTTGAAGTTTACGATGAAGAGGAAAATGTAGTTGATACAATGATAACAGACCAAAATGGAAAAGCTGTATCAAAATTATTGCCAATCGACCAAGAATATACTGTTAAAGAAACAAACATAGAAGATGAAACATATAAACTAACAGAAGAAACACAAAAGGTTACACTTGAAGAAGATAAAATAACAAGTATTACTTTTGAAAATGAAAAACGCAAAGGACAAATAAAAGTTATAAAAACTGACGGAGAAACAGAAGTGCCATTAGAAGATGTTACATTTATTGTAGAAAATTCAAAAGGAGAAATTGTAGATAGAATTATAACCGATAAGTTAGGAGAGGGCATAACAAAAGAGCTTCCTATTGACGAGGAATACACAGTATATGAGGAAAAGACAAGGAAGGGCTATATTTTATCTGATGAAAAACAAGTAGTTACACTTAAAGAAGACGAAATAACAACAATAGAATTCGATAACTATAAAGAAAAAGGCTCAATAAAAATCTTGAAAATAACTTCTGATAATAAAAATAGAGAAGGAATTGAATTTAAAATTACAGGAACAACAGTAACAGGAGAAAAGTTTGAAGGAATTTATAAAACTGATTCAAACGGAGAAATTTATATAGATGAGGCATTAACTGGAGAATATACTATTGAAGAACTAAAAAATGATATAAATGCAGGTTATATTATTCCAGAGCCACAAACAATAACGGTAGAAAATGATAAAACAACTGAAGTAGAATTCTTTAACCAACTAATAGAAACTCCAAAAACAGATGATACAAGAAATACTATTGTATGGGTAGCATTACTTGGAAGTTCAATAATTGCATTAACTTCTATGGGAGTATATCAAATAATCAAAAGAAGAAAAGTAAATAAATAATAAAGTGTAAGTAAGGTGGCTACAAATAGCCACCTTATAATAAAAAAGGAGTAGAAAATGTCAAAATATACAATAAACCAAAAAAACAAAGTATTTAAAAAATTAAAAAAGATAAATATAACAACAGAAAAAGACATTTTAAATCTAAAAGTAGCAGACTTAAAAAAAATGAAACAAACTGAAAAAGGAAATAGTATAACAAATACAGATTTAGAAATTATATGGCTTATGCAGGAGGCAATAGAGAAAAAAAGACTATTAGAATTCTTTATAAATGAGGAGGAAGAAAATGGGGAAAATAATTGAAACTAGAAATCTTTATAAAAATACAATAAACTCTATAACTCAAAATGCAGATAATTGGCTTTCCTTCTTAAAAACAGCTTCTTGGAACTTTAAATACAGTTTTGAAGATCAAATTTTAATTTATGCACAAAATCCAAATGCAACAGCTTGTGCAGAAATGGAATATTGGAATGAAAAATTGCATAGATGGGTTAATAAAAATGCAAATGCTATATTCGTTTTTTCAAAAGATGATAATAACCCATACCCTTTTAGACTTGTATTCGACAGAGAAGATACTCATAATTATAGAGGAACAAGTTATAAGATATGGGAAATGAGAGAAGAATATACAGAAGAAATTATTGAAGCATTAGAAAACAGTTTTGGAGAAATAGAAGATAAAACAAGTCTTGCAGAGACAATTATACAAACAGCAAGGAACATAGTATTCGATAATATTCCAGATTATTTAGTTTCTATTCATAAATATAAGCAAAATAGTTCATTAGAAAAACTAACTGAAAATGAAATAGAATCGATAGTTACTGCAAATGTTTTTGTAAGTGTTGCAAATATGATGTTAAGTAGATGTAACATAGATCCTAATAAGTATATTGCTAAAACAGAATATGCAGAAATAAGTAAATTTAATAATCAAAATATTATAACAATATTAGGAACAGCAATAAGTGATATGGCAGAGGTAGGATTAAGAGAAATTGCAAGAACAGTAGATAATCTGCAAAAAGAAGAAAAAAATAGAAATCGCACATTTGTAGAAAATCAAAAACAAAAGTATTCTAATAATAAAGAAAGAAATGAAGGAGGAATTGAAAATGGAGAAAATCGAATACACGAAAGTAGGGGATTACAACATACCAAATCTAGTAATGAGCAAGGAAACAGTAGAAATGCCATCTGGAAAATACGCTCAAATGAGGCTACACTTCCTAAAGAACGAGAGAAAAGCAGAGTACACAATATTGAAAATGAACAGCCAGTTGAACACACATTTGAAAGAAATTCAAGAGATGGCAACACAAATGATAGAGCAGATAGTAGAGAAGTTAGCCAAACAAGAAGGAACGACAGAGGAATTGAAAGAAAAAGACCAAATGAAATGGGTAGGTCTAATGAACAATTACAAGATAATAGCGGAGGAACAAGTGATGAGAGAAGTAATTTACAATTAGATATACTAACTGAAGAAGAACAAAAGCAAAAAATTGCAGAAGTAGAAAATACTTCTGTTTTTTCTTTTACTCAGGAAAGAATAGACAATGTGTTAAAAGAAGGTACAGGAGTAGTAAATGGAAAATTTAGAATTTATGAACAATTAGTAAAAGGACTTTCTAATAAAGAAAATGCTGAATTTTTAAAAAATGAATATGGTCTTGGTGGAAGATCTGCGAACGAAAATGGAATTTCCGAAGAGCATAACAGTAAAGGAATAAAGTTATCTAATATAGAAAACAATTCATCTTTATTATTAAATTGGAACGAAGTAGAAAAAAGAATACAGGAACTTATTAGTGCAGACAGATATTTTACTGAAACAGAGAAAGAGGAATATATAAAATGGATTGAAAAAGAAGATACTACTGATTTAGAAGAAACAGAAAAACAATATATATACTCAATAGGAGACAGAGTAAATATTGGGACAGATGAGTTTGAAATCGTAAATATAAATGAAAAAGAAGTTAGTATTGCAGATGTTACTTTTCCTATGTTAGTAAAACAGATAAGTTATGAGGAATTTGACAGAAAAGTAAAAGAAAATCCATTTAATGACCATTTGATAATAACAAATAGGAAAGATATAAGTATAGAAGAAAATACAAAAAAAGAAAAAGCAAAAACTAGTTTTGAAAAATGGTTAGACAGATTTATAGAAGAAAAAGGAATTGATTTAGATTATATTATAACAATAGAAACAAACGAAAATACACACTATTTTGAAATTGGGAACATTATAGATAATATAAAAAGAACTTCAAAAGAAGAACAAACGAAAATAAAAGATACAATAGTTAAAATAGACTTCAATAATGGAGATATTATTGATTATTTTAAAGAACTAGCAAGAGCATTAGCAAATAATTATGATAAAGAAATTAAAGAGCCAGAATATTATGTGGGTCAAGAGGTTTATTTAGAGCAAGAACATAAATTTAGAATAGATGAAATAAACAAAGAGAAAGGAACTATAAATTTATTAGATTTAAAATTAGCAAGTGTTTTCCCTATATTTAGAGAGGAAACAATAGAAAATTTTGAAAGATTATATTATGCTAATTCTTTAAACAAAACAGAAGTACCAAAAGAAAATCAAGAAGATATAATAGTACCAAAAATAAAGAAAAAAAGAAGAAACAGAATTGAATATTTTGATCTACACCCAGAAATTCCAATGCAAGAAAGAAATAATTATCTAATACAAGACGAAATATTAGGAGAAGGGACAAAAAAAGAAAAATTCCAAAGAAATATAGAGGCAATTAAAATATTACAAAAATGTGAAAAAGAAAATAGATATGCAACAGTAGAAGAACAAAGTATTTTAGGAAAATATACAGGCTGGGGAGGAATACCAGAGGCATTTGACAGTAGAAATTCTGCTTGGACAGAAGAATATGAAGAATTAAAAAGTTTACTAACTGAAAAAGAATACAAAGAGGCAAGAGAGTCTACATTAACAGCTTTTTATACACCACCTATTATAATGAAAGCAATGTATAAGGCATTAGAAAATATGGGACTACAACGAGGTAATATCTTAGAGCCAAGCTGTCGGTATTGGGAATTTTATGGGTATAATACCTCAAAATTTAAATAAATGTAAAATATATGGTATAGAAATAGACAGTATTTCTGGAAGAATTGCAAGGCAGTTATATCAAAAAAATACTATTGCAGTAAAAGGCTATGAAGAGATAGAATTACCAGATAGTTTTTTTGATATAGCAATAGGAAATGTACCTTTTGGAAATTATAAAGTTTTAGATAAGAGATATGATAAATATAACTTTCAAATACACGATTATTTTTTTGCAAAAACATTAGACAAAGTTAGACCAAATGGAATAATAGCTTTTATAACTTCAAAAGGAACATTAGACAAAGAAAATGAAAATATAAGAAAGTATATATCTCAAAGAGCAGAGCTTGTAGGTGCAATAAGATTACCAGATAATGCTTTTAAAAACGCAGGAACACAAGTAACAACAGATATAATCTTTTTAAAGAAAAGAGATAAAATAACCGATATAGAAGATGACTGGGTGCAATTAGATAGCAATGAAAATGGAATAAGAATGAATAAATATTTTGTGGCTCATCCAGAAATGATATTAGGAGAAATGAAAAACGTAACAACTCAATATGGTGTTGATTCTGCTTGTAAAGCATTTGAAGATAAGAAGTTAGAAGATTTACTCAATAATGCAATAGAATATATAAATGCTGAAATAGAAGACTACCAAATAGATTTAGACTTAGATGAAAAAGAGCAAAGTATTCCTGCAACTCCAGAGGTAAGGAATTTTTCTTATACAATAGTAGATAATAAAATTTATTATAGAGAAAATAGCCAAATGTACCTTCAAGAATTACCATTAACAACTGCAAATAGGATTCGTGGAATGATAGAAATTCGCGATTGTGTAAGAAATTTAATAGACTTACAAATGGAAGACTACCCAGACGAAAACATAAAAAGAGAGCAAGTTAAATTAAATAGATTATATGATAATTTTAGTAAGAAATATGGACTAATAAATAGCAAAGGAAATGAATTAGCTTTTAGAGAAGATAGCAGTTATTATTTACTATGCTCATTAGAAATATTAGACGAAAATAAAAACTTAAAAAGAAAAGCTGATATGTTTTCTAAAAGAACAATAAAAACTCACGAAGTAGTGTCTACAGTTGACAATAGTGTGGATGCTTTAATTTTATCTATATCTGAAAAAGCTTGTGTTGATATGAAATATATGTCAGAGAAAACAGGAAAAACGGAACAACAATTAGTAAAAGACTTAAAAGGAAGTATTTATAAAGATCCAATAAAAGAAGAGTATGTAACTGCTGATGAATATTTATCTGGTAACATTAGGGAAAAGTTAAGAATAGCAGAAAGATTAGCTGAAAATGATAGTCAGTATAGGGAAAATGTTGAGGCACTACAAAATGTTAAAATGAAAGATTTATCTGCTAGTGAAATTTCTGTAAGATTAGGTGCAACTTGGATACCAATAGAAGATATAAGAAAATTTATATTCGAGTTGTTACAAACAGATAAGCAGACACAAGAAAAAATAAATGTGCATTATAGTGATTATACTTCACAATGGAACATTAGTGGAAAAAGTGAAGATAGAGTAAATCAAAGAGCAACTACAACCTATGGTACTAAAAGAATAAATGCTTATAAAATAATAGAAACAACTCTTAATTTAAAAGATGTAAGAATATTCGATACGATTATTAACATAGACGGAAAAGAAGAAAAAGTTTTAAATACAAAAGAAACAGCAATAGCACAGAGTAAACAAGAACTAATAAAGGAAAAGTTTTTAGATTGGATCTGGAAAGACCAAGAAAGAAGAGAAAGATTAACTAAAAGATATAATGAAATGTTTAATTGTATAAAGCCAAGAGAATATGACGGACAATATATTAACTTTAGTGGAATAAATCCAGAGATAACTTTAAGAAAGCACCAAGTAAATGCTATTGCACACATACTTTATGGTGGCAATACTCTGTTAGCTCACGAGGTTGGTGCAGGGAAAACTTTTGAAATGGTAGCAGGTGCAATGGAATCAAAAAGGTTAGGTTTATGTAATAAAAGTTTATTTGTAGTACCAAACCATATAATAGAGCAATTTGCGAGTGAATTTCTACAACTATACCCTAGTGCAAACATTTTAGTTGCTACAAAAAAAGATTTTGCGACAAATAATAGAAAAAGATTTTGTAGTAAAATTGCAACTGGCGAGTATGACGCAATAATAATGGGACATTCACAATTTGAAAAAATACCAATGTCAAAAGAAAGGCAACAAGCAATTTTAGAACAACAAGTGTATGAAATTGGATTAGGAATAGATGATTTAAAAGCAAATGACGGAGAATATTTTTCAATAAAACAATTAGAAAACAGTAAAAAAAGAATAGAAGAAAAATTAAAAAGATTACTTAATGAAGAAAAGAAAGATAATGTTATTACTTTTGAAGAATTAGGAGTGGACAGACTTTTTGTAGATGAGGCACACAACTTCAAGAATTTGTTTATGTTTACAAAAATGCGTAATGTTGGTGGTATTGCTCAAACAGAGGCACAAAAAAGTTCTGACCTGTTTATGAAATGTAGATATTTAGACGAATTGACAGGGGGCAAAGGTGTTGTGTTTGCAACAGGTACACCTATTTCAAATAGTATGGTAGAACTTTATACAATGCAAAGATATTTACAATATAATACTTTAAAAGAAAGAGAATTATTACAATTTGATAGTTGGGCTAGTACTTTTGGAGAAACAGTAAATGCAATAGAACTTTCTGTTGACGGAACGCAATATAAGAGTAAAACAAAATTTGCAAAATTTTATAATTTGCCAGAGTTGATGTCAATGTTTAAAGAAATAGCAGATATACAAACTTCTGACACACTTAATTTACCAGTACCAAAAGAAATAAGAAAAACAGAAGTAGCAAAACCTAGTGAAATACAAAAAGAAATGGTTATATCATTAGGAGAACGAGCTGAAGCTATAAGACAAAGGAAAGTTTCTACAAAAGTCGATAATATGCTTAATATCACAAATGAGGGAAGAAAGTTAGCGTTAGATCCACGAATATTAAATGATATGTTACCAGACTATGAAAATAGTAAAGTGAATTTATGTGTAAATAACTTATTTAATATATGGGAAACAACTAAAGAGCAAAAATCTACACAACTTGTTTTTTGTGATTTATCTACACCAAAGTCATTAGGAACAGGCGATAATCCTTACGAATTAGAATATATAGACGGAGAATATAAATTAAAAGATAGACCATTTACAGATGTCTATACGGATATTAAAAGAAAATTGATATCAAAGGGAATACCAGAGAATCAAGTGGCTTTTATACACGAGGCAAATACAGAAACACAGAAAAAAGAGTTGTTTTCAAAAGTAAGAACAGGAGAAATAAGGATTCTAATGGGATCTACGGCAAAAATGCGGTGCAGGGACAAATGTGCAAAACAAAATAAAAGCGATACATCATTTAGACTGCCCGTGGCGACCTGCAGACCTAACACAGCGAAATGGTAGAGGTATTAGACAAGGAAATGAAAATGAACAAGTAGAAATTTACAGCTATGTAACCGAAGGAACATTTGACTCATACCTTTATCAGTTAGTAGAAACAAAGCAAAAATTTATATCACAAATAATGACTTCAAAAGCAATAGTCCGTTCTGCAGAAGATGTAGATGAGAAGGCACTTTCTTATGCAGAAATCAAAGCATTATCTACAGGAAATCCTTTAATATTGGAAAAAACAGAATTGGAAACTCAAGTATCAAAATTAAAATTGTTAAAACAAAGTTATCTATCTCAAATATACAATTTAGAAGATATGATTACAAAATATTACCCAGTACAAATAACTAGAACACAAAATGAAATTGAAAATATTAAAAATGATATGGAGATTATAAAAAATAATACTGAAAATAAAAACGAAGAACAATTCTCGCAAATGAAATTGAAAGAAAAAGTATATTATAAAAAAGAAAGTGCAGGAAGTGAGATAATAGAACTATGCAAGGCGAAAGATAGTAAAGATTCAGAAGAAATAGGAGAATATAGAGGACTAAAAATGTTTCTTGAAATAGACACAGTCAGCAATACTTATGAAATAAAATTAAAGGCAAATGGAACTTATAAAGTTAGTTTAGGAACAGATAAATATGGAAATATAACAAGAATAGATAATGTTATAGAAAGTTTGTCAAAAAAATTAGAAGATGCAGAAAGACAAGTTAATATATTACAGCAACAATTAGAAACAGCAAAAGTTGATGTAAAAGTACCTTTTGAAAAAGAAACGGAACTAACTGAAAAACAAAAAAGGCTTAATGAAGTAAATAAATTGCTGAAAGTTAATGAAAAAGACAATGAGATTTTAGATGACGAAATTGATAAAGAAGAAATCAATGAAGAATTAGAGGAAGTTAGTGAAAAAAGAAATAAAGAGAAAGAAATTAGTAGGGATATAAGATAATTATATTCTTTTTTTATTTCTCCAATCATTAGCCTCTGCGTCCTTAAATCTTTTATCAGAAAAGAAATCAGCAAGTAAAACACCAAGAGTTTTGAAAATAAACAATAAGTTTTCAATACCAATAGTTCTAGGTTTTATTATTAAAAACATAGTAAGAGTAGTTTTAATTGCTATTAAATTGGAAAATCCATAACTTTGTATTCCTTTTTTATATTATTTTTATTCTAAAAAATAAAAAGCAAAGTGCTATAATAAGTCAAATATACGAAAAAACAGATTGCACATTTGCAAAGA
>ULQD01037913.1_pt1 | contig 11468 bp, 11 predicted proteins | sample 1954121 | NCBI WGS metagenome assembly ULQD01 (sample SAMEA4835646, study PRJEB28245) | human gut metagenome | biome: gut microbiome; material: fecal sample | place: Denmark | collected 2008 | reverse complement strand
CTTCCTCTCGAATTTATGAATTAATAGAACCTACCTATAATCAGTTAGTTCCCCAGAACTATCCTCCATGTATTTTTCTGCTATCACACGAGGTCTTACGTCCTTATACGGCCACTCCCTTGTTGAATAGTAGAACTTGACTTTGAACGATTCCTTTAGTTTTTTGATAGCAGCCTTCTTATCAAGTTTGTTTTTATCGCGACAAACCACAAGTCCCCCACTATCGTGGGTGCACTTCAGTACAAATTGGTTTGGAAGAGAATCCCAATCTATATCATCTACAGAGTTCCATACCCCAAGAGTTGGTATGATATATTCTTCTCCGATAATGGAAGCAACATATTTTTTTGCTTCATACTTATCAACCATTTTGGTGTATTCTGGATTATGATAATATACCTTCAGCCATTGGAGTTTTTCATTGAATGTCTGAGGTTTTTTCCAATTTATAGGCTTACCACAAAGACAACGATACTGAATCGTTAAGTAAGCTTTGTCGCTTAGCCATCGCTTAAAGGGAGTATGGTCTACGACATAATAAAGAAACCAATAAAGACCATCCTTTGACAGGAGATGATTTATTACATTACTCATAATATATTATATAAGATGCCAGCCAGGGCAATTGATATTATAGCTGTTCTTCTTGAACCACACACGAGGAGCCACCACCGTTTTGCCAGAATGAGCATTCAACCATGCTCCCCACCATGAGAAGGTGCTATTTGCAATAATATTGTGTCGGCATTGTGTCATCAAAAACATGTCTTGATGACTATCAAAGCCCTGGTTCCAATTAATAATTCTAAACTCCACATCAAACAGGCGCATAAAAGCATCACACCAATCTGGGTCGTTTGAAAAGACAAAGAAAATAGGTTGTGAGACTTTCTCCTTTATAGCGTTAATGGCTTTCCGATAATACTCTTCATCGCAAACGCAATAATTAGGCAGATTTAAGTAGTCACCTCTTCGTATATGAATACTTACAGAATTACTAGACTGCATTATATTAGCCATCTCCACATTGCGCCTACCTATATTTTTAAAGCTAAATTGCTCTCTTACTTTATCCTCAATATCTTTGAAATAAGAGGTAGAAAGCCAATCTCCCATCAGATAAGGCTGATTTGCTTCATATACCTCTGGGCAATATTGATATACCCTATCTGTACATAAGAATAAAGATGGTTTATATCTACGAAGTGTTCGAAACCATATTTTTTTCAATCGAGAAGGCTTATCCAATCTTTCGGGGATTGAAAACACTCTATCCAACTCGAAGCCATTATGCATTTTGGCTGTATAAAACAATGTATCATCAATTCTGCAATCTATGCCTTTAGATTTCATGCTTAGATAGAAAGCATATTGAAACATCTGGTTACCAAGTCCACCAGACATTATTATTGTCTTTCTCATTTTTCTATAATTTCAATTAAAGTTTTTTTCCATCCTTCCCAATCTGTCATTCTTTTGTATAAAAGTTCTGCACCGGCAGAGACTTTTTGATACAACAAATCATTATGATTTAGTTCATTTATCTGAGCCCCCATAAGACTCGTCGTATCAGCAACAAAACCATTGCTTCCCGAATTTATAATTTCAGGATGAATACCAACATTAAAAGTAAAAATTGGTTTCTTTAGACCAAGTACTTCAAGAAGTACAAATTCTGTGGTTGAAGGCCAAATAGAGGGATTGATTACTCCACGGCTTGCCGCAATTACTTCTCCAAGGTTCGTTTTCCATGTACATTCGTTACGCATTTCCAACATACCCCTATCCACATAAGGTTGAAGTCCATAATGCTTAAGAGCAAAATCTATACTCTTTTGACTTGCATACGCAGCAATTACCTTAACATTTTTGTTACAATTTGCAAGAATGTCTTTAAGCAAGTGAGCCCCCTTGTCTATGCGATTTTGTGCTACGAACACAAAATAGTCGCCCATGGTTACCGTATATTTTTTTAGTTTGTCGCCATTGAAATAAAGAGGGGTAATATAGCATCGTTCGCGAGGTATTCCATACTTAACATAAAACTCTACTTGCTGACGAGACGACGTTATAACTGCATCTGCTTTCGACAATTCTTTTTGTAGTCTATATCGATTGATAGTTGAATTCAGCTTTTTGATAAAGCCAACAAATCCTCTTTCATTTGCCCTTACACAATTCCTAAATAAAGCTTGTTTAAAGCCATGTTCAAGACAAAGTGTACATAGACCTTTCTCATCATTGGCATAATAATTATAACAAAAGAAATCTTGCATAAAAATCTTCGATATAACCTTTATACCCCTCTTGCGTGCCATAGACCAAAAGATAATGTTTTTATTTGTAACAGAACCTAAGATATAAATGGCATCCGGCTGGAATGTATCTAACACATTTGCATAATTCTTCTTGTACTTGCTCTCAAGCCAGTTCGCAGATGCAGGACATTTGTAGCGCATAAAAATCTGTGTACCGTCTCTTTCCTCCATGTCATTTGACACTTCGTCAGAATAGACCGCTACAATACATCCAATCTCCACAAGAAGCTTTTTGGCAATTTGAGTAACGTATGCACCCGAATAATCACCAAAATATGCATCCGGAATCAATAGCACTCTTTTATTTCTATTACTCATTTCTTCAATTTTGATTGCAACAACAAAAAGAAAGGTTTATTTGTGACTAACAATACAGAGACAAATAATGCCGAAAACACAATAAAATATGTTCCATATACATAGAGGTTGTGATAATCCAAATTGAGGATATAGTGAATAGCTACAAAAGGTAGAATCACAATCATTGATTTCACGAATTCAATCAGCAATATTCTTACGTTCAGACCAAGATGCTTTTGCATAAGCTTAAGATACCATGAGATGAACAAAATACTGACAACCAATGTTGCAAAAGGTACAGCATAAACTTGTATCGGCTTGATAACAGCTAACAATACTGCTAGAAAAACTATAGCACAAAGAATGTCCAATTTAGCAGATTTATTTATCAGGCCTCCCGTGTAAAGTATATTATTACAATATGAACGAAACTGAAAAAGTATTTTTGCGAATACAATTATTATAAGCAACCACGTACCACCATACTTGTCAAGTCCCACCCAATAGTTGATAACAGGTTCACTGAAACATATTGAATACAAACCGACTATTGCTAAAGTTATTGAGAAGAACCGAGTAGTCGTTAAAAATACACTATCGATCTTTTGCTTATCTCCTGAAGATAGAGTCAGCGAGAATAGGGCAAAAAAGGAGCCGTTAGTTTGCGACACGAATCCACACGCGACATAACACACTTTGGAGGTCAAGTCATATACAGCAGCCAATGCGGGATTCATAAAATGCGCAATAATGAAACTTTGAGAATTGCCCATCAGAACACTCGATAATTTTGAAAGGAATGGGAATACGCAATCTTTTGCTAAAAATTTACTCTCAGAAGTGGAAAATATTGGAGCTGCAAAATTATCCCTTTTCCATTTGCGAATAATCCATATACCTTGGCATAACAAATTTGATATAGCTCTTACCAAATAGCTCAGAGAGATTGATACAACACCATATCCTAAAAGAAGAAATGAAACAAGAGAGGCTATAGAAACAAGCCCAGTGCATGTGTTAATAATTCCTACAGTTTTAGTATCTTGCCAAACTTGCGGAAAGGCACCAAACAAAGAGACACAAATAGCAATTGATGACGCAACCAAAGCTATAATGTAAGCTATTCTTATTTCTGAAGCAACTGAATCCTCAACATTTATCCAATCTGTTATAAAAGGAGAAATAGCTACTCCTAAAAGGGTAATAGCCAACGCAAGAGTTATTGCTGTTGCAATATTAGCTCCAGCGAGTCTTGCAAACTTTTTCGTATCGTTAGACCCAATAGCAGCTGCCATCTTTTGAGTTATCACACTAGAAAAACCGCTCTCCAACAATCCTAACATTGCGACCATATTGCCAGTCGCAAGCCAAGCTCCATAAGTTGATACCGACATATAATGAAAGTATATCGGCACCATAACAATACCATTAATTATTACTATTATGGCATTGATTGAATTAAACAGATAATTGTATATTGATGCTTTATATGTACTCATGAAAAATTATATCTACTTCCAAAGTGACGATATTGATAGGCCTCCCATCGTTAGCACAACGACATTCAAAATGACGAGCACAAATAGTGAAATATAAAAAAAACGTTTATATATACTACCAACACTATTAAAAAACCATGGCAACGTAAAATAGAGACCTTCTGCAATATAACCAATATGCATCTGTGAGGTAACAAAGCCACTTAGCATAATACCAAATCCAAAAATCGTACATACATCCAGATTCTTGAACGAAATATTACGATAATTAAAGATTATGGCAAGAAGATATCCAAATTGGAAAGTTCCTAAGATATAATCTCCTAATTGCCAGGCAAACGCTGGATTATGTTCAACTAATTTAAAGAACTGTACCCAAGGAAATGGACCAATTAAACCGAATACAATCTTAATAGGCAGAGCTATGAATGACATCGAATTAACATATCCAGAATTATAATCCTTGTCATTTGTTTCTTGAGTAAATTGAAGCAAAACAAACAATATTACAAGAGAGACAAGTATAGACAAGATTTTTAGTACTCCATTCCTTTGTTTTTTGATGTATCCATAACCTATAGCGCCACCTACCAAAACAAGATACATTGTTCTTTGAATAAATGCTCCAAATCCAAACCAAACAAATGCAATGGACTTTGCTATAGGATTTTTTGCCAAATAAACAAGAACAAGACCTACGGACATAAGCATAAGTCCAAATGCATCCCTCCACATCCAATCATTAAAGAGAAATAAAGGGAAAAAAGCAGTCCAATTTCTTAAATACTTTATTTTTTCAGAGTCGATCCGATTTCTAAATAAGAAAACAAGATTTGCCGATGCGAACAAGGAACTGAAGGCATTCAATGGTGCATAATTAAGCCATTTATGACCCAGAAAATAAAAAGGGTAAGCAATAATATGCCAAATTTCTCTATGCGTCATATAGAATTCATCAGAAGGCACCATCGACAAAAGACCAAGTTGTCTCCAGTTATCATGTATCATTTCAATCGAAGTAAACGTTGTTATGAATTCATGCCAAAAACTAGAAGTTGCACCTCCATTGCCATCAAAGTATCCAGCATCTACAAAATACAAGTAGTGCACAACACCTAACACTAACTGGATAATATAACTTATCGCATAGAAACGAACATATTTTCCATCCCTTAATACTAATCCTACTGCAAGTATTAGAAGAAGAAAAAAACATAAAGCTGCAATAAAGTATGACATAAGCGTACTGTCTCCACTTATCGAGCCAAAAAGAATTGGTAGACATATAAAGCTCAGTACAACTACAAGTATCTTTATTGCATATTCCCGAAAATTCAATATTTTTCGCATAGCCTCCTTTAATATGATTCTATACAGTGACAAATATCAATTTGAGCTTTGAACCCTATTGAATCTCTCAGTTTTTTGCCTTCCAAAGCTAAATATTTCATACCTACATCAGCACGCTGTACACTACCAAAACATCCATCTGGTACTTCTTTACCCATAGCTTGATGTATCATAGTTACAATCTCCTTAACTGTAAAAGTCTCCTTTCCCTCTATATTGTAAAGGCCTGAGGGGAGATTCTTTTCAAAAGCCAATGCTAACATACGAGGAATCTCACTCACATGAACATATTGACGAGTCTGATCACCTGCTGTAAAATGCAATTCATCGCTATTTCGGATGGCATTTATTACATAAGGAATGAGACGCTTTGGATTTTCTCCTGCTCCGTAGATAGTAGGTATGTAGAAATGCCAATGTTTAAAATCATGCTTGTATGAAGAAACGAATTTACTCAACATGCGCTTGCTGACAGTATAGTCATTAGGCGCAGGACACAATGAGGTGAGAACATCTTCTTCGGTAAAGAAACGCTCCTCTTTCGTCTCGCCCATCTCAAAGACACTACCAAAAGTTACAAAAATCCCCTTATATTCTAGTTCCTTGAGCTTATTACAGATGGTTACTGGAGCAGTAACATTAAGATTGTAAATTAGATTGAACCCTTCCTTTAGGTTAGCTTGAATTCCTGCACCAATTGCATAGATAATCATGTCAGAATCTAGCAAACTAGAGCATTCTAATTCTGCATCCATCAAGTTCACCCTATAGAAATTGTTATATTTATGACCAACTGGCTCATCAAGACCGTACATATCCAATGACCAACCAACTACGTTGGCATACTTTGCAATGGCTGAAGAAAGAAAGCCATTTGTTCCCAATATAGAAATTTTCATTTTTACATTACAAACTTGTTAATTTCCTCAACACAGAGGTTATACACATTTTCGTTCTTATAACGTTTATACCAATCAGAAGTTAAAGCTATTGTCTGCTTTGCTGTCAAACGAGGTTGCCAACCAAGACGCGTCTTTACTTTATTGATGTTTAGCATCAGGAGATTTGCCTCATGTAGAGCATCGGGATCGCTAACATCTTTCAATTCGCCAAATCCAAAATTCTCAACAATAGCAGATGCTACCTCCCACACAGTTAATACGCTCTCCTGCTCAGGACCAAAGTTCCAACCTTCACAATACTCCGTTGGATCATTCCACATTTTCTGAGCCAACAACATGTAGCCAGAAAGGGGCTCCAGGACATGCTCCCAAGGACGCACAGCCTTAGGTGAACGAATGTCTATAATCTTAGTAGTTTCGAGAGCACGAATGCAGTCAGGAATGATACGATCTTTTGCCCAATCGCCTCCTCCTATTACATTGCCCGCGCGAACAGAGGCAAGACTAACTGTATGCTTTTTGCCGTAGTCCTTAGGGTTGAAGAACGAACGTCTCCAACTTTGGATAGCTACCTCGCAAGCACCTTTTGACGAAGAGTATGGATCGTAACCTCCAAATGGATCAGTCTCGACATAACCCTTTAACTGTTCACAATTATCGTAACACTTGTCAGTTGTTATCATCACTCCTACTTTCACGCTTTTTGTGGCGCGAATGGCTTCCATGATATGAATGGTACCCATTACGTTCACTTCGTAGGTTTCAACTGGAATATCGTATGAAAGTCTTACAAGGGGTTGAGCAGCTAGGTGGAAGACGATCTCCGGCTGATATTCTGCAAAAATTTGCTTTATTTTCTCACCATCACGAATATCTGCACGAATGTCTTTTTTTATTTTGCTGCCAATACCAGATAGCACAAAATTGTCACGCTCAGAGTAAGGCTCAAGGCCTACACCTATAACTTCGGCCCCAAGTTCATGAAGCCATATACAAAGCCAAGAACCTTTAAAACCCGTATGACCTGTTACTAGTACCTTCTTACCCTTGAAGAAACCGCCAAAAATATCAATATCCATCTTTATTATCTAAGTTCATCTTTCAATTTCATAAACAATAGTATCTTTTGGGTCATATAGCTTATCAGTATAAGCCAAAAGAATAAAATCTTTATCGCTATTATTTACCACAATATGAGCGACATTGTTGGGAATAAAAACTGTAATAGCCTTATCCAATGACATCGGAATGTCAAGACGTTCGTGTGTCTCTATATCCTCTAGCTTGAGAACAGCATTACCTTCAATGATTGTAAACCACTCAAGAGCCTCTGGATGATAGTGACCACCCTTAGCCTGTCCTGGTTTACCCATGGTGAGATAAACTTCACCAGTATGAGAAGGAATATCCTTCTCTGTTCCAGTAATAGCCTTCAAAAACCAACCCCTATCATCCGCAATCAACTTGCGTTGTATGATTGCAACTCTTTCTTTCAATGATTTATTCATATACAAAATCATTTATTGCGCTATGCAATAGCTTTTTCACGCATTAATTAATAAGAAATCCCTATAATATGTCTTTTTGTGAAAACACACCTCATTTATATAACTGCACACAAACCAATCAAAAAAAACAAACACTTTCAGTCTTACAGTTGCTTACATATTTCCCGTTACTTTGCGTGCTTCTATGGAAGGGACTGGTCGATCCCAACGCTTCCAAGGAGCTTTGTCTTGAGCCAAAAGATTCTCTAGCATGTTCTTCTCTCTAATATTATCCATACATTGCCAAAAACCAGTATGAATGTAAGACATTAGTTCACCCATCTTAGCAAGTTCGACGAGTGCTGTCTTTTCAAATACGCACGCATCCCCTCCTATTAAAAGATCGAAAACCTTAGGTTCGAGCACCATATAGCCAGCGTTAATTGGTGCGCCATCACTCGCATTCTTCTCACGGAATGAGCGAACAGAATTGTTTTCGCTAATATCTAACACTCCTTTATCCTGAGCCATCTTAACAGCAGTTAATGTAGCAATCTTGCCATGGGTCTTGTGAAACTCTATTAGTTTATTAATTTCCACATCGCAGACACCATCTCCATAGGTCATGAGAAAAGCCTCATTTCCTATATATTCTTGAATTCGTTTGATACGTCCACCTGTCATAGTGTTGTAACCTGTATCTACCACTGTAACCTTCCAAGGTTCCATACTAGTGTGGTGCACTATCATCTCATTCTTACCATTACGATAATCGAAGGTTACGTCTGAATTATGCAGGAAATAGTTGGCAAACCACTCCTTAATATACTCCTGTTTGTAACCAGCACAGATGATGAATTCTGTATGCCCATAATAAGCATACTCTTTCATAATATGCCAAAGAATAGGCATACCACCTATTTCAATCATTGGCTTTGGTTTAAACTGAGACTCTTCTGAAATGCGAGAGCCAAAACCACCTGCAAGAAGCACTACTTTCATAAAATTTATATTTGATTGTTTCTGAATATAAAACAAACGAGAGAGCATTGATACACTGCATTATATCTCAACTGATCACATACTCTATATCCGTTATTTCTAAGTTTTTAGCAAGTCATTACACTTTTGACCAAAACATTCAAAACTTCCTCCACACCATCTTGTTGACTATACCCACATAGCTCTGCACTATCTTCACGACCTTGGTGCTGACATTCTCGTCGACATAGTCGGGGACGGGGATGCCATGCTGGGCGTCACGGCAGAGCTCGACGGCAGTGTCAACGGCCTGGAGCAAGGACTTCTCGTCGATACCAGCAATGATGAAGTCGCCTTTGTCGATGGCCTCGGGTCGCTCAGTAGAGGTACGGATGCAGATGGCGGGGAAGGGATGGCCGATGCTGGTGAAGAAAGAGGATTCCTCGGGAAGGGTGCCGCTATCGCTGACGACGGCAAAAGCGTTCATCTGGAGACAGTTGTAGTCGTGGAAGCCGAGAGGCTCATGCTGAATGACACGGGGGTCGAGTTGGAAGCCAGAGGCGACAAGGCGATTGCGGGAACGGGGGTGGCAACTGTAGAGGATGGGCATGTCATACTTCTCCGCCATCTTGTTGATAGCAGTGAAGAGGGAGAGGAAGTTCTTCTCCGTGTCGATATTCTCCTCACGGTGAGCGGACAGGAGAATGTACTTGCCTTTCTCCAGACCGAGGCGCTGGTGGACGTCGCTGGCCTCGATATCAGCGAGGTTGTTGTGGAGGACTTCCGCCATGGGGGACCCTGTGACATAGGTGCGTTCCTTAGGCAGGCCGCAATCGGCGAGGTATCTTCTTGCGTGCTCAGAATAGGCCATGTTCACGTCGGAGATGATATCGACGATACGGCGGTTGGTCTCCTCTGGCAGACACTCGTCCTTGCAGCGGTTGCCGGCCTCCATGTGGAAAATGGGGATATGGAGTCGCTTGGCTCCGATGACGCTGAGGCAGCTGTTGGTGTCGCCAAGGACCAGTACGCCGTCAGGCTTGGTCTGGGCAAAGAGCTTGTAGGAGCAGTTGATGATGTTGCCGCAAGTAGCGCCAAGGTCGTCACCGACAGCATCCATATAGACCTCGGGTTCGGCGAGCTTCAGATCCTTGAAGAATACGCCGTTGAGATTGTAGTCGTAGTTCTGGCCTGTATGGGCGAGAATCACGTCGAAGTACTTGCGGCACTTGTTGATGACGGCGGCGAGACGGATGATCTCGGGGCGCGTGCCGACAACGATAATGACTTTTAATTTGCCGTTGTCACGGAAGTGTATATCGGAATAATCGAATTTCGGTTGCTTTTGCATAAATGTATATTTTTGTACGAACACGGATTTTTCGGATAGAACGGATTAATAGAGCTTACGCTCCCATTCTAGTCCATCATAATGCCCAAAATTAAACACTAATCCAAGTTTATGACTATCTGCGTTCGTTATTTTTCGACTTTATCAAAGTAGGTGTCGGGCCTGTTCGGATCGAATATCTCGTTGCAGTACATGACGGTGACGAGGTCTTCGGTGTCGGAGAGGTTGATGATATTGTGGGTATAGCCGGGGAGCATGATGACGGACTGGATTTTGTCACCACTTACCTCGTAGTTGAGGACTTCGTCGGTACCTTCCTTGCGGAGTTGGATGAGGCCGTGGCCCGAGACGACGATGAACTGTTCCCACTTGGTGTTGTGCCAATGCTCACCCTTGGTGATGCCGGGCTTGGAGATGTTGATGCTTACCTGTCCGCAGTTGAGAGTGTGGACTAGTTCGGTGAATGATCCGCGGGCATCGACGTTCATCTTCAGATCGAAGATAGCTTTTTCTTTGGGCAAGTAGCTCAAGAAGGTGCTATAGAGACGCTTTGCAAACGAGTCGGCGGGAATCTCGGGGATGAGCAGGGTCTTGGGCATGTCCGCAAACTGGTGGAGCAGGTCCACGATTTCGCCGAGGGTCGCCTTGTGAGTAACGGGGCAGTAGCAGTAGCGACCTTCTGCTGATGGAAGCACTTCCAGACCGTCAAACTCGCAATGGTGCTCCTCACTCTTCAAGGCGTGGATCATCTCCTCGACAAGGTCATCGATGTAGAGCAGTTCAAGTTCTACACTTGGGTCGTTGATCGTGATGGGGAGGTCATTGGCGATGTTATTGCAGAAAGTGGCTACGGCGGAATTGTAGTTTGGGCGGCACCATTTGCCGTAGAGATTGGGGAAGCGATAGACCAAAACCTTGGATCCCGTCTCCTTTCCATACTCCAGGAACAGATCTTCGCCTGCCTTCTTGCTGCGACCATATTCGCTATTGCCGAAACGGCCAGTCAAGGAGGCTTGTTGGGAACTGGAGAGCATCACGGGGCAAGCGTTCTTATGAGCCTTCAGCGTGTCAAGCAAGGTGGAGGCGAAGCCGAAGTTACCCTTCATGAACTCGTCATTGTCCTTGGGACGGTTGACGCCAGCGAGGTTGAACACGAAGTCACACTCCTTGCACCATGTGTCGAGCTGATCGGGGGTGGAATCGAGGTCGTACTCGAAGACTTCCTCGATCGTCAAGTCACCGTAGCAACGGGCCTTGCCGTCTTTGATGTTATTGAGTTG
>ULQD01050177.1_pt1 | contig 11495 bp, 9 predicted proteins | sample 1954121 | NCBI WGS metagenome assembly ULQD01 (sample SAMEA4835646, study PRJEB28245) | human gut metagenome | biome: gut microbiome; material: fecal sample | place: Denmark | collected 2008 | reverse complement strand
CTCGGCGGCCACTCGGGCGCAGAGATCGACAAGGGCCGCGGCAACGCAAACCTCCTCATGGGCCGCGTGCTGTACGCCGTCGGCGCGCACACGCCGCTGCGGCTCGTCTCCGTCGCCGGCGGCCTGAAGGATAACGCCATTCCGCGCGAGAGCCGGGCCGTCATCGCCGTGGACGATGCAGCCGCCGCGCAGGCGGCGATCGCGGACATGGACGCCGCGCTCCGGCACGAATACGCGGCCGCCGACCCGGATGTGTCCGTGCGCGTTGACGCAGCCCAGGCGCAGCAGCCGCCGATGGACGAGGCGTCCACGCAGCGCGCCGTGTGCATGCTCTGCTGCCTGCCGAACGGCATTCAGGCCATGAGCCGGGACATTCCGGGTCTCGTGCAGACGTCGCTGAATCTCGGCATCCTGACGACGGATGCGGACACCGTGCAGGCGTCGTTCTGCGTGCGCAGCAGCGTGTCCACGCAAAAGGAGATGCTCGTCGCGCGCCTGCGCTGCCTGATGGCGCAGCTCGGCGGCACGGTGGCCGTCTCGGGCGACTACCCCGCGTGGGAATACCGCAAGGACTCGCCTCTGCGCGAGCGGATGGTCGCGGTCTTCCGCGAACAGTACGGCCGCGATCCGAAGGTGGAAGCCATCCACGCAGGCGTCGAGTGCGGACTGTTTGCCGGAAAGCTGCCGGGGCTCGACTGCGTGTCCTTCGGCCCGGACCTGACGGAGATCCACACCTGCCGCGAGCGGATGCACATTGCCTCCGTGCAGCGCGTCTGGCGCTACATGCTCGAGGTGCTGCGCCGCTGCAAATAAGCAAACATGCAAAAACCGCCCTGCACCGATCGGTGCAGGGCGGTTTTTCTGTTGGGATGTTACTTGCGCAGTTCGTGCTCGTCGCTGCGCTTGCGTGCGGCCACGGCCACGATGCCGGACAGCGCAACGAGTGCGATCATGTTCGGCAGCACCATGAGCTGGTTGAACATATCCGTCAGCTCCCAGACCAGATCATTGGACAGGCAGGAACCGAGGAAGATGAAGATAATAGCGATGATGGAGTAGGCAAGGTTTGCCTTCTTGCCGAAGAGATAATTGACATTGATGCGGCCGAAGAGGTTCCAGCCGACGATCGTCGAGAACGCGAAAAACAGCAGGCAGATGGCCACGAACGCATTGCCGAGCGTATCACCGAACACGCTCGAGAACGCGATCTGCGCCATGTTCGTCTTGGAGATGCCGTCGACCGCGCCGTGGGCCAGCGGGCCGTTGCCGGCGTAGAGCGTGGAGATGACGACGAGCGCCGTCATGGTCAGGACGACGAACGTGTCGATGAACACGCCGATCATTGCGACCGTGCCCTGCTCGTGCGGGCTCTTGACGTTGGCCAGCGCATGCGCGTGCGGCGTGGAGCCCATACCGGCCTCGTTCGAGAACAGGCCGCGCTTGGCGCCCTGGCTGATGGCCGTCTTGAGCGCATAGCCGATGCCGCCGCCGATGATGGACTGCGGCACGAAGGCGTACTTGAAGATCATGCCGAAGGTCTCCGGCACGTAGCGGATGCGGGCAAAGAGCACGATCAGGCCGCCGACCAGATACAGGCAGGCCATGACCGGCACGATCTTCTCCGTGACGGAGGCGATGCGCTGCACGCCGCCGATAAAGATAAACGCCGCGATGGCGGAAACGATCAGGCCCATGACCCAGCTCGGGATATGGAATGCGTTCTGGCATGCCTCACCAATGGAGTTGGACTGCACCATGGAGCCCATGAAGCCGAGCGCCAGAATGATCGCGACCGCGAAGAAACCGGCCAAGAACTTGCCGAAGCCGTTCGGGAATGCGCGCTTGATGTAGTACACCGGGCCGCCGAGGACCGTGCCGTCCGTCTCGACCACACGCGTCTCCTGCGCAAGCACCGCCTCGGCATAGATCGTCGCCATGCCGAAAAACGCGATGATCCACATCCAGAAGATCGCGCCGGGGCCGCCGATGAGGATCGCGCCGCAGGCGCCGACGATGTTGCCGGTGCCGACCTGCGCCGCGACGGCCGTCGCCAGTGCCTGGAACGAGCTCATGCCGGATTTGTGCTTCTCGCCGTTGAGACTGAACTCGCCGAAGAAGCGCCGCCAGCCCTCGCCGAAGCAGCGCACCTGCACGAACCGCGTGCGGATGGTGAAATACAGACCCGCGCCGAGGAGCAGGATGATCAGCACATAGTCTGACAGGTACATGTTGATGGTCTGCACGATTTTGAGTAAGGTATCCATGTTGTTTCTCCCTCTGCATTGAATTTTTGCAAAGCAAAAAGCTGCCGGTCGTTTTGACCAGCAGCTCCAGAGAACAAACAGCGCTTGAACGCCCGCACACATCGGGCACTCGCTCTGTCCTTTTGCCTGAGAGATTCGGCTTTCGCCTTGCACCTTCGGCACCCGCTTGGCACGGGATTCTCCAGAGTTCCTCCGCCTCCAGTCTCAGCCGAGCCGATCCTTGAGGTTTCGACGGATATTTATTTGATTGCGTCGAGTATTATTACATACACACGCAGGGCTTGTCAAGCCCCAACTTCAAAAAAAGTTTACAAATTGCCGGTGCCGTACATCAGCGCCGTGAGCGCGACGACCGGAGCCGTCTCGCACCGCAGGATGCGCTCGCCCATGGAGCAGATGTGCATACCGAGCTTGCGGGCCATGTCGGCCTCGAACTCGGCAAAGCCGCCCTCCGGTCCCGTGATGATGGCCGCCGATGCGATTGGGGACGCCGTGTGCTCGATCGCGTCGCGGATCGTCTCGCGCTCGCCGGTCTCGTACATGAACAGCGGCAGATCGGTGTGCAGCGCGTCGTTGAGCACAGCGACGAAGTCCGCCTCATAGCGCACCTGCGGGATGATGCCGCGGCCGGACTGCTTGGCCGCCTCCTCGGCGATGCGCTGCCAGCGCTCGAGCTTCTTTTCCATATTGACGGCCTTGGCCACACAGCGCGTGCAGGAGAAAAACACGATCTCGGCGGCGCCCGCCTCCGTGCACTTCTGCACGAGAAAGTCGCTGCGCTCCCCCTTCGGCAGGCCGGCAAACACCGTCGAGCGCACAGTGGGCTCTGCCTTGCACGGCACGACCTCGATGACCTCGGCCTCGGCCTCGTGCTCCAGCGTCTGTACCAGGCGGCACTTATAGTCGCGCCCCGCGCCGTCGCAGATGACAATGTCGTCGCCCGCGCGCAGACGCAGCACGCGGATGTGGTCGGCGTCGCGGCCGCGGATGATCGCCCGGCCATTCGGGAAATTCGTACCTGCTATGAAAAATCGAGCCATAATGGTCGCCTCCGATGCCTGATCTCTGCCGTGATTATGGCACACTTTGCACGTTTTTGCAAGCCGGGCCATAGCATGGTGTGGGGGTATGGACGATGCAGGATTCCGTTTTTCTTGACAACCGCACATTTCAGCGCGTCTGGCAGCGTGTAGCGGGCAGCATAGACGCGCCCGTGACCACGCCGCCGGAGGCCGACACGCTGACCGATCTGCTCGCCGAGTGCATCCGCGCCAAGGCGGCCGGGGCTACGTTTTACACAGCGCTCTCGCAGCGCATCCGCACCGGGCGGCAGCAGCTGCTCGGCATCGCGGCGCAGGAGCGGGCACACCAAAAAGAACTGCAGGTGGAGTACTTCCTGCGAACGGGCGAGCGCTGCGTCCCGCCCGCCGCCTGCCCGCGTCTGGGCACGGCCGCGCAGGATCTGCGCTGCGTCTATACGCAGGAGCTTAAGCTGGCGGAGCGGCTCGACGCGGCGGCGAACACCGCGCCGTCCCCGCTGCACCAAACGCTGGCCGTCATGGCGCAGCAGGACCGCTGCCACGCCCAAGCCGTGCGAAACCTGCTCGCCTGCCTGCTGGGCTGAGACAAATCCGCACAAAAAATGCGTTTCTTTCAAAATGGTACTTGACTTTATGACAAATCTTGATTATAATATGCAAGCTGACAACTTAAAATGTAAGCAACCCGAACAGAACGTGGAGAAGTCGCGTAGCCTGGTCGAGCGCGCACGATTGGAAATCGTGTATACCCCACAAGGGTATCGAGGGTTCGAATCCCTCCTTCTCCGCCAATCCCCGAAACACTTGATATTTCAAGGGTTTCGGGTTTTTTCTTTTGTCTAGATTCCAGAAGTAGAAAGAAAAATCAGTCCGCAAGATTTTGTGCCAATCGTGTCTTGCGTTTTAGAGAATCGTTTGTTGCCAATCGTGTCTTGCGTATAGTAGAATACTTTTGGAGGGATTCAAATGGCAAAGAAGAAAATCACGACAAAAAAGAAAGAGAGCACAATCGAGAGAAACAAGGCTCGAAACGCTTCACTTTTGAATGATGAAGAGTTAAGCCAGGTTTCTATTGAGTTCTGCTACAATCTTTTCATGCTTCGCCAGATGGAGCGAGGAAATAGCAAGCCAACGCTTGATTTTTATGAGCGATTTTTCAAGAAATACTTTGCTTTCCTTGAGAGCACGGGGCAGAGCAAAGAATCCTCCGTTGATTTTCTTGTAGTAGAGGGAACAAGGCTAGGCTTTCAAGCCAGTTTAGGTGATGTAAACGAGCAAACAACCAACGCCTATCTTCGGGGTTATCGTGCTTTTGGTAACTTCTGCGAGGAAGAGGGCTTTATTACGGGTTTTCATTGTCCTATCAAGGAAAAGGAATTACCTGCTAAAGATTGTTATACTCAAAAAGAGCAAGATAAACTTACAGTCAAGCCAGACATTAGAGACATGACCGAGTTTAGAAATTATACTATCATTCGTCTCTTGCTTGCTACTGGAATAAGAACAAGCAACATTCTAAATATGAGAATCAAAGATGTTAATTTAGAAGAGGGTTATATTTATCTTCCTAAAACAAAGACAGGTGTTATTACTACTCTTCCTCTAGAAAGAAATGCTAGAATTGCTCTTAAAGAATATATTTCCTATTGGAGAAATGTAAATGAGGGTGATACCGAGCCAGATGATTATTTATTCTGTAATTGTTATGGAGAGCCTCTTACTAGAGGTGGTCTTACTTCTGCGATTGCTGACTATAATAAAAGACATGGAGTAGAGAAAACAAGTATTCACTTGTTTAGACATACATTTGCTAAAGACTGGATTACAAGAGGCGGTGATTTAGTTTCCCTCTCTGTCATGTTGACACACAAAGAACTTGACATGGTAAAGCATTATTCTAACCTTTACCCTGTAGACCTAAAAGACAAAGTAGAGCAGTTTTCCAGTTCCGCGCAACTACGCCAGAGAAGTGGTAAAACTTTGACTACACAGAAAAAAGAGAAAGAGCAAGGTTAATTCCTTGCTCTTTCATCATTTTGATTTAATTAGAGTTCATCAAGTTCATCAAGCCAACTTCCCTTTTTCTTTTTAACAAGCAGGTTCGGGAAGAAGAGTTGGCAGAATTTTTCTCTAACTACAGGAATGTTAATATCCATGTAGGGTTCATTAGTGAGGCGGTTCACATACTCTTTCTGGTTCTTGGGGTCTTTAGCGAAAATCTTAAACTCTTTTACTTTGTCGGGTTCAGCGAGACCAGACTTCAAATAAGCCAGCATAAAGGGCTTTGTAATATCGGTCTTGCTTGTTGGCGTATCAGTCAAGGGATTAAGCGTTTTCTTGGAAGATGCCATAACAATACCTCTTTCTTTTTGTATTTAGTGTATAACTCCAATTTCAGTATAATCAATTCCTTTTCCAATGTCAACAAAGAATCCTATTGCTTTAGGGTATACCCTAGCGGCATACTGAAATAAGTCATAAATCTATGTCATTTAAGTCGTAAAATACCTATTGACATGTTTCTAAAAGTATGATACTCTATTGACATAGAAATTAAGACACTAAACGAAAAGAAAGGAATTGATTTTGAATGTTGCTAGGTTATATTCGTGTTTCTACTCTGGAGCAAAATGAGGAAAGACAAACTAGAGCATTGTTAGAAAAAGGTGTAGATGCTGAAAACCTTTTTATTGATAAACAAAGTGGAAAGAACACCAATAGAGAGCAGTTAAATGCTTTGCTTTCTTTCTGTCGTAAAGGTGATGTAGTTATTACCGAGAGTATCAGCCGAATTGCTAGAAACACTAAAGACTTGCTTACCATTGTTGAAACACTTACTAACAAGGGTGTAGATTTTGTTAGTCTCAAAGAGAGCATTGATACCTCTACTCCGCAAGGTAAATTCATGCTGACAGTCTTCGGGGCTATGGCTGAACTAGAGCGTGAGAACATTCTTGAACGCCAGAAAGAGGGGATTGCGATTGCGAAAGAGGCTGGGTTGTATCAAGGACGCCAGAAGATGAAGATTGATAGAGAGCGTTTTGAGGCGGTTGTGAGAGAGTGGAGAGCAGACAAAATTACCGCAGTCGAGGCAATGAAACAACTTGACCTTAAACCTAATACATTTTATCGCAGAGTAAAAGAATGGGGGCTTTAATAGCTCCCATTCTGTTTCTATTATTCTTTATTTATAGTTTCTTCTATAGTTTCTTCAACTAATGCGAACAATTCACTGGGGCGCAGTCCCAAAGCTAGTGCTACCTTCCAAACAGTTTCGATGTTTGCGTGTATTGTGCCATTTTCTATCATGGATAGGTGGGTTCGCGCTATACCCGCAAGCCCGCTTAGCACTTCTTGCGAAAGACTTTTTTCTTTTCGTATACGGTGAATAGTAACACCAAGCGCTTCATAGCTAAAGGGCATAGTTATCACCTCTTCTCGCAAAATAGTTTAAGAGAAAAGGCAAGAAAACATGTCTAGCAGTATAGACATTTTGAGCCAAATGTGCTATACTTTTACGCGCAGGGTAAGGAAATTATCTTGTAATATATTAGAGGAGAGAATATTATGGCAATCTTAATGTTCATCGGCACATCAATTTTAGGTCTTATAGGTTACTTGATAATGAGTGCGCTAGTAAAAGCCCCAGGTTCTGTTCTTCAAAGTAAGTTTGCTAATCTAACAAAAGACAGTAACGGTGTAATCGCAGGAAAAACTTATGACGAAATTGTTTCCGCATGTGGCGCTCCTAGCTCTGTTTCTCCCACAGGTGACGGAGGTAAACTTTGTCAGTGGATGGCAACAAGTTATCATATTGCGTTAGTCTTTGATGCCGAAAATGTGTGTACTGGCATAAGTCATGAGGCAAAAGTATAATTGTTCTAGAAGTTGATTTGATGAGTAGGAAAGCAAGCCCATTTACAGTTAGTAGTTGAAGCCGCTCCGATCGCAGAGGCAAGACATAAGACAGCATAGAATTGATTTAGTTAAAAATTTTTGTTATAATAATTATAGAAAAACAAAGAATAGTATTAGTTTTCGTAGTTGAGAATTGAAAATCATTTAGTTTTTGTTAGAGGCCACGCCAAAAGAGAAAAGAAGTAGGAATTTATTTTTATCCCGAAACATAGCGGGGGCTTTCTACAAGGACAAAACTATTAAAATCAGCATGAAGAAAACGCAGGTTGTAGTGGAGCAAGAATATTATTACTTACATACAGACAGAGTATTGCCCCCGCAGAAATGAGGGGGCAATCTTTTTATACTTTGTTAGTGTAGAATCTAATATTTGAAACTCCGCATTGACCGAGTTATTCCGTAAATAAGGAGGAAAATATCTTGAATCATGAATTAAGAAAAACTGTAAAACTAATGAAAGTATTTAAGGGAATATCTTATTCTAGACTTGCGGAAGAAATAGGAGTATCACAATCCAGTTTCTACGCATGGTTAAAAGGTTAGTATGAGTTTAGCCCCTATCGGGAAGAACAATTAAAAGACAAAATTCAAATGTTAATGGAGGAATAAAAAGAAATGTTATGTATGTTTGATAATGATATTCAATAGATGATTGCTTACCTGTTATCTGTTGGAATGGAAGAGGACGAAATCTACAAACAAATAGTGATTGATGGAGAGCCAACAAAATACTATTTGTCAAACTACGGGAAAGTCATTACCTTGTGTAGTGGTAAAGCAAGGGAAAAACAACTATAGACAGACACTAAAGGTTATTCCTATGTAGATTTGTATCATCATGGAAAGAGACATAGATACAGAATACATAAACTAGTAGGAGAATACTATTTGCGTGATACTCCATTACAGGGAGAAGAGTTACACCATTGTGATACCAACAGAAAGAATAATAATTATAGAAATCTTGTCTATCTACCGAAAAAGTATCATGAAGTCTGGCATAGACTAAATAAACAAGAATAGGAGAAGAATCATGCCGGAGATAAAAACTGTTCCTAATCAACGTGTAATAACTGTTAATAAAGCCGTTGCTGATAAATAGCATCTTTATACTGTTATCAATCTACAAGCCCTTAATAAGGCTTGTAACACGCTCTAGAGTAAAGCAGGTGTAAAGTTATTCTTATACCTTGCGAAGAACTAGGACAAGTATACATTTGCTCTATCAAGTGCTGACTTCATGGAATGGGCTGGAGTAAAGATAGGTGCTTATAATTCAGCATTTAATGAATTAGTAGAAAATGGTTATCTCTGCTCTATTGGAGTTAATCGGTATTCATTCTTTGAAGCAGGTAAATCTTTAACCTTTACAGATAATCCAATAAAAGAAGATAGGAAAAAAGAATCTAGTGATTTCTCATTCTAAAGATATTCTGTAATATCAATAATGTATTATAAGAAATGTATTATTGTAATATTTCTTATTTAGTAGATAGATAACTAGTTATAGATAAAATAAATAACGAGCGTTATAGTTCTATTCCTTAATCTGTTATACTTCTAAAAATTAACGAAGTAATGATAGTTAATGAGTAGAACTATAACAGAAAGTGAGTATAAAATGAATCAAGAGAGAATTGAACTATTACATCAACAGGGAAAAATGCCTGACTGGATTTATTATCAACAGATAAACAAGCCAGAGTTGTTAAAACTCTAGGAGCAGAAATAGGAAATGCTAGAACAATTATAGCAAAAGAACGAAGAGAGAGAACTAAAAGAACTTTTAGAAAAATAGATAAGTGAGATTCTAGAAAGTATTATGGATAATTTAAGTTTGTAAAAAAATACGATTCTATTTCTATAGATAATCTTGACAGTAAAATCCTAAAGTGTTATATTAAATTTACAAGCAAATCGTGTCACTACTTTTGCGTGATGCTTTTTGTAACAACAATATATCTTGCTTTGAACTACATTGTAATAGAATATAGCACAATATCTTGTGTTATTGAATTGGTGAAAGTCCCGTCACGATTGGAAATCGTGTATACCCCACAAGGGTATCGAGGGTTCGAATCCCTCCTTCTCCGCCAAATAAGAACCGTAATTTTGATACAAAGCGTATCGGGGTTACGGTTCTTACTTTTTGGCAAAAACGGCGTGTTTGCGGCACTTTTGCACCCAGCGGCCCCAAAAGAAAACCCGGCCAGGTTGTTTTCATGGTCGGGTTTTTGCCTTTGCGTGGGCTTCGTGGTCCTCGTAATCGTTGAAAGAGCGTAAATCGTTGAATTACAAGGGCAATCGTTGTTTTAGTGGGGTATTCGTTGAATTACAGAGATAATCGTTGATTTACAGCATTCCCTATTGATAAAAGGTGTGGGAATTTATAATGTGGTCTCGCTCAAGTCGCTGCCTTTTTCAGAATCTCAAAGGCTGCCTTGATTTTTGCCGCCATCAATTTCCTGCGCTCAATCAGGAAGTCCTCGTAGGCCATATTTTCCCAACCGTGAGGCAGAGCGTTCTCCTCTTCCATAACACGGATCTGCTCGTCAGACAATCCGGCGCAGACAATCGGATAATACACAGACGGAGCATCATCCAGGATGTCCATGTTGTCCTTCCAGTCAATGAATGCGTAGTTTGCCATCTGGTTAATCTTCGCATCAGAGTATCCTTGGGACTTCAAGTAAGCCTTTGGGAAAAGATGATGCTTTTCCAGAGACTTGCGGTTACCGTCTGTTCCGGGCTCGAACAGCTTTGACACAAGCAGATTGCTCTTGGAGAAGAGGATTTTTGCGTTCATAATGTTCAGCGATGCCACATAGGCATTCCATGCATTATTACCTCGTCCCGAAACAGCCAGGCCCTCCGAACCGACCAGGGTGATGTCAAAGTAGTCATTCGTCAAACGCTCGTTTACTCTGGACAGGATGAACTCCTTGTACTCATCCAGAGTTTTGAGGCTTTTGATGGTATTCAGATGGTTTTCCACCGTAGACTCAAAGGAGCCCGTGTACAGCGAAATGAGCGAAGCGTAGAAGAACCACAGCGAGGTAAGGTGCATATTCTCGTTATACGATGCATTGAAGCGGTGCTTCGCAATCAAATACAAGGCATAGGTGTAGAATATTGCGTTGCCAGACAGAATCAAATCCCCGGACAAATATCCTGCGTTCATGATGGCTTTGATAAACTCATGCCAGCTGTGTACATCGAGGACATCCGGTAGTTTCTCCTTGAGAGTATTGAAACGCTGAACACGAAGATTATCATCCACGGCACCCTTTTTATCAAAGTCGGCACCTCGGAGCAGTTTATAGCCATACTTCAAACGTGCTCTGTCAAATGCATATGCCATAACAACGCGGATGACATCCTGCGCTGACACGGTGGTCAGCTGATTGTAAGAGGTCGTTTTACCTTTTGCCGGAGCGGTGGAGTCTTTGCTGAACTGCTCAATCTCACGACGTCCATCATCCCAATACAAGGACAACAAGGTGAGGATGAAGTCGTTCTGTTTCAGAGAAACACCACCAGAGTTTACACGGACGAATATTTCAGAGACATCCTCTTCCTCTGCAGTGGACTTTATGTCGAACACAGGAAGCGTATGGCTTTTCAGATTGACCACACCGTTGATGCGATCCGCAATTAAGCCCTGTTCTTCATCTGTAAGCTCGGACCCTTTGGTGGATCTATAGTCACCCAGTTTCTTGATGAAATCACCGATGAACTTAAAGGTGTTCGTGGAAGTGAACAGGTCACTAATATTATAAATCCATTCTGGGTCGTTCTTCGTGGCTTGGTAACCAACCTCAAATTTGTTTTGCAGCGGGCAATAGGAGATAACAATACTCTTCTCATCGAACTTTGAGTTGATAACCTTCTTGCCCTTCATAACGGCATAGAGCGAAGTCAAACGCTGCTGACCGTCAATGATGACTTCTTTGGGTGAGTCGTAGCTGTGGACATCGACACCGATGGATTTTTTCTTATCAAGAGACGGACACTCCCACAGCATAAGGTAGCCAATGGGGTAGCCTCTCATCATGGAATCGAATAAGTCACGAACCTTTGAATCTTTCCAGATGAAGGGGCGCTGCAATTCCGGCAGTCCGAGTTCGCCCGTGTCAATCTTTTCTATGAGCTGATTGACCGTCAAAGTTGTATTACTGAATATTTCCGGCATAGATTACTCTCCCTTCATTTTCAGGAATCCCTGCTTGAAAGCATCCGGGAAGATGAATGTCTTTTCGCCAATACCAAAGGT
>ULQD01088755.1_pt1 | contig 11500 bp, 9 predicted proteins | sample 1954121 | NCBI WGS metagenome assembly ULQD01 (sample SAMEA4835646, study PRJEB28245) | human gut metagenome | biome: gut microbiome; material: fecal sample | place: Denmark | collected 2008 | reverse complement strand
CAAGCAATTCATGGAGCAGCTGGTGCTGCCCGCCATTGAAAACGACGACGCCCGCCTCCGCGCACGGGACGAACTGCCCCAGTCGGCTGCGGGCCGCACCATTATGACCACCGAGCCGAAATTCATCCCGGAGAACGCGGTCCCGCTCCAATTGGAGGGCGGGGGAGAGTGCCGCATCCGTCTCATCGACTGTGTGGGCTATATGGTGGACGGAGCCATGGGCCACGAGGAAAACGAGAAGCCCCGGATGGTCAAAAGCCCGTGGTTCGACGAGGAGATCCCCTTCGACCTTGCCGCCGAGACCGGAACCCGCAAAGTCATCCGGGACCACTCCACCATCGGCATCGTCGTCACCACCGACGGAACCATCAGCGAGATCCCGCGGGAAAATTACCTTCCCGCCGAACAGCGGGTGGTGGAGGAGCTGGAAGCGCTGGGCAAACCTTTCGTCATCCTGCTCAACAGCACCCACCCCGACGCCCCGGAGACACAGGCACTGGCCGCTCAGTTGGAACAGAGCTACGGGCGCAGTGTCCTCCCCGTGAGCTGCATCGATCTTGACCGGGCTGCCCTGCACGAGATCCTGCGCCGGGTGCTCTACGAATTCCCGGTGCGGGAGCTGGATTTCGCCATCCCCCGCTGGGTAACGATGCTGGACAGCGGCCACTGGCTGCAAACGGAAATTTATACCGCTGCCATGGAGTTTTCAGAGCAGATCGCCCGGATGAAGGACGTCCCGGCCCAAAACAGCGCCGGGGCCCTTGCCAGCGATTCGGTGGAGCGCTCTGCCCTCAGCGGGATGAACCTTTCCGAGGGCGTGGTGCGGGTAACGGTACTGCTCAAACCGGATGTGTTCTACCGCATCCTCAGTGAGCAGACCGGCCTTGCCATCGGCGATGAAGCGGGCCTGATGCCCTGCATCATCGAGCTGGCCAAGGCCAAGCGCGAATATGAGAAGATCCGCAGCGCCTTGGAGCAGGTGGAAGCCACCGGCTACGGCATCGTGATGCCCACCATCGACGAACTCTCGCTGGAAGAGCCGGAGATCATCCGGCAGGGCGGGCGGTACGGGGTCCGGCTGGAAGCCAGCGCTCCTTCCATCCATATGCTCAAAGCCGTCATCCACACCGAGATCAACCCCATCGTCGGCACCGAAAAGCAGAGCGAAGACCTTGTGCAGAGCCTTCTCGGCGACTTCGAGTCCGACCCGGAGCGGCTGTGGGAGTCGAACATCTTCGGCAAAAGCCTGCATGAGCTCGTCAACGAGGGGCTGCAGAACAAGCTCCTGCATATGCCGCAGGAGGCGCGGGGCCGCTTGCAGGATACGCTGGAAAAGGTCATCAACGACGGGTGCAGCGGGCTTATCTGCATCCTGCTGTAATAGAAAAAATCCTCTGGAATGGCGTCTGTCGTTCCAGAGGATTTTTTATGCGTGATAATATTTGAGGCACTCCGCAAAGCCGTCCAGCGTGGAACGGAAGCGGATGCCCTGCGCGGCGGCTTTGCTGCCGTCCATCAGCAGATTGCGGTGCCAGTCGGCGGGTTCGAGCTTCACCGTGATGCCCATCCGCTCGGCAAACTGCTTCGCCGTCTCGGCCATGTTGGCATCGTTCCCGCTGCCGAAGTTGTACACCCCGCCGGGCAGGGCGAGGGCGGAACGCAGGTTTTCGATGACCTCCCGCACAAAGCTCACCCCGCGCCAGTCGTTTCGGCTGAACTGCACAGGGGTGCCGTCCTGCGCAGCCCGCAGTAAGTTCAGCGGCAGATTGCCCCGGATGGGCAGGTCATTTCCCGGAAAATCGTACATCCACGGCACCCGCAGCAAAACGGCATCGGGCAGAAGTTCCAGTGCCCGATGCTCGGCTTCCAACTTGTGCTGCCCGTAGACGTTGGCCGGGGAGAGGGGAAGCGTTTCCTCCAGCGGCCCGTCCTGTGTGACTCCGGCATAGACCTGATCGGAGCTGAACGCCACGAGCTTTGCCCCGGCCGCCCTCGCGGCCTTTGCCATCCAGCAGGGCAGTTCCACGTTGGCCCGGCGGCTTTCCTCCGGGTGCCGCTGGCAGTAGCCGGTGTCGGAGAGGGCGGCAAGATGCAGGATGATATCCGGCTGCACCTGTGCGGCGAACCGGATCACCTCTTCCTCCGTGGCAGCGGCCAGAAAGCCGCGGGGGAAGATCGTCAGCTCCGCTTGCCCGCGCCAAAGGTGCATCACGCGGGCCCCGACAAAACCGCCCGCACCGGAAACAAGAATTTTCTGCATCATCATCCCTCAGTGTACCAAAAACAGCTCGATAACGAAGACCACGGCGCAGCACGCCACCGAAACTTGGAACAGGCTGGCCCCGCACCATGCGGCTGCAATGCCGACCACCAATGCCACCGCACCGGCCACCGGGTTCTGGGTGGCGTTGACGATGGCGGGGAAGGTCATCACGGCCAAGGTTACATAGGGCACGTAGTACAAAAACGACTGGATGAACTGGTTCTTGATGGGTCTGCGGATCAAAGTCAGCGGCAGCACGCGGATGGCGTAAGAAACGGCGGCCATCACGGCAATGTAGATCCAATTGTTGTAGGTCATTGTGCGGCCTCCTCTGCATTATTTTTCACGGGGAACAGGAGCGCCGCCCCGCAGGAGATCAGCACCGTCAGCAGGATGGTGCGGGTGCCGTCGGAGAGAGACGCGATCCCCGGCAGGTAATTGCATGCGAAGCTGAGAGCAAAGCTCAGCGCTACCAGCGCCGCCACGACCTTATTCTTCCGGGCCGGGGGAATGATGATGGCGAGGAACATGCCATAGAGCGCCACGCTCAGCGCGCTGACGGCCCGCAGGGGCAGCAGGTTGCCCGCCACGATGCCCAGCGCCGTGCCCATGGCCCATGCCGGGGCAGCCAGCGTGATGGCGCCATAGGTGTAGAACGGGTTCAGGCAGCCCGGCCGGGCGATGGTGATGCCAAACAGCTCATCGGTGACATCGTAGCCGATGATGAGCCGATGGAAAAAGGGCGTGCCGGGGGCAAACCGCTGGGCCAGTGCGCAGCTCATCAGCAGATACCGCGCGTTGGCGATCAGTGTGATGATGGCCACTTCCACATAGGTGGCCCCGGCGGCGATCAGCGAAAATGCGGCGTACTCGCCGGCAGAAGCGTTGTTGAACAAGCTGGCAATAAAACCTTGGATGGGGGTCAGGCCAGCGCTGCGGGCCGCAATGCCCAGCGAAAATGAGACGGCGAAATAGCCCAGCGCGATGGGCACGCCGTCCCGCATCCCCTCGCAGAACACCTTCCGGCTGAATGCGTAGGGTCTGGTTGCAGTTTCCATTGAGTTTCAAACTCCTTTCCTACTTCAAGACACGAAAATAATTATAGCACATCCGCCACGGAATGACAAAAGAAAATCCCTCAGGTTTCGTCTTGAAATCTGAGGGATTTTCACAGAGAAGGAAGTGCGGAATTAGTCTACCACATCTTCAAACTGGCTGTTGTAGAGGTCGGCGTAGAAGCCGCCGGTTTCCAGCAGCTGATCGTGGGTGCCCTGCTCCACGATGTCGCCGTCCCGCATCACGAGGATGAGGTCGGCGTCCTTGATGGTGGACAGGCGGTGGGCGATGACGAAGCTGGTGCGGCCGCGCATCAGGTTGTCCATGGCGGTCTGAATGCGCTGCTCGGTACGGGTGTCCACACTGCTGGTGGCTTCGTCGAGGATCAGGATGCGGTTGTCGGCCAGAATGGCGCGGGCGATGGTCAGCAGCTGCTTCTGGCCTTGGCTGACGTTGGAGGCGTCCTCATTCAGCTCCATTTGGTAGCCGCCGGGCAGGGTGCGGATGAAGTGGTCGGCGTTGGCAGCCTTGGCGGCGGCAATGACCTCTTCATCGGTGGCGTCGAGGCGGCCATACCGGATGTTCTCCATGATGGTGCCCTTGAACAGCCACGTATCCTGAAGCACCATGCCGAAGCCTTCGCGCAGGGCGCTGCGGTCAAAATCGCGGATGTCGTGGCCGTTCAGGGTGATAGAGCCGGAATCCACGTCGTAGAAGCGCATCAGCAGCTTGACCATGGTGGTCTTGCCTGCGCCGGTGGGGCCGACGATGGCGACCTTTTCGCCGGGGTTGACGGTGCAGCTGAAATCGTGGATGATGGTCTTTTCGGGCACATAGCCGAACTTGACGTGGTCGAAGGTGACCTGACCATCGATGCTGGCGGGGTCTGCCCGGCGGGCCGGGTCGGCGAGCTGGTCTTCTTCGGGCTCGTTCAGGAACTCGAAGACGCGCTCGGCGGCAGCGGCCATGCTCTGCAGCATGTTGGACACCTGCGCGAGCTGCTGGATGGGCTGGGTGAAGTTCTTGACATACTGGATGAAAGCCTGAATGTCGCCGATGGTGATGGTGCCGTTGGCAGCAAAAATGCTGCCGACGATGGCCACGGCCACATAGCCGAGGTTGCCCACAAAGTTCATGATGGGCTGCATCAGGCCGGAGAGGAACTGGCTCTTCCAAGCAGATTCAAAGAGCTTATCGTTGGCGGCGTTGAAATCGGCCAGCACACGGGCTTCCCGGTTGAACGCCTTGATGACGTTGTGGCCGGAGTAGACCTCCTCCACCTGACCGTTCACGACGCCCAAGGTGGCCTGCTGGGCCTTGAAGTACTTCTGGCTGAACTTGACCACCAGCATCACCAGCGCCAGCGAAACAGGCAGAATGAGCAGCGCGATCAGGGTCATCTTGGGGCTGATGGACAGCATCATGATGAGCACGCCGATCATGGTCGTCACGCTGGTGATGAGCTGGGTGATGCTCTGGTTCAGGCTCTGGCCGAGGGTGTCCACATCGTTGGTGATGCGGGAGAGCACCTCGCCGACGGTCCGCTTTTCAAAGTAGGCGAGGGGAAGGCGGTTGATCTTTTCGCTGATCTGGCGGCGGAAGTCGTAGCAGACTTTCTGGGAAAGGCCGGTCATCAGCCAGCCCTGAATGAAGCTGAACGCTGCCGAGCAGAGGTACATCGCCAGCAGGATCAGCAAGATCTTGCCGATATAGCCGAAGTCGATGCTGCCAATGCCGCGCAGCTTCGCGATCCAGCCGGTCGCAAGGGCCGTGGTGGCCTTGGCGAGGATCTTCGGGCCGGCAATGTTGAAGACGGTGGAGAGGATGGCGAAGACGATGACGACGATGAGGGAGATCTTATAGGTGCTCATGGCCTTGACCAACTGGAGCAGCGTGCCCTTGAAGTCCTTGGCACGCTCGGTGGTCTGGCGTCCGGGTCTTGGCATATCAATCCCCCTCCTTTCCGTTGTTCAGGTCTTTGAGGTCGAGCTCTTTCTGGCTCAGCTGGCTGCGGGCGATCTCCTGATATTCGGGGCAGGAGGCCATCAGCTGTGCATGGGTGCCCACGCCGACGAGACGGCCCTCGTCGAGAACGAGGATCTGGTTGGCGTGGAGCACGGTGGAGATGCGCTGTGCCACGATGATGACGGTGGCGTTGTCGGTCTGGGCTTTCAGCGCACGGCGCAGGGTGACGTCGGTCTTGTAGTCCAGCGCCGAGAAGCTGTCGTCAAACAGATAGATGCGCGGATCCTTCGCGATGGCACGCGCAATGGAAAGCCGCTGCTTCTGGCCGCCGGAAACGTTGGAGCCGCCCTGCGCAATGGGGCTGGCGTAGCCGTCGGGCTTGGTGCTGATGAACTCCTCCGCCTGTGCGATGGAGGCGGCCTTCTTCATGTCGGCGTCGGTGATCTGCTCACCGCCGAATTTCAGGTTGCTCTCGATGGTGCCGCTGAACAGCACACCCTTCTGGGGCACATAGCCCAGTAGGCTGTGGAGCGTTTCCTGCGGCATGTCGCGGACATCGATGCCGTCTACGGTCACTCTGCCGCCGGTGGTATCATAGAAGCGGGGGATGAGGTTGAGCAGGGTGGATTTGCCGCAGCCGGTGGAGCCGATGATGGCGGTGGTCTGGCCCGGCTCGGCGGTGAAGCTGATGTGCTCCAGCGCGTCGCTGTCGGCGCCGGGGAAGCGGAAACTCACGTCCTCGAACTTGACGACACCCTTCCAGCCCTTGCGCTCCAGCGCGGGCTTGGCCGTGGCTTCGTCGGGGTCGTGGATGGAGGCGGTGGTGCGGCAGACTTCGTCGATGCGGTCTGCAGCGACACCGGCGCGGGGCAGCATCACGGCCACCATGGCCAGCATCAGGAAGGACATGACGATCTGCATTGTGTAGGTGATGAAGGCGATCATCTCGCCCACCTGCATATTGCCCGCATCGATGGCCTTGCCGCCGAACCAGACGATGAGCAGACTGGTGCCGTTCATGATGAGGGTCATAAAGGGCATCATGGCGACCATGGCGCGGTTGGTGAACAACTGGGTGCCCATCAGCTGGCGGCTGGCCTTGTCGAAGCGCTCTTCCTCAAATTTTTCGCGGCTGAACGCGCGCACCGGCATCACGCCGGTCAGGATCTCGCGGCTGACGAGGTTCAGCTTATCCACCAAGGTCTGCATGATCTTGAACTTCGGCATGGCGAAATTCATCAAAAAGGCGATGAGGGTGAGCAGCAGCACCACATCCAGCACGATGATCCATGCAAGGCCGGTGTTGCCCTGCACCACATGGAAGATGCCGCCCATGCCCAGAATGGGCGCGTAGGCCACCATCCGCAGCAGGATGACGCAGACGAACTGCACCTGCTGGATGTCGTTGGTGGTGCGGGTGATGAGGGAAGCGGTGGAGAAATTCTCGATCTCCGCGTTGGAGAAGTGGATGACCGAGGAGAAGGTCTCCCGGCGCAGGTCGCGGCCGATGGCGGCGGAAACGCGGGAGGCGATGAGGCCCACCAGAATGGCCACGGCCACCATCAGCAGGGTCAGGCCCAGCATCTGCCCGCCCACCCGGAAGAGGTACTGCATCTGGACGTCATGGGCGACGCCCTGCGCTTCGTACTCCAAGCTGACGAGGAGGGTGGCCTGACTGGCCATGCTGGAAAGGGTAGTCTCGTCCATCTGCGCCAGTGCACCGGCCAACTGCTGCTGGATCATCTCGCGGGAGAAGCCCGGCATCTGGGCCATGGCGGCAAACTGGGCGCACACGGCGTCGAGATCGTCAGCAGTGGGGGCGACGGTCTCCGTTTCGTCGGCGCTCTCTGCCGTAGGAGGAGCGGCGCTGCTGGCGGCTTCCTCCCCGGACGAAGCCGCCGGATACTCCGAAAGCGGGGTCAGGCTCTGCGCGGGCATCCCGGTGCCGTCGGCGGTTTGGGAAGCCGTCATATACAGCACGATGTCCGGCACAGTCACGGCCTCTTCGAGGGCGGCGCGTTCGTCGGCGGTCAGGTCACTGCGCAGTTTCAAAACGCCGTCGTCCTGAACGTAATACTCGTAGGCGTTCTCAAACGCAGCGGCGTCCTCCTCGCTCATCAGAAGCGAGAGGGCGTCCAGCGTGGAGGAGCGCAGGGTCTGGGGCAGGGGACTTTCAATGCCGCCCTGCTGGATGCCGGTGTCCACGATCTTGCTCGTGTAGTCCGGCAGGGAAAGGTCGCAGTACGCCTGTACGATCAGCAAGGCTGCCACGACAAGACAGGCGGCCCAGTGGCGGGCCAACTGCTTGAAGATCTTACCCATCTTGGTTGTCTCCCTTCAAAATTGATTGTTGTTCCGCGTTTTCTGCGATCACAGCGTCCAACAGAGCATCCTTCAGCTCGTGGAACTGGACACGCTGCTGGGGCGTCAGATGCTGCATCACCCCGGCAAAATAGTTGTTCAGGGCGGTCTCGCACTGGCGGCTGGCAGCAAGGCCCGTTTCGGTGGCCCGCACCAGCGTTTTCCGGCGGTCGTTCGGGTCGGTGATGCGCTCGATGAGCCCATCCTGCTCCAACTGGCGCAGTGCGCGTGAAACAGCGGGCATCGGCTGCCGGATGGCGGCGGCTAGGTCGGAAACATAGATGCTTCCATCTTTTCCGTGCTGTTCAATGTTCGCCAGAACGCCTTCCAGCATCATGAAATGACATCTGGGGCACTCTTTCAGCGATGCCTTCATCCCGCGCTTGGCTTCGCAGCTCAGCTGGTGGAGATAGTGGAACAGCCCGAACAGCTCCGGAGCATTTTCCTTCGGCATGGGGAACCTCCTCGTTTGTTGTCTGCTGCAAATACTTAACACATGATAACTATTTGCGTGCGATAATAATATACCCGCCTGCACCGGAATGCAAGCGGGTAAAACTTCTTTTTACAATTTCTTCATAACTGGGCAGGGGAGCTGGCTGCGCGAATGCGCAGACGGAAAGGTCACTTGAACAGCTTCCGTCCGATCCAGATGCAGACACAGGCACCCACGACCGAAACAATGATATTGCCGATCAGACCGGTGGCGCTCAGACCGATCAGACCGAACAGCAGGTTGCCGACGAAACCGCCCAGAATGCCCAGCATGATATTGCGGCCGGTGGACGTTTCACTGCCCATGATGCGGCCCGCAATGTAGCCGGACAGGGCACCGATCAACAGGCTGAAAAGAAAACCGATCAAAGAAAATATCATCAAAATCCTCCTATTATAATTCTGCGTTTTGTGCCGCCTTTTGCTCCGCCGCATACCGGCAGATATCGTTCAGGCAGCAGTTTTTACATTCGGGTCTGCGGGCGTTGCAGACAGCCCGGCCGTGCATGACGAAGCGGTGGCACAGGTCGCTGCCCTCTTCGGGCGGGATGATCTTCCACAGCGCCATCTCCACCTTCTGCGGCTCCTTGATGCCGTCCACAAGGCCGATCTTATTGCACAGGCGGATGCAGTGGGTGTCGGTGACGATGGCGGGCTTGCCGAACACATCGCCCATGATGAGGTTCGCGCTCTTCCGGCCCACGCCGGGCAGGGCCAGCAGCTCCTCAAAGGTGGTGGGCACCTTGCAGTCGTACTTGTCCCGCAGCACCCGCATACAGGCTGAGATATCCCGCGCCTTGCTGCGCCCAAGGCCGCAGGGCTTGACGATGGCTTCGATGTCCTCCGGTTCGGCGGCGGCCAGTGCGGCTACGTCGGGGTACTTGGCAAACAACTCCTGCACCACGATGTTCACCCGCGCGTCGGTGCACTGGGCGGCCAGCCGCACGCTGACGAGCAGCTGCCATGCGTGGTCGTAATCCAAGGTGCAGCCCGCATCGGGGTATTCATTTTTCAGCCGGTCAATGACCGTGAGCGCCAGCGCCTTTTTGGCGGAAAGATCCTCCGCCGGTGCCGTTTTGCCCATAGGAATCGCCTCATTTCGCAAAAGAGTAGCTTGATAATACCATGTTTCGACGGTTTTGTAAATGAATTTTAAGTTATCTGAGAACTGTTTTCAAAAGAAGCGCTTGTCCTCCGGCAGAAAATGCGATATACTAAAGCTAATCAGGAAATTGTCGCAGATGGCAAAAGGAGGAATCCCCGATGAACGAACCGCTGGCGCAGCGCTTGCGCCCCAAAACGCTGGCCGAGGTCTGCGGCCAGCAGCATCTGCTGGCGCCGGGGCGGGGGTTCCGCCGCACCATCGAGAGCGGCCGCATCCCCAACATGATCTTCTACGGCCCCTCCGGCACCGGAAAGACCACCGTGGCCCGCATCATTGCGGAGAACAGCGGCATGACTCTCCACAAGCTCAACGGCACCTCCTGCGGCACCGGCGACATCAAGGCCGTGCTCAAGGACATCGGCACGCTGGCCGGGGCGGGGGGCATCCTGCTCTATCTGGACGAGATCCAGTACCTGAACAAAAAGCAGCAGCAGAGCCTGTTGGAGTGCATCGAGGACGGCAGCGTGACCCTCATCGCCTCCACGACCGAGAACCCTTATTTTTACATCTATAATGCGCTGCTGTCCCGCTGCACGGTGTTCGAGTTCAAATCCCTGTCGGCGGCGGATGTGGAGCAGGGGCTGCACAACGCGCTGGAAAAGCTCTCGGAGGCGGAGGGCGTGCCGGTCAAGATGGATGCCGAGGCCTGTTCCTATCTCGCCGAGAGTGCGGGCGGCGACCTGCGCAAGGCGCTGGGCTGCCTCGATTTTGCTGTGACAGCCGCGCCGCAGGAGGCAGAGGGCAAGCATATCACCTTGGAAATGATCGAGCAGGTCACCCGCCGCACTGCTATGCGGTACGATAAAGACGGAGACGATCACTATGACATCGTCTCTGCTTACCAGAAGTCGATGCGCGGCTCCGACCCGGACGCGGCGCTGCACTATCTGGCGCGGCTGCTGGAAGCGGGGGATCTGCCCTCGGCGTGTCGGCGGCTCATGGTCTGCGCGTGTGAGGATGTGGGCCTAGCCTACCCGCAGATCATCCCCATCGTGAAGGCGGCGGTGGATGCGGCCAACATGGTGGGTCTGCCGGAGGCCCGGCTCCCGCTGGCGGATGCCGTCATCCTCGTGGCGACGAGTCCCAAATCCAACAGTGCCCACGACGCCATCAACGCCGCCATCGCGGATGTTCAAGCCGGGCGCACCGGGCCCATCCCGCGCCAGCTCCAGAACAAGCATTTTGATGGCGAGGATGCCCTCGTCAAGGGGCAGAACTACAAATATGCCCACGATTACCCGAACCATTGGGTCGAGCAGCAGTATCTGCCCGATGTTTTGAAGGATACAAAATACTACACCTTTGGTGAAAACAAAAACGAACAGGCGGCCCGCGCCTACTGGGCCAAGATCAAAGGAGAAGACAAAGGATAAAAGGAGGAACTTATGCGTTATTCCAAACAGCGGGAGCTGGTTTTGCAGAAGGTGGAGGAACTCTGCGACCACCCCACCGCCGAAGAAATTTTCGATAAAGCGGCCCCGGAGTGCCCCGGCCTGAGCCTTGGCACCGTGTACCGCAACCTGAATAGTCTGGTGGAGGCGGGCAAGGTACGCCGCGTTTCTATCCCCGGCAAGGCCGACCGGTTCGACCACACCCTGTGCTGGCACAGCCACCTGTACTGCAATGGGTGCGGCAGCGTCGTGGACGCCGATGTGGACGAAAAACAGGTGATGAAACTGGTCCGCAATCAGAAGGGCGTCGTCGAGGACTGCGCGGTGGTTTTGTTCGGCCTGTGCGAGGACTGCGCCCAAAAACAGGCCGAGAAAGCCGTCTGAACCCGAAAATTTCCTCCTTCCTACTTGCCCTTGGAGGCAAAACAGGGTATACTAAAAGGAGCTTTTTGAAAATATCGAACCGAAGGATGGTTTCATCATTGGAGTATATTGCATTTGAACATAACACCGCCGCCGCCGAACTGGTGCGCAGCGCATACGACACCCCGCCGCTGGCCTTCGTCCACAGCTACGGCTGCCAGCAGAACGTCAACGACGGCGAGCGCATCAAGGGCGTGCTGGTGGATATCGGCTACGGCCTGTGCGACAAGCCGGAGGACGCCGACCTCATCCTCTTCAACACCTGCGCCGTGCGTGAGCACGCCGAGCAGCGCGTCTTCGGCAATGTGGGTGCACTCAAGGGCCTGAAGGAAAAAAAGCCCGGCCTGATGATCGGCCTGTGCGGCTGCATGGCCAACCAGA